>ERZ773077.496-NODE-496-length-29578-cov-11.615215_pt1 | contig 29578 bp, 22 predicted proteins | sample MGYA00580612_ERZ773077 | MGnify/ENA primary metagenome ERZ773077 (study PRJEB29015, sample SAMEA2737971) | human oral metagenome | biome: human oral; feature: human-associated habitat; material: dental | place: China | collected 2021 ...
AGGTTGTTTTCCCCGCATACGCGGGGATGTTCCCCTGAGCAAGGGCCAAGAGGCTTCCGGCACCGAGGTTTTCCCCGCATACGCGGGGATGTTCCTTAGTTGTGCGCTTTTCATTTTCAAAGTCAGCGAGTTTTCCCCGCATACGCGGGGATGTTCCTGCAAATCGGCGTCGCGTCGTTGGTTGCCGTCGGTTTTCCCCGCATACGCGGGGATGTTCCGAAACGTTGGACGCTGCGGGTTTGTTGCTCACAGTTTTCCCCGCATACGCGGGGATGTTCCGAAGACCCCTACGCTAGCAGCGGCTACTGGGGGTTTTCCCCGCATACGCGGGGATGTTCCTCACCCAATACTTTTCATCCAAGAAAGCATCATGTTTTCCCCGCATACGCGGGGATGTTCCTCCCCGTTGATAGCCTGGTCGGGTACGTGTATCGTTTTCCCCGCATACGCGGGGATGTTCCGCCGGCAAGACCGCGCAATATACTGTACCGCTTGTTTTCCCCGCATACGCGGGGATGTTCCTGGGTATCCAGGCTTTTGATGCCGACGGCAAGTGTTTTCCCCGCATACGCGGGGATGTTCCGCCGTCAAGAAAGTCGCCGATCTCGTCGAAAAAGTTTTCCCCGCATACGCGGGGATGTTCCTTTTGGTCCCCCGCTGGGGAAGGCGGGGGACTGGTTTCCCCGCATACGCGGGGATGTTCCCTCGCTGCTGGGGCGACTAGGACAGTGGTGGTGGTTTTCCCCGCATACGCGGGGATGTTCCCCATAGGCCGGAGCAGTCCCAGCTGGGGTTGCCGTTTTCCCCGCATACGCGGGGATGTTCCCTGCGTCAAGATTAGCGCCACCGATAGGAATTTGTTTTCCCCGCATACGCGGGGATGTTCCCTGCCGGAGTCGCCGGCTCACGATAACGCCCTCGTTTTCCCCGCATACGCGGGGATGTTCCTGACCGCCTCAATGGCCATGCGGAGAACATCGCGTTTTCCCCGCATACGCGGGGATGTTCCTGTTTTCGGCGTCAGGCCATGGGCGAATCCCTTGTTTTCCCCGCATACGCGGGGATGTTCCGGCCATAGGGGAGCTGCAACAATCGCAGATCCGGTTTTCCCCGCATACGCGGGGATGTTCCTGGCAGTAATGACCTCGGGGATTGCCATATAACGTTTTCCCCGCATACGCGGGGATGTTCCTACTGATACGATCAATGCGCCCTTGGAATAAGAGTTTTCCCCGCATACGCGGGGATGTTCCTAAATTGGTGCGCCCCCAGGTGATTGTGAGACCGTTTTCCCCGCATACGCGGGGATGTTCCTCCCAGCCTGTGCTAGTTCGTATCATCGGCATTGTTTTCCCCGCATACGCGGGGATGTTCCTCCATGCCCCTGAAGCCCGCACCAGCGTCGGTAGTTTTCCCCGCATACGCGGGGATGTTCCTTGTTCGAGGTTTTTTCGCCAGTGGGTGACCCCGTTTTCCCCGCATACGCGGGGATGTTCCGCTTCACGAAGGTCACTTGGCCGGCCCGCTATAGTTTTCCCCACATACGCGGGGATGTTCCTACAGATTATGAGATTGGCGTGTGAAGTGTGCGGTTTTCCCCGCATACGCGGGGATGTTCCTCGTATCAACAAGTCCACCCATCAAGTTGCCAAGTTTTCCCCGCATACGCGGGGATGTTCCGCAGCATCGCCGCTTGGGGATCATGGCGCTGTAGTTTTCCCCGCATACGCGGGGATGTTCCGGTGCATTTCAAATGAGTAAGGTAGAGGCTTCGGTTTTCCCCGCATACGCGGGGATGTTCCCGTTATCGAAAAAGCAGCCACCGACAAACACGGGTTTTCCCCGCATACGCGGGGATGTTCCGCTGAGCTTTCGCCAGCTCGGCGTGATCCTCAGGTTTTCCCCGCATACGCGGGGATGTTCCCCACATGGGCCACAACTACTGGAACTTGGAAAGGTTTTCCCCGCATACGCGGGGATATTCCAGAGGCAAGGCCTGCAATGAGGAAGATTCTTCTGAAAAAATTTAGTCAACAAGGAAGCTTACTCAGCTTCCAGACTTTCCGCTCTGGTGACCGCATAAAATTAGCACCGACCTTCACAAAACCAAAGGTCGATTTTCTATGCCCAAATTAGAAAAGATCAACACTCTGCCGATGTATCATGCAGCCCTCTACTGATGGCATGAGGCAAACCAGACCCCAGGCATGGCTCCTCACTCGCAGAACTGTATAACGATCACCCGCGTCTCCCAGCTATCCCCCACCCCACCTTCGGTCGTCGCAAAGCAAGCTCGGCCCCAAAAATGTCGGGCCCCACACCGACCGACCCGACGGCAAAAACGCACCCACAGGAACCCGACCAACACCCTCAATCCGACGGCAAGAACGCTACGCGGAGGGCTGCAACACGCTTTCGTACACGCCTAACAGCTGCTCGGTAAGCGGCTGCTGCAAGGTACTATCGCAGGATTTCAGCAGGTAATCGCTCATTTCCCGCACCCGGGCGGGATGCGCCATGAGCTCCCGCACCGTGGCCGCAATGGATTGCGAATCCGGGGTGGCCGTCAACACGGTGCCCTCGGTCGGCACCACCTCGGTCAGGTCAGGGTCGCACAGTAGTACCGGGGTGCCGGCAGCATGCGCCTCCAAAAGCACCATGGGCTGATTATCGAAATCATAGCTGGTGGACGCAAACAGGTGATGCTCCTGCATGGCGGTCAGCACGGTTTGCTGCGGCACCGGCCCGTGAAGCGTCACCCGACCGGAAAGCCTGTGGCGGGTAATGTAGCGGCGCACGGATTTCATGGCCGGCCCGGAACCATACATGTTCACCACCACGTTTTCCGGCAGCTGCCGGATGGCCCGCAGGAAATCAATGGGGCGCTTCTCCTGGCTCACCCGCCCACACCACATGATGCGGAATTCCGTATCGCCACCGGCATACTCCCGCGGTTTAATCGCGCGCAATTGAGATAACAGGGTGGGTTCCAGCCCATTGGACAGCACCGTCAAGGGCTTATTCACCCCTTGATACTGCAGCTTGTGGGCGAAATGGTGGGAGGGGACTATAACATGATCCGCATAATTTGCCTGGTTGACCATGAGTTTCCACATGCGACGCGCCAGGGCGGTGCGCGTGTAGGGCGCATCCCGAAGCGTCACCGGCCGCACCGGATTATTGCGGTTATACAACCAGGAAAGCAGCACACTGGTCGCCGCGGGAAACGGCAACACGCATTGGGTATACACATCAACACGCCCGTGCATGGTCTGCACCAGCGGTAACCCCCGGCTACGCGCCACGTGCACGCCGGCCGCCGCGGCCGCCATTTCGCTGTGCACATGCACCACATCCACCGGCTCGATACTATCCATATAATCTTGGGCAAACTGCTTCGCTCGCTCCGGCGGCCACGTATATGGATAATTGTCGGGCTTAATCACCTTACTGGTTGGTAACTGCACCACCGTCGGGTCGCCGCTCGGCTCATGCAGGGGGCAAAAAACGGTCACCCGATGCCCGGCCGCTTCCAACGTGTCTTTTTGCGCTTTAATGCTGGTTTGTACCCCACCGAGGGTAGGAAGATAATAATCCGTAAAGACTGCAATATGCATGGGTAACACCATACCTTGGTTGCGGACCCAACCACATCTTTAGGTGTACTCGCCTGTGCAGCCCACCTGACCTGCCCACCCCCAGCTTGTCGACGCCACCCCGCCACCCACAACAACGGTCTGCCCAGCGCTCACCACCACCTCTCCCCCACCCCACCTGGGTGTTTTGCAGCAATTCTGCGGTAGCCTTGTGGCATAGTTCTCTCGCATATCTGAATCGTTTTGTTAGGGTAGAAGTCGTGACAATGAAGGTTTTAGTTACTGGTGCTACAGGCTTTCTCGGGGGTTATGTCGTATCGGAATTTGCTCGTAGTGGTTATGATGTCGTTGCATCTGGCCGAAATAACGCAAGGTTGCAGCAGCTAGTTGATGCCGCTACCGCAGCCCAGGCCGCGGCGGATCCCACCGACCCCACTTATCCGGGAACTGTCACCGCGCTCGTCGGTGACCTGGCGCAATTGGCGGAGCTTGACCTGTCGGTCGATGTGGTGGTGCACGCCGCCGCCCTGTCCACGGTGTGGGGCCCGTGGCAGGATTTTTATCACACCAATGTGGGGGGCACCCAGGCGGTGGTGGATTTCTGTCGGCGCAATGCGGTGCGCCGTCTAATATTCATCTCCTCCCCTAGCATTTATTCGCAGCGCGGCGACCGGTTTCATATCACCGAATCGGATTTCGACCCCAATAATCGACTCAATAATTATATTCGGAGCAAGATTAGAGCCGAGCAGGTGGCGTCGGAGTTTTCGGGTTCCGTGATTTTACGCCCCCGGGGACTGATCGGCGTGGGTGACACAAGCATTGTGCCACGGCTCGTGCACGCCAACGACACCATTGGGATCCCGGTGTTTCGGCGCCGCCGCCAACAGATTTTCCCTAAAAAACCGGGCCGGTTGGGGCGCCTGTGGTTACCGCATCCCCGGCTTCCCCGCTTCCCCCGGCGCGGCCAACCGGGGCGGACGGTTATTGATTTAACCTGCGTGGAGAATGTGGCCTATGCTGCCCGGTTGGCGGCGGAGTCACCGGCGGCTGCGGGTCGAGTCTATAACATTACCAATGATGATCCGCGGCCGGTGACCGATGTTGTGGATGAGTTGTTCACATTGTTGGGGGCGGTGCCGCGGTATCGGCGTCGTAACGCCACCGTCTTATATGGGGTGGCGTCGCTGTTGGAGCTGGTTTATGCGGTGTTGCGGTTGCCGGGTGAGCCGCCGGTGACTCGGTATACCGTGTGCGCGTTGGCGTATTCGCAGGTGTTGGATATTTCGGCGGCGCGGCGGGATTTGGGTTACGAACCGATTGTCAGTTTGGATGAAGGGATACGGCGTTATGTCGAATCAATTGATTAAGAGTGTTCGGTATTATCAGTGCGGTTATTGCATGAATAATTTGCGGGTCATGTATCGGGGGTTGCCGCGTGATATGGATCCTGGTCGGGCGTTTCCGGCTGGGGTGTTTCTGATTGAGCACGAGTCAGAAGGCTATATGCTGCTCGATACGGGGTATTCGCAGGATATTTTTCGTTCTGGGGTGCGGGGGTTTCTGTATAACAAGGTGACTCCGACGCGGGTGACGGCGGAGGATGAGATTCCGGCGCAGCTGGCTCAGGATGGGATTGATGTGGGGCAGATTCGGCGGGTGGTGTTGTCGCATTTGCATCCTGACCATATTGGTGGGGTGAAGTTTTTCCCCGAGAGTGAGATTATTATGTCGGCGGATGCGTATGAGGTGTTGGGGAATGCGCGGGTGCGGGATTTGGTGTTTCCGGCGTTGGTGCCGTCGTGGCTGGCGCAGAATGCGTCGGTGATGCCGGTGCAGTCGTTGGTGCAGGATCCGGACACGGGGCTTGTTGGTCATGATGTGTTTGGGGATGGGAGTTTGTTGTTGGTGCGGTTGCCGGGTCATGCGGCGGGCCAGGTGGGGGCGTATATTCCGGGCCGGTTGCTGATTGCGACGGATGCGTCGTGGGGGAATGATTTATTGCCGTATTCGTCGCAGTTGCGGCTGCCTACGAGGTTGATTCAGCGGGATTATGAGACGTATAAGGAGACGGCGACGCTGGTGCAGGGGGTTGCGGATCGGGGAATTCCGGTGTATTTCAGTCATGGGCAGTATGACCGGCGGGAGCTGCTGTGACGTCGTTGCTGATTGCCGGGTATTTTGCGCAGAGTCGGTGGCGGCGGTTGCGGTCGCGGGCGGCTGTTGACAGGTTGCAGGAGCGGTATGTTCGGCGGCAGTTTCGGTTTTTGCGGCGGCATTCGCCGTATTTTGCGACGCTTCCCCGGGTGGGTTCTCTTGCCGATTTGGGGAAGTTGCCGGTGATGGATAAGGAGTCGATGATGGCGAATTTTAATCGGCTCAATACGGTGGGGTTGGATCGGGATCGGGCGTTGGAGATTGCGGTGGCGGCGGAGCGGTCCCGGGATTTTTCGCCTACGTATCGTGGGGTTTCGGTGGGGTTGTCGTCGGGGACGAGTGGGCATCGGGGTTTGTTCATTGTGAGCGATCGGGAGCGGTGTGCGTGGGCTGGTGCGGTGTTGGCGCGGTTTTTGCCGTCGCTTTCGGGGCAGCGGATCGCGTTTTTTCTGCGGGCGAATAATAATCTGTATGAGACGGTGAATTCGCGGGTGATTCAGTTTCGGTTTTTTGATGTGTATCGGCCGATGGCGGAGCATATTGCGGCGTTGGGGTCGTATCGGCCGACTGTGGTGGTGGCGCCTCCGTCGGTGTTGAGTGTGCTTGCGGATGCTGTGGTTGTTGGGGAGTTGCGGCTGCGTCCAGCGCGGGTGATTTCGGTGGCTGAGGTGTTGACGTCGTTTGATGAGCGGCGGTTTCGGGAGGTGTTTGGGCAGGAGGTGATTTTTCAGGCGTACCAGTGTACTGAGGGGTTTTTGGGGTATACGTGCCCGTTTGGGTCGGTGCATTTGAATGAGGATATTTGTTATTTTGAGAAGGAGTTTGTGGACGATTCCCGGTTTGTGCCGATTATTACTGATTTTCGACGGCGGTCGCAGCCGATTGTGCGTTATCGGCTTAACGACGTTTTGACGTTGGCGGCGGATCAGGTGTGTGGGTGTGGTCAGGCGACGACGGTTGTGGCGAAGATTGCGGGGCGGGAGGATGATGTGTTTTCGTTTCCGGCCGTGGGTGGTGGTCGGGTTTCGGTGTTTCCGGACATGGTAGAGCGGTGTTTTTTGTATGTGCCTGGGGTTTCGGAGTTTCGGGTGGAGCGGCATTCGGATGATCGGCTGGTGGTGTTTGTGGCGCCGCTGACAGGTGGGGTGATGGATCAGGTACGGGCCGAGTTGGATGGGTTGGCGGAACGGTTGGGGTTTGTGCCGCCCCGGGTGGAGTTTGAGCCGTATGTTGCGGATTCCACCCATCGGCGGAAACGGAAACGGGTGGAGAATTGCGCGCAATGATTGTGGGTTAGAGGACGATGGTACGGCCGGCAAAGACGGAGTTGTTGTCGGGCGAGTCGGCGATGGTGCGGCCGGCGGGTACCGCCCGGTGGCGACCCCAGTCACGGATGGCGGCGAGTTCTTCCGGGTTGGTTTGGCTGAAGGGAACGACGTTGCGGAATTGGCTGCGAATGTAGTCGGATGGGGGCAGTTCGGTGGTGTTGTTGAAGAGCATTTCCGAACCAATGTCGTGGACTACAGCATCAATGTCGGAGCCGGCGAATCCTTCGGAGACTTCGGCGAGTTCCGCAACGAGGTGGCTGGGGATGGCGTGGTTGGTGTATTTCCAGAAGCAGAGGTCGATGATGTCGGTGCGTTCGGTTTCGGTGGGGAGGTCGACGAAGAAGATTTCGTCGAAGCGGCCTTTGCGAAGTAGTTCTGGGGGGAGGGTGGAGACGTCGTTGGCGGTGGCGACGATGAAGACTTTGGCTTGGGATTCTTGGAGCCAGAAGAGGAATTGGCCGATGAGGCGTTTCGTGACAGAGCTGTCGCCGGAGCCGGTGGCAAGGCCTTTTTCGATTTCGTCGATCCAGAGCACGCAGGGTGCCATGCGTTCGGCGGTTTCGAGGGCTTCCCGGAGGTTTTGTTCGGATTCGCCGACGTACATGCCCAGGATGGCGCCCATGTCGAGCCGGTAGAGTGGGAGTTCCCATTGGACGGCAATGTTTTTTGCGGAGAGGGATTTACCGCAGCCGGGGACACCGCACAGGAGGATGCCTTTGGGCGGGTGGAGTCTGGTGCCGGAGAGGTCGGTTTTCATGAGGGCTTTGCGTTTTTTCAACCAGGCGTTGAGGTTGTCGAGTCCGCCCACATGGTAGTTGTCGTCGAGCCGGATGCGTTCGATGCCGGTGAGTTCGCCGAAGATGGAGTCTTTGAATCGGGAGAGTTCGGCGAGGTCTTCGGCGCGGATTGCGCCTTTGACAAGCATGGTGGCTAGGACGTTGACGACTTCGGCTTCGGTAATACCGGTGAGTATTTCGGCGGCGGCCCGCATGTCGGATTCCGCCCATTCGACGGGGATGGCGGTGGAATGCCCCTTCATCATGCCGGACACCAGTTCGAATATTTCTTCGGTGGTGGGGAGGTCGAGGGTGACGGACATGCCGAGCCGGGCGAGGCCGGACCAGACGGGTTTGTCGGCGAGGAGGATGATTGCGCCTTGGTATTCTTCGGCGATGCGCACCATTTGGCAGAAGTGTCGGGCGGTGGGGGTGTCGGAGTCGAGGTGGTCGATTTCGGTGAAGATGAAGTTCACGTTCCGCCGGGCTTTGAACATGGTTTTTGCCTGGTCGAGGGCGGCGGCGAGGGATTGGTCTTCGAGGACGAGCTGGTTGGAGGCGAGTTCCCGGAGGCCGTCGGCGGCGGAGTAATGGAAAAAGGGGAGGGAGGGAATATTGGTGCTGATGGTGCGGAGGATGCTAAAAACCCGGACCGGCTCGGTGGATTTGATGACGATGAGGGGGACGCGGGCTTTGAGGTAGCGGGTGATGATTTCGGTGGTTTCGAGATAGTTGGGCATGATTATGATTGTTCGAGTGCGTGGGTGAGGCGGGTCGCGGTGCCGTAGGTGGGGTCGAGAACGGCGGTGAGTGGGGTGCTACGCACGAGGTCGTAGATGCGCTGTTCGGTGGCGGTGGGGAGTTCCCCAGCGACGGAACTGCGGCGGAGGATGGTTTCGATGTGGTGTTGCCAATTGCCGATGCGGGTTTGGGCGTCGCTCAGCAGGGTTGACCGTATCTCGTCGGGGAGACCGGGGTGGTTGCAGAGGTGCATGCGGCGGGCCAGGTTGTTTCGGGTGGTGAGCCACCAGCGTTCGAATTCGTGGTAGTCGGCGGTGGCGGGGAGGTTGGTGAGGGTTTCGGACCAGCGGGTGTCGGCGATGCTTAGGGCCCGTTCGATGTGTTTGAGCAGGCGGCGGTGCACGGTGGGGTTGAAGGATCCCGCGGTGATGGTTGGGAGGCCGTCGAGGGTGACGGTGGGGTCGGTGGCCCAGCTGCGGAGGGCCCGGGCCCAGGTTTCGTACGCGTTCGCCATGGTTAGGGCCGCCTCCGATTGATGAGGATTTCTCCTGGTGGTTGGGGTGACCAGTCGGGGAGGCTGCCGGCGATATTGCGGTTGCGTCCGAAGGCTGGTTGGGAGTTGTCGTCGTGAAGTTCGCCGAGCAAGCTCATGCGGTCGAGCACGGTGGTTTCGTGGGGGTGTTGGTTTTCGGGTGGCGGGGGTGTAGTGAAGCGGGGTCGGCGCCGCTCCCGGCGGATTGTGGGCAGGACTTGGCCTGGTGTTTGAGCGGGTTGTTGGGTTGCCGGCGGCCCGGCCTGCGGCATTGGTGCCGGCGCAGCTGCGTATGGGTTGATTCTCGCCGGGGGTTGGTTCGATTGGTCGGGCAGGTGGGATTCTGGTGGTTGGGTCATGTTAACGCGCCTCATTATGGGTTGTGGAAGAGTGAAGAGCATTGGTGGTGGTGCGGGATGATGGCCAGGTGGCGAACACCCGGGTGAGTTCCGCCTGCTCGGCGTCCCGGTCTTCGAATTCCAGCATGAGGTCGGTGAATTCCGCCCGGGCTTCCGTAATAACGTTATTCGATATTTGGATGGCCTGCTCTTTCGCCACATGCAGTTCGGCAACATTGCGTTCTGCCAGGGTTTTCTTCCGGTGGATATAAAACGCTACGGCGACGACCACTAGCGCCACCATGAGCAGGCCGAGGAGTTTCATGCCGAAGAGGAACGCCATAGAGGTGATGACACCAACCAGAATGGGCATAATCATGTCCGACTGCCGGAAGGTTGCCTGTTCGATGTGGGGCGTGAAGAGGGTTTCCCAGTATTCGCCGAGCCGTTGGCGGACTGCTTGCTCGTCTTCGTTGGTGGTGCACCGGAATTCGACAAACCCGAATTGGGAGGCGTAGCCGGAGTGGGTATTGCCCAGGATGATGGTGGCGGCGGGGAGGAAATCCCGCCGGTAGCGGCTGATGTATTCGTCGATAGCGGCGCGCACGTTGTCGAGGCCGTTGCCGATGGCGGTGCGTTGGGTGCTGATAGAGACGCCCAACCGTTCGGGGGTGATGGCGGCCTGGGTTTGCAGGCTCACGGCGTCGACAGTGTTCGCTAGCGCCCGCACGTATTTGTCGGTCTTGACCTGCGCCTGCGCCAGATCACCGTTGGATTCGATGACGGCCTCGGCATAGGCAGCTTTGCGACGCAGCGGCAGTTCTTCCGCATCATATTCCGTGACGAGTTTCTCCAACAGGTCGTCGAGTAGGTCTTCGATCTTACCGACGGGCGCATCGAGCCGGTCGCGGATTTCTTCGTATTTTTTCGCGGTCACCCCCAGGGCGGTGGCGGATTCCAGCAGTGATCGCATGCGATCAAAGTCGGGGCTGAGCTTGCGCAGATTCTCGTAGTCGTCGACAACAAGCTGTTCCCTATTGCTGGCGATTTCTTCCACCCATGCCGTCACCTGGGCGGTCCGCAGCTGGGCGTTTTGGCGCAGTTCGGCGTCCCACTCCCCCAGCTGGTTGGTGAGCAGTTGTTCCGCCTGGGTTCCGAAGGCGCCGCGGGCGGTGGCCTCAAGGATGACGGCGAATTCGCGGGTGAGCTTGGTGGCGTCACAGTTCATAAGGTAGTGCTTGAGCCAGGTGTAGGCCTCGTCGTGGCGGTTGACGCGCCGTAAGATGAGCGCGAAGAAGAGGGAGGTTTTTGCCGCGTCGCGGGTGAAGGCCTCTTGCACGGATTTTTCGCAGATCGCCTTGTCGTCGCGGGACCAGGCGGCCAGCCCCACGAGCGCGGGCGCCAGCCAATATCTAGGGCTTTGGATCATGAGCTCTTCGGAAACCTGCGCCACCACATCGTTGGTGACGTTTCCCACGTCGAAGGCCTGGAGCACGCCCACGCTGGTGCGGCGGACGAGCGCGTAGTGCCCATAAACCCGGTCGAGTTCGCTTTTGAGATTGCCGAGTTGGGTTTCGGCACGCTGCACGACGGCGATGCGCTCGGCCTGCCGCGAGAATTTTTCGAAGGCCTCCGCTAATTCTTGCAGCTTTTGGCGGGTGATGTTGAGGTCTTGGGTGACCGCACCAACCTGCGCACCCATGGTGTCCATTTTGCCGTTGAGCAGAAGAATATTATTCTGCACGTCGCTGATCTCACGGATAACCGGGTTGAGGTTAATGTACTCTGGCATGTTATTCCTTCAATACTTTGCGGACCCGAATGGTTCCGATTGTAATAACTCACCCACCCCACCCACGCAACTATGACCGGTTTTTTGTGGTATCTCACAGAATTATTCACCCCCTTATGGACTTATCCGGGGCAAAACAAATTAATCCCGAACCAATCAATCGGGCATTATTAACCATACTCACATCGGACTTTTTCGGTATTTGCTTAAGATCAGACGATTTAGTTCAGACATCTCTTGGCAAGAATTTGGCCCCTTTTCACTATAGTTGTGGGCAATTATCATGTTAATTTTTCGCCAAATTACCCTCTTATGGGGTAGAAATCCGTCGATAGGCGACAAAAAACGGCCGGTGGTCCTGCCACACCGGCCGCTACAAGGCTTACCGCCAGGCTGTTATCAGCCCTTCCAGGCGGACTCCAACATCTTCCAATGCTCGTCGCTCATCCGCGAGGCCGGGGTGACCGATACCGCCGACGCACCACCCTTGGCGGAATACCGCAGGTTAAGGGCCATATCATCGGCGGAGATAGTGTTGGCCTCATCCTCCGCCCACAGGCCCGTCGACAGCACGTAACGGTTATCCCCAAACCGTCGGTTAAAGCTCTCCGCCAGCTTCTCGGAATAATCTGGCTGCACGCTAGGCTCCATGCCGTTATAGTTCCACACGGCAATGCGGCTGGCCTCGGTGAGCAGCAGGTCATAATCGTGGCCGGACATGGCCCGATCCGCCCCCGGATCGTTCCAGGGGGCCCGCACATCCATGTCCAGGGCAACATTGCTGGGCATGACCCCTTTAATGCGGTCAAGTAGGTGCTGCAACGCCTCGGAACGCCATTCCCCCAGCTTGGGGTCCCGAGTATTGATCTCACCATCCTTCCGCGGCCAGTCGGATGCCCCGGAGAACTTCTTATACGAAGCCAGGTCATCTTCCCCAAACGTGTAATTGTCGAACATGAGCTCGGTCAGGGAAATGCTATCGGGGTTGTAGCGGTGCGAAATGGTTTTCGCCAGCTCCACAATCCCATCCCCCACCGCCCCATCGCGGATAGCGGTCACCGAGGCGAACTTATCGGAACGCTCTCCCCCGGGATCAACCCCAGCTAGTTCAGGGTTTTTATGGATCGTATTGGGCACTAAAGTATCAATGGTGAGGTTAATAGTGAGCGGCCTGAGCGCATCAATGGCATCCTGCACCCAGTCGGCCCCATTAATGGAGGCCTGAGTATCTGGGTGACCCTCCCAGTCGAAACACACCCATTCGATCCGCCCCACACAGATGGAGGCGGCGGTGGCATTGACGTTGGAAAGCCGCTGCGACATGGCCTTCCAGTCGTAATGAGGATTGGAAACATCCTCGAAACCAAAGTTCACGCTGCGTTCTTCCGGCAGCGGCGAATTTTTGAGTTTCCGCAGCTCGTAACCCTTTCCGCAGGAGGAAGACCCAAACGGTAGGAACGACAGGATAGATGACAAGGATGAAAGTTTTAAAAATGTTCTGCGTTTCATGCTGGACTCGCTTCTTGCTTATCGACACTGAGGCCACTCACACTAATGGTGCCGGTACGCTCCAGTTTGTTCCAATTCTTTTCCGCCCCCTTCACTTCCAAGATAATGGCCCAACCAAGCGTGAAACCAACCAGTGTGGAGTATATGGGCCAAAGGGGAAAGACCCATATGTGGCGTAAATCTCCCCAGGCCCGGTTTAGTGCGATTGAATATATCAAAATAACAAGCGCTAGTGCCAACCCGAGGAACCCCACCCATCCTAACGCAGTTGTGGGAAGCGCGTCGGGGTCGGTAATAATAACGATAGGCATACCCAGCAGCACAAAGATCTGCGCAACCGGCACAATAATCATGCTGAGCAGGTTAAACAGCAAATATGCTCCGAATGCCCCATAATGGGGATTACAAATCATATTCTTATGAATCCGGGTGGCTTGCAGCATCCCCCGTGCCCACCGCACCCGCTGCCGCCATAGCCCTTTCAGCGTGGACGGCGATTCGGCATACACGACGGCCTGCGGGGCAAAGTTCACCCGGTAGCCGGCGCGGTGAATTCGCCAGGTCAGCTCCAGGTCTTCCCCCAGCGTGTCGGTGCGCAGCGGCCCGGTGGCCTTGAGCGCCTTGAGCCGGAACAGGCCATTATTCCCGGAGACCACGGGCAGGCAGTTCACCACGGCGAGCGCCCGGCGAATAAACCCCGTGCCCACATGAGAAATGAGCGCAAGCAGGGTGGTTTGCACCCGGTCGAGATTCACCGGCCGATCGTCACCACTGACTGCCCCCACTTTGGGGCTATCAAAGGCCTTGAGCATCTGCCGAATGGTGTCTTTGCCGAAAACTCCATCGGAATCCACGTACATGATGAACTCACCATTGGCGTAGGCGGTGCCGGTGTTCAGCGCAGCCCCCTTGCCGGAGTTTTGTTGGTCGACAAAGATCACGGTGTAGGGGTTGGCCTCGGCGAGGTCCCGCATCACCTTGGCGGTGCTGTCGGTGGACCCATCATTGACCATGATGAGTTCGAAGTGCTGGTAGCTGCTGGCCAAAATAGAGCTGATGCAGGCACCCAGCACTTTTTCCTCGTTATAGCCAGGGACGATGATGCTCACGAGAGGCTCATCGTCCAGGGCAGTTTTTACTTTTCGGTGGTTGCGCCAGGTTTGGCGGATCTCAAAATAGAGGGACAGGGGTATGAAAAGGAGCTTAATCATGCCCACCCAAAAAATGAGTGTGCTGAGCCCAATGAGAACAACGACTGCTAGCGCAGACATGGGTGTTTCCTTATTTTTTTATGCGGCTGACTTAAGAACTTCTGCCAATAATTCTGGTGCAAGGGAGCTATTAGCACCAAATCGGGCGTTCACTTCTAACACAACCGGGTGACCGTCAGCCATGCGACGCACATCCAAATCAATGGGACCCTTCAGCTTCAGGGCGTGGCAGGCCTTGACGGCGAGTAGCGCCACGTCGAGGGCGTTAGCAGTGTCGACAGAGCGGACGATAGGGGCGGCGGTTTCGCAGAATTCTTCCTGGGTTTTCGCAACGATGGAAACGGTTTCGTTGCCGGGTTGGTCGCCGATGTACACCATGGGGGCAAACTCTTCTCCGGGGGCGAATGCCTGAATGATGTAGGAGTCGTCGTACGATCCGAGCTGGAATTTTTCGGGGCTGGTGTGAATGGCGAAGCCACGACCGCCACGGGCCACCCGTGGTTTGGTGATAATGGCGCCGCCGAGCTGTTCGAACACATCGTATGAGGAGGTGAAATCGCTGGGTAGGCCGAATGGGGGCACCGAAACGCCGGCCTCCCGCAGCGCCCGCATGGTCAGCAGCTTATCGAAGCATTTTTCCACCGCCTCTAGGGGGGAAATGACAACCTGGGTGTTACTCAGCTGGCCCAGTTGGGAGGCCTTCGCCACCATGGGAAGCTCGTCGGCAACGGTGGGGATGAGTAGATCCACATCATAATGGTCGACCAGTGAGGCAAGCTGGTTAATCATGTCGGGATCGTTGGCGGCGGGCACCAGTTCGAAAGAATCAATGTCGGCGAGCGCAACTTCCTGCATGTCCACGCCCACAACATTATGGCTGGTGGTGGCAAGTTGGCTGACGAGAGCACGGCCGGCGGGACCGCCGACACCGGTGATGAGAATGTTCATATGGTTATTTCAATCCTGCGATGGAGTCTTTGAGACGGACGATTTCGAATCCTTCGGCGAGTTCCAGTTTCCCCTGGGCGCCGCGGAAATTGGCCATGCCTTTGAGCCGATCCCACCGGAGGTAGCGTTTACCGGCCTGGTCGCGGTGGTCTTGGACGGCATGGATTTTAATGTCAATGTAGTTAGTGATGTCAATGAAGAGTTGTGGGTTGAATTCGCTGGTCACGGAGGGGGATTCAAAACACAAAATTGACGGTTGTTTACGGGCGGCCCGCAGCACGGCGAAGTGCACGGCCTTGTGGTCTTGGTGTTGATCGTGACTGGAGTGAGTCAGGATCAGGTCGGGCTTGAGTTCGTTGATCTTTGCTTCAATAATGTCCACCATTTCCATGTTGTGGTCCTCTAACCGGGTGTCGGTGAGGGAATGAATCTCGATTTTTTCCAGCCCCATGGTAGCGGCGCCGTTCCGGGCTTCGGTGGGGCGCACGCTATTATCACCCCCTGCGCGTCCGTCACTCATGACGATGGCGTGGATTTTATGCCCCTCATCGGCCAGGCGAGCGAGAGTACCCCCACAGGCGATTTCTAGATCGTCGGGGTGGGCACCGACGGTGAGGACGGTGTAGGGGGTGGCAGTTTTCGGCGGGGAGGCAATCCGGTTCCGCAACAGCGCGACAATGAGGGCAAAACATGCTGCTAAAGCCGCAAAAACGGCGACTTCTTCCGCGAGAGTGGCCTGACGGATGACTATCAGGGCAACGAGGGCGATGATGATAATGGTAAACACCATAAGGTATGCCATTTGCAATTGCGTCCCCCCGGCGAATCTCCGGAAGAAAACTGACCGCCCCCGGGGTGTCACCGCATATCCCATAAGTGCCAACGCTGCGACAGTCAATAAGCCATATAGGGCCATAACCAGCCTTTTCTGTTTTATCTACTAATGTTTTGCTTGCACTCATCCGCACTGGTTTGCGGAGGTAAAATCGAAATCTTGCCATAACGATTCGGTGATTAATCTTAGTAATCGCTAATTAGTAGAACATGTGGACACGATGAAAATTCCTTCATCTTTTCCCCGCCATATCTATATGTGCAGTGTATGGAGTTTTATAACGATAGATAAATGGATAACATCGCCCCCTTATATAACCCCAAAATTACCCCCGTCTGACCATCGTTGCGATTATCGTAAATGGTAGAAGCACCTTACCCCTCATTACAGTAGGAATTTTGCTATTGCGATAAGGGGGTTGCTGGCGCCATTAACGTGTCTTCCTTATGTGGCAGATTTAAAAATAATCAGCCATGCATAAAATAATCTTTAATAATCATCAAGGAGAGGAATCATGGTTTCTTATCAATCTGGTGGTGAGGTGTTACGGCCCGGGGCGCGGGTGGTGTTTAGCGGCCGGATCACGGTGGATAACGAATTGGTGCCGCAGGGGGAGAAGTTACGCGCGCTGTGCGGCGAGGTGGGGTTGGTGTATAAGACCGCGGTGTCGCAAACCGGCTGTGACGTGGTAGTGGCGGATAGCTTGACGACGGCCAAGGTGCGGCGGGCCGCCGATTATGGGAAACCGATCGTGTCGGTGGCGGATTTCAGCGATTGGGTGCTGGCCAACCAGCCGGATCATAGCGAATTCTTGTCGGCGCTTTTTGAAACTCCGCCGGAGCAGAGCAAGACGCTGGTGCCGCTGGCCGCGGATTTGATAGGGCTGTTGGCGTCGGGAAAGTCGGCGTGGGTGTGTAAGGACAGAAAAGAGTTCCTGCAGAAAATAGCCGCCGAGCGGAATAGGTTTCCGCAGAAGCGAAGCGCCGTGGCGCTCCATGTGACTCTTACGCTGCTGCTTTTCACGCTGATAGCGGTCCTGATTGCGGTGACCAAGGCGTGGTACCTTCTTGGCGCGATTTCGGGGTTATTTCCGATATGGCTTTCATCCTCACGGGTTGATGACACGAATGTGCCGGTGTTTTATATTGACCAGGACAAGCTGTCCCCGCTGCACCGACAGGTGTTAGGAGCGATGCAGTCGGTCTTTGCCGAGGCTGTGGCCTATAACCAACCAATATCGGCATCCTATTGGCGGGAGCTCACGGGGTCGGCGATGCAATCGGTGGATGCGTATCTTCAGACGGGCGATCTCACGCAGGCGCAGATTCTTGGGGATCAGATTGCGCTGGTGCGAACGGGCGTTGCCAGGCTCGAATAGCGAGGCCAACAGCAAACCACAGCGCGCCGATCAGCACCCACAGGGTTGGTGAGTTATTGATGGGGAGCACGTTGGCAAGCAGCATGGCGGTGTGGAATCCACCGTGCACCCCAACGGCGGCCCAGGTGGAGTCAGCGGCGAGCCTGGCCATGGCGGCGGCGTAGGCGAACCCGAGTGGCATGACCAGGTAGATGACGTGCTCGATGGCGTTGCTTTGCCCGCCGTTCGACGTGAGGTGGAGGGTGCCGAACACGATCACGCTCAGGCCCACGGACCAGCGCATGGTTGTTTTTGCCCCCAGTGAGGGCAGGAGCCAGCCACGCCACACGAGTTCTTCGGGGATGCCTTGCAGTAGGAAGGCCATGCCTAACACAGCGATCAGGGTAACCCACCACTGGTCGCCGTGTTGGGCAAGGGGCTCACCGGTGGTGCCTAATAATATGGTAACCCCACCCGCAATGAGCAATATGACCATCGCCACCCCGATCATGGCGGCAAACCAAAGCATGCCGGTTTTTGTGGGCTGTAGTTTCAGCATGGCGGGCGGCTGATGATCCAGGTAGCGGGTCAAAAGCCGCACCCCCACGTAGGCGACGGCGGTGGCACAGGCGAATTGCATGAGCATTGCGCCGCACGCCAACAGCAAGCCGGTGGTACTACGCCCCACTGCCGTACCGGCAAGAATGCTCTCGTAACCGGGGACGAACTGCATCAGCACCCCGGAAAACGAGGCGGCAAACATGAGCACCGCCGCAATGACAACACGCAGAATAATAGGGAGAACTTTCATTGGCACACCTTATAGCGATAGCTTAGGTTCACAACATGGAGCAGCAATACTGCGAAACAGGACTACCGAAGAACTCCATCAATACTATGATCGAACAAAATGTCGGGAATAACCAGTGTGAATCGTCATGAAATGGTTATGACACGCATAAGGGGGTAATTTGTGCTGTTCGTCATGAAGTCATGACTGTTGTCATGTTTTCCCATGATATTCCTCATTAACCTGGGATCATGACTATAGCCGGCCGCCCCCTCCACTTTTATTTCATTGCCTTCGCCCTGGGATCCATCTTCATCACGTTCTGCGACACGATATTTTGCTATGAACTTAATCCTCAAACAATTTTCCTCATGGTTGTGGCAGTTATCGCCACCATTATTGATGTGGTCCTCATCAAACGATGGACAAGAAATCCCGATGACAAATGTCTAGCTAGTGCAGTAGCAGCCACCAGTTTTGTGTTATTTATAATAGGCGGTTCTTACTCGACTGCGACATTAGCGATTGTGTTCTGGGTTATTCAGCAGGCATTCGGTATGCGACAATGCATGGGCATCGCAGGAATCCTCATGGTCCTCATGGCACTTCCCCGATCGTTAGCAGGCCAATACCAACGTGACGATATTCATTATATTTTATTCCTAGAGACAATAGTCATCGTTCACTTCTCGTTTGCTTGGCTTCTCACCGCGCTGGAGAAAAGCGCCGAGAAAGAACGCCGATATGCGGTAGAGGCGGCGGTAAGCATGGAGCAGGCAGAGTCGGCACGCATGCTTCACGACGGCCTGGGCCAGCAGTTAGTCACCACCATTGTGGCCCTCGACGTGGCACAGGCGCTGAAGTCGACAAGCGAGCAGGCGGCATGGTCCGAGGTACACAACGCCCAGGCCGTCGCAAAGCAAGCACTGGTTGATCTGCGACGGTGGGTGCGGGCACTCGACCCACCGGAAACCCCCACGCCGCACACCAGCGATCAGCTTGTGGCAGCCATGCAGTCGCTATCGCAAACGTTTTCGAGCACTGGCCTGGAGTTTCAGATTGATAAACCAGACGATAATTATGCGTTGGCGGTGGCACAGGGGGAACTATTCCAGATCGCGGTGCGGGAGGGTGTATCAAATGCGCTCCGACACGGTCAGCCCACGATGATCCACTTTCATCTGCGGGTCAATGAGGATTCCATCACGCTGACGGTGGAGGATTATTCGGATAAGGAACATGCATTGGTGCCTGTCAAAGCTAGCAGCACCGAGAACGGTTATGGGCTTCGGTCGTTACGGAAACGCGCCACGCAGCTGGGTGGCACTATGACCGCCGGCCCCACCAATACGGGGTTTTACCTGGATGTTTCTCTGCCCCGGACGGAAAATATGTGACGTGACTGATCCGATTCGTGTCATCATTGTCGACGACCGGCAACCAATCAGCAGGGGACCATGCGGTCATGCCCGGCATGGATGGCCCCCACTTGGTTGCGGAGTGTCGACAGCACTGGCCGGAATTGCCGGTCATTATCTTAACGACGTTTGACGACGCCACCATTATTCGGCGTTTCCTTGTCGCCGGGGCTGGGCTACTGTCTTCATTAGGAGGTGGACTGGGGATATATCGCGTGCGCAGAACATTATTTTATCTCAAAAAACAGCGGATCTTTACCATTACGGAGTTCCTGTGCGGCTTCCGATAAAACCGCTATTTTTCATGCTTCACCAGGGGCTGCAAAGTCATCAAAGTGGTGCATTCTTATGAACACCAACCAGACGGGGAGAATAATCGTGGATTTGAAGGAGCCGTTTCTTACCGCGTGGGTGAATGATGATTGTTGCGCTTGATTGGGAAAACTGTTTCCGGTTCGCCGCTATAACTCAGGTTGGCGATTTGGAGTCTCTGCGGGATCGGTACACAGAGTTGTTATATCCCTAGAGCAGCGAAATGTGCGATGGCCATAAATTATAGCCATCACGCATAGGAGCTACACGCCGAAAATCTTACGGATTTCCGCAGGTAAAATACTTGCTGGAATGATGCCTGCCTTCACAAGAGCATAGAACAGGTTAACAAGGAACACCGCTACACCAGCAATTGTAAGGAGTACATCCACGGTCTTATCGACACTGCCATTGTCCTTAGGCGGTTCAGGAACCGGATCAGATGGCGGAGTTGCCTTATTCAGGTATGCAACCCGGGTTATACCCACGATTTCTTCCGAGCTGACAGGTGCTACCCCAAATTCAGTATCATCTTTAGGCTTGAAGTCGGTAATGGTAATTTCCCGAGCACCAGGTTGGGTTCTCCCTAAAGGAATACCGTCTACCTTAATGATCCATCCGCCCGAGGGGTTAACTGGCGCATCCCATTTCAGTAATGTTTCACTCTCACCAACCGAAGACACTGTTGCTGCAGATGCAGGTTCCGGTAAAACTGGTAAACCAGTTACAGTATCGACGTGCACCGGCACTGAGTGGCTGCCCACTCCCCCATTGGCATATTTGAGCATTAAAAAATCACAAAAAAGACCCCATTTCTAGGGCCTTTAATGTGTAGCAATATTCACAAAACTCCATACAGCTACATGTGCAGCGGAATGAGATTTGGTGGAATTATCTTAGCTTGCATGAGAGCCGCAATGATAGCGATTACTGCTGCCGCAAGACCACCAATCGCTAGTAGCACACCAGCCATACCAGACGATTGTGATTTCTTGTCTGGTTGTTGCGGATCGCCATCGTCTGCTGGTGGTTGGTCAGGGGCTGGGCCTTCCTTAATATCAACGTCTTTGCACCCTAAAGACGTATTATTGTTACCAGGACCAATGTTAATCCCGTAGGCGCACACTGATTGCACCCCGGTCTTCTTAGTGTTAATCATGTGGTCGAAACCAACATTATATTGCGCATGAACGTCGGGACGTGACACATTCGTCATAATCTGGTGTCCCTCAGCGTTGGGATCACCTGCAGGACCACCAACATACACGTGAACCATCAATGATGCAGATTCATCGTTAGGGTCAAAACTCCAGCCCCGCACATGGATTACTCCTGGTGAAGCATAGTCCACCGTGTCCAAGTGCCCCACCGGGTTAGCTGTTTTTATTTCAGATTTTATGCAGCCAAGGAATGTGTTATCGGTGCCGCCCCCAATGTTAATGCCATAGGCACACACATCCTGCACTCCGGTTTTAGCAGTAGGAATCATGTGATCAAAACCAACATTATATTGCGCATGGGCATCGGGGCGTGACACATTTGTCACGACTTCATGCCCCTCAGCTTGAGGGTCACCAAAAGTGCCGCCAATATAAATATGAACCCGCAAGGGCACCGATGCATCATCGGGATCATAGGTCCAACCCCGCACATGGATTACCCCTGGTCCACCCGGCTCAGCCGTATCCAGGTGCCCTACCGGGATTTTTCCGGGTGGCGGGCCGGTATGCCCACCAGAACGGGCAATAGCACCATCGTCGATATGCAGGTACATGGTGGGCAGATGCTCGGCGCTCACCCGCTGTCGAACGGCGAAGGCATTACCGTAACTATCCCAGGTGACGTCAATAGAACCGTCACCGTTAACGGCTTCCACCACACCCACATGTCCCCAACCATGTCCCCAGTAGCGACGAGTCCAATCGGGACTCCAATAGGCTACCGCCCCCACCGCGGGGTTATGGTCTTTAGCATTGGGAGCCCGATGGATCCATTCCCCAGCATTACCCCACGTACCTTGATCCGGCACACCTCCCTTAGCCAGCCGGTAGGCGACATATCTGGTGCAGTTATGCCCGTTAGGAGAACCCGGGTAGCGTACATCCGCCCAGGTTCCGGTGGTTGGCCCATAGCCCGAAAACGCGAGGCAGTGATAAGAGTTTTGCCCTCGACAAAGCGATATTACGCCCGCATTTGCGGCCGTCGTAGTACTCACTGCGAGTATCGCGGCAGTTGTTATTGCGCAGAAGGCACGAAAAAATCGTTTTACATTCACAATGGAATCCCATTCGATAAGAGAAAAATACTTGCAGATCTTGAGATCGCCATCATCCGCTGGCACTCAAGAACTGAGATGCGACATAAGAATAATTACCGACAATAAGTTTGATATTTTATTATTGTTAACTCCACTATCCTTATATTTAGTTAATACACTCAGACCAGTATTTACCTCCTATTATTTAAAAAATAGACAGAATATTATTAATAATTTGAGACTAGCTGTGCTTTACCTGATATGAAAAGCCCTATTTTTATAGGTCCCCGGCTCAATGTCTACATTGGAAGGACATCCCCCCAGATATGCAGCATTTTTGGAATATTTTTCCCGAATACTTTGTCCGCACCAACAAAAAAGACCCCATTTCTGGGGTCACCGAACGCAGTTTCCTGCGCTAATGAAGGTACGCTGCTCGTCCCACATGGGGGCCACAGTGAATCGGGGAGGTCACTGCCTCTCCCATTTTGTCTTGATAATCTCTAGCTGTCGGGGAACCACCGCATAGTCTTTTTCCGCAACTAAGCCTAGTAGTTTTTCGGCCGCATCAGAGCGGGGATGTTGAGACACCAAAGACAATATGGTGCTAATCAAACAAACACTGGCATCTGCAACGATCTCTGTAAGCAGGGAAAAGGATTCTTCCGCGCGAACGTCCTCAAGAACCCATGTGACCAGCGCGGATACGACTGCTTCCCGCACCTCGAAGCTATCATGTTTACTCAACCTAGCGAACAAAGATAACGATAATTTTTCTTTGCGCTGGGCTAGAATCTTTACTGCGGCCTTCACTAAACTTGCGTCTCCCCGAAGCATCTGGGCGACTTTAGTCATTGGAACATCTTCGGGGAATAGCAACCCTAATAATGCCGACGCTGGACCACGCACATCGGCATCCCTATCAGGATAGATAATCTTCAACGTATCACTTTTCCCCATCAACCTCATCAGAGGTTCCCTCATATCACGTGCAACATCTGCGGGGATTTTTTGATACTCATCGATCATTGTTTCTATCCCCGGAACCAAATCTATTGCAGAAACATGATTATTGAACATCCTGAGGCAAGGCCGCCAATTAGCACAATGAGGGTGCGAAATATTGAGGCGCACCAAAATAGAAAGGTGGCTATAGCTTCTGGAATATGGTCCAGGAAGTGTTCCAGAAGCTGCGGTTGCGATGATGTGATCAACTAGGTTTGCTAAATGCAGCACTGCTCGTTGGACAATGCCGTCTGGTAAATTATCGAAGTCTTGCCAACTTGCTAAGGCATTGAGATCGCCAATCCGGATTTTTCCAAAAAGCCGGTCATAATTGGTATCATGAACTGCCCGAAGCTGTTCTATCGTTCCTTTTAATAACTCATTATCAATTTTGCCACGTGTTACCAATTTCTGTAGTTTCTCGTTATCCCATTCCTTACCCTGGTTGAGATCATCTACGATGATGGACTTGATGAGCTTCGCATAGGATGCGGCAAGCTCAAGATCTTGAATACCAGGTATCGTAATGAGATAATCCTGGATCTTGGCCATTACCTCTGAGGAACAGGCACCATAGATCTTTGCGAGTAATTGAATGATCTCGTTCTCATACCACCGAGAGATTCCAAAAACATATGTTTTACTAGGGTTTTTGAGTTCGTTCAGAAGCCAGAGAGCATGGTTATCCACAGCACTCGTATCAAGGAGTGCCACGCAGTTCCCGACTAGTGCAAAGTCACATGGTAACGAACTTTTCGTGGCATCTTCTAGCGATAGTTCATTCATTATTTGTGCGAGTGGTTCAGCAGGCCCGAAATGAAGGAACTGGGAGGTGGCAAGTTCTAATTCGTCTTGAGCCCCAGCTACCCGCAGAATATTCAGAGCATATACCAGCTCATCTGTGCTGGCAGCAGACAGCAGGCAATAGCATGCAAATGCTGCCGCAGCATGCCGCCAAGCATTGGCGTCCGCGGCAAACCCCGTAATCAAACTCGTAGAATGCGCCTTTAAAATAGTATTGTCGTATTCCTTCCCAAAAATTATTTCGGCATCGCGCCATTGCGGATAGTTTTTTTCGATGAAATCCGTAAGCCCGCCGGCCAAGATTTGGGTTCTCAACCACGACGATGAGTCGGGGGAATATTTCATAATCGTCCGAAACAGGTTCTGCGCTTCCTGTCTCCCTGTCAGATCGTTCAGTTGAAACACGAACTCCATGGCTACGCCAGCCACATATCGTGCTGTGGGATCTTGATATTCCCGCCGCCCAATCAGTGATGCTTCTAATGCTAAGTCCCATGCCTCATCAAATTCGCCGATTTCAATCAGGTTCCGAGCTAAATGCACTTGCAACCATGCCAAATCAACAGGGTTATAATCGTCCCGCGCCGCCAACGCATCCTTCAGGATCTCACAAGCACGCTGCGGCAAGTGTTCCTCAAACAAAACCGTTGCCTTTATTACCTCTGCCGCTGCCGCAACATTGGCTTCCACATTTGCCGATGAAAAACTCAAAATAGCATCGGTTTGTCTTTTATCAATCCATTTGAATAACGCGGAATACAACCTCCACGAGGGATCATCATGGTGGCTGCGCAATGCACCAGTAATTTTATATTCCATGGTCCTCCTAAGCATCAGCATCTGCGCTAATGATAAAAGCGCAATGGCCTCAGCAGACGAAAAAGTGCGCAGTGGTAAGTGAGGGTGTGGAACAATCAACTGGGGAGCAAGTAACGCATATCGCAACCGATCCGCATCAGGTACCCCAAGCGGTTCTGCTGGCTGGGGCAGCTTACCGAAGGCAACTGCAACCAGAGAATCAACAGACTCCTTATTAATAATATTTTCCTTGGGGACAAATATTTTTTGCTCTTGCCCTGTGCCCAGAACCTTATCTTTCGTGACATGAACCCAATAGGCTTCCTCGGAATTCTCGTCGAAAAGCACGAGTAACCGTGGGAAAGGATCATCATGATAAGTAAAATCACGAACCCACCAACCGACCCGACCATTATCGGTCGAGGGGTTCTTCATTAAACTTGGCCAGTTCCCCGCCTGGACCTTGATAAATCCCCCAAGATCAAAATGTTGCTGGTCACGAACAAAAACTAGAAGATCTGCCCTCGGGTAATGTTCTATAACACTGAATCCACATACCCACAGTATTTGCACAACATGATCTACCCCTGCCGTGTCCTTTGGGTCGCACATAGATTGCTCCTCACCGCAATGAATTTCAATTCCCAACAGCATATCGCACGGCAAGGACATGTATTATTGAATGACGCTTGACGACGCCGCCTTGTCCAGCATTCCCTCGCCACCGGGACTGCGGGCTTTCCTTTGATTACTCATGGAGGTACGCGGCCCGACCAATCCCCATGAGATTATCGGCGCTGATGGGAGCCACGCTGAATTCGGTGCTGCGGGTGGGCACAAAGTCGGTGATGGTGATCGACCGGACCCCGGGCTGGGTTTTGCCGAGATAAACGCCGTCAACCTGCACAATCCATCCGCCGGAGGGGTTGGTGGCGGCATCCCAAGACAGCAGGGTACCGCCGGAGGCGGGGTTGACGGACACGGACAGGGCGGGCGATTGGGTGGCAGCGGCGGGCTCCCTGCCCGTGGTTCGAGCGTCGACAAGCGGGGTCATGGCGGGACGGTGGGCGTACCGATCCAGGGACTCACGAACCGCCTGGTCAATAGGACCGTTCTCGACATCGTATTGGTGGTGACCGCTGTCAACGAGGGGGTTCAGGTCGGACCCGCACACAAAATCATTATCGTTGCACCACAATCCGGTTGTGTGCGTCCAGCCCTCGGGCAGGTAGGGGATGCGGGCACCGAGCGAACCGACAAACGTCGACGGGTCGGGAACCCCACGCCGCCACTCGGACCGCTCGCCGCGCTCGTACCGCGGATAGGTGATGCCCACCGCCGTCAACTCGGGCTGGCCCTCCGGCAAATACAGTTTGGGGTCGCCGAAGAGCGCATTAAAAATCACCCGTTCCCGCAGGTTAACCGGCAATTCCCGATAGGCCTCCCCAATGACCTGCGCGCCCTGCGACACCCCACTTATGAAGAATCGCGCATCCTTGCACTTTTCGACGCGCTGGGCAATGTAGTGCACCGCGTCCGCCACCCCGATGCGCACGCTCCTGCCGTATTCGAACGCCTGGCCGCCGCTGACTTTGGCCCCGAGCGCGGTCAGCGCGCCCTTCTCATCGTTCACGGAAACCGCAGGGTAGGCGTACTGTTGGTCGGGTCGGGAACCGAGCTCGTAAAAGTTCGTGGTGATGCCCGCTGCCTTGGCGCCCGCCGCAACCTGGGCTTGGAGCCGTAGGCTTTCGACGCTGTTGAGCTTCCCGCCGGAGCCGCGGGCGAAAATTACATCGAGGTCGGCGCACGGAGCGCTGGCCAGTGGCGCAGGCTGCGATAACGCACTAGGAGGGACGACGGCCAGCATTCCCGCTGTCGTTATGGCCAGAACTATCCGACATATATTGCGCATGACATGAACCTCGTTTTGCTTGCGGAAAACCGCGTAATAACCAGCATTTTTAGCTTTAAGATTAGTCCGCTCTCCCCCATCTGTCTGCCCATAAATCTATGGGCGGGGGAGGTTTTGGCTATGCTGCGCCGTATATTTAGGGGTGACGCATCTAGGATTCTTCTTTCTCCCATTTGATTTTGATGATTTCTAAATTCCGGGAAACCACCGCATAGTCTTTTTCTTCAAGCAAGCCCAGTATTCTTTCGGCCGCATCAGAATGAGGATATTGGTACACAATGGGCGATATGACACTAGTCAGACTAACACTGGCATCCGCCATAACCTCTTTGAGGAGAGCAAAAGACTCATTAGGGATAACTCCTTCAAGAATCCACTTGACTAGCGCGGATACAACTGCTTCTTGCACCTCATAGCTGTCATGTCGGCTTAACGCAGAGAACAATAGAAGGGATGACTCTTCTTTACGCTGAGCTAGAAGCTCAACCGCAGCCCCGATCAAATTTACGTCTCCCCGAAGCATCTGGGTGATTTTAGCCATTGAGACGTCTTCGGGGAAAAGTAGCCCCAATAATAGTGAAGCTGGACCACGTACATCTGCATTAAAAGGAGAGGAAAATGGCCATGTATCGTGTATTACGCCACTCTCCGCCAATCTCGTCAGAGGTTTCTTCATTTCATCCGCAATATTTATAGGGATTTTTTGATAGTTATAAATCATTACCTCTATTCCTAGAGCCAAATCTTTCGGAGAAACACACTGATCGTGGAGCATTTTGAGACAAGGTCGCCAATTCGCGCAATCAGGATGCGAATTATTTAGTTTGATCAAAACAGAAAGTTGATCAAATCCTCCCACTGTAGATGCACCAGAATGGGCATTTTTAACAATGGTTTCTATTTGATTGGATAAATTGCTGAGCATGCCTTGTACAGCAGGTTTTGGTAAATCAGTAAGATTACCCCAACTTTCTAGCGCATCAATGTCTCCAGCCTCGATTCTCTCAAGAAGCCCCTCACGGCTTTCTGAATCATGAGTCGATACAAGCCGTTCTATCGCATTTTTTAAAACTGCCTTATCGACATCACCACGTGCCGCAAGTTTCGCCAATTTTCCACTATCCCAAGCCTTACCCCTGTTAACATCATCTGCCATAATAGAATCGACAAGTCTGGAGTAAGCGTTAGCAAGTAGATCATCTTCAACATTCGGCATCATAATCAGATGATCGTGAATCTTAACCATGGCCTCAAAAGAGCAAGCATTATAGATATTTGCAAGCACTTCAATGGCCTCATTCACATACCAATGATAAGATCCAAAAGCATAAGTTTTACTGGGGTTTTCGATTTCCCGTGGGAGCCAAAATGCATATTTGTCTGCAGACCTCGTATCAAGGATAGGCGCACATTTTTCAATCAGCGCGAAATCACATCGCAACGAAATTCTCGTTGAATCATCCAAAGACAACTCGTTTACTACCTGCACCAATGGTTCAATAGGGCCAAAACGAAGGAAATGCAAGGCAGCAAGCTTTAATTCATCTTTAGCTCCAGCTATACGTAGAAGATTAAGGGCATACACAAGCTCATTTGTATCGGTGGAAAATACAAGAAAATAACGTGCAAGTAGCACAACAGCATACCGCCAGTTGTTAGTATCCGCGGCAAATCCTGCAATCAAACTTGCCGAGCGCAGCCGCAAAACAGCGTCATCATATCTCTTCTTAATGGCACCGTCTGCATTGTTATTTCCCCATTGTGAATAAGTTTTTTCAACAAAACCCGAAAGTCCACTAACCAAGATTTGGGTTCTCCACCAGGATGCAGCAGTGTCACTCGCCTTAATTGCTCCAATCAAGTTCTGTTCTGCTGCTTCAAAATCTATCCGTTGCACTCTGCCATGTAGTTGGAACACAAAATCCATGGCCACACCGGTCAAATATCGAGCTGTGGGATCTTTATACTCCATTTTCCCAATTAAAGGTACTTTCAAGGCTAGGTGCTGCGCCTGGTCGAAATCGCCGATTTCCATCAAGTTCCTAGCTAAATGCAACCGAAGCCATGCACGATCCGCAGGATTATAATCATCCCTGGCTAAGGCGTCCTCAAGCTCCTTGCATGCACGCTGCGGCAGATGCTTCTCAAACAGAACTGTTGCTTTTATCGCCTCTATCGCTGCCGCAATATCGGCTTCCATATCTGTCGAAGGAAAATTCAAGATAGTATCAACTCGCCCATTAAAAACCCACTCAAATAATGCAGAATACAGCCGCCACAGTGGATCATCATGCTTAGCACTCTTCCCCGGATCAAGAAGTTCTTGCACTTCTCTGTATCGCTTAGTCACATCACGGAGCCTCATCAATGAAAGAAGCGCAATAGCCTCGACAGGAGAAATATCGCTCACTGTTCGGTTAGGGTGCGGCGCGATCAAACGGGGAGTAATTAACGCACAACGCAGTACCACCTCATCAGACAGTCCAGATGCTCCCTGCCAAACACTCCCCTCCCAGCTTGGTTCAGGTAACTTACTCAAAGAGATTTCCCTCAAAGTAGCCATAGATCCTTCATCAAGAAGATTTTTCCGAGGAATAAATATCTTTCGTCTTTTCCCTGTACTCTGAACTACATCTTCCGTAATATGAACCCAATAAGAGTTCTTGGAACCCGCATCAAAGAGCACAAGTAAATGCGGGAAAGAAGAATTAAGCCAATGATTAAAATGCTTAGCGGAGTCAGAAAACCACCAGCCTTCATCACCATTATTGATAGAAAGATTATCCATCAGTCTTGGCCAGTTTTTGACCTGAACCCCTATGTAACCCCCTGTATCATATCGTTGTTCATCACGCATGGAAACAATGAGGTCTGTTCCCAAATCATGATCGCTATCCCGCACAACTCCGCAACCTAACTCCTCTAGTTTCGCCGTAACATAGCTTTCCCCCGATGTACCTTTAGCCTCATTCCCTGAGGCACGCATACGATCAGCCATCTTCGGCTCCTTCCTACACTTAATTTTGATCATCAGCATCATATCGCCTAGGAAGACAGGCTACGCCAATAACCGGCAACCCACCCCGTCGTAACGCGAGCACCGCGCACCTCCCCCAAATGGCGGAGATGTAGATTTCGCCTGTTCAGCCGATGTTTTTTCCA
>ERZ773077.497-NODE-497-length-29525-cov-16.796505_pt1 | contig 29525 bp, 31 predicted proteins | sample MGYA00580612_ERZ773077 | MGnify/ENA primary metagenome ERZ773077 (study PRJEB29015, sample SAMEA2737971) | human oral metagenome | biome: human oral; feature: human-associated habitat; material: dental | place: China | collected 2021 ...
AAAGGCGATTCGGGATTAGTATGAAAAAATATTGGACTGGTGTATTCGGGCAAGTGCGCGCCCAGCAGAAACGGTTTATCCGTGATAAAATGTCGCTGTTCTTTACCTTCCTGTTTCCGCTCATCTTCCTGTTGGTGTTCGGTTCGATTTTTAATAATCAATCGACCAGCTTTGACGTCGCGATTATCAATAATTCGCAGACAGAATTTGCTAAAAATTTCGTCAAAGGCGCCAAAGATAACGCCAAAGATTCGATTCTCAAAATCAAAGACGTCAAGGATATGGACGAGGCCCGTGAGAAGATGAAGCGTTCGGAGCTGAACGGCATCATTGAACTGCCCAGCGATTTTGGCAAAGTAAAGGGAGAAGGCAGAGATGCTCGCCCGACTGGCACAATCAACGTGCTGTACGCCAAAGGTTCCGAGCAAACCGGTAGCGCCCTAACGGCGGTGATGAACCAGATTGCCAATGAACTAAATAAGCATTTGGGCCAGCCAGAAGCACCGCTCAAGGCTGCGGGCAAAGCGGTCGGCGACGAGCGGCTGAAGCCATTTGACTATACATTCACTGGACTGCTGGCATTTAGTTTAATGAGTATGGGCATCTTTGGTCTAGCCAACCAGATGCCGGCCGAAAAACAGCGCGGCTCCTATCGCCGACTGCGTGCGGCGCCGTTTACCTCGGGTCAGCTGATTATTTCTATGGCGATTCACTACACGATTATTTCGCTGCTTAGCTTGACTATGATGGTTGTCGTTGGCATGTTGATGTTCCAATTTAATATGCGCGGCGATTGGGGACTCTTTGTCCTTATGGCGGTGCTAGCGGCCTTTATGATGGTAGGACTGGGCCTGTTGATCGGCGGCTGGGCAAAGAACGAAAATCAGTCCGCACCGCTGAGCAACTTACTTTCTTTCCCGATGATGTTCTTGTCTGGTGCATTCTTCCCGCTGTACATGTTCCCAGAGTGGTTACGCGGTGCCGCCCAGTTTATCCCGATGACGCCGATTACTGATGGTTTCCGTTTGATCATGACTGAGCATGCCAGCTTCATCGAGGCCCTGCCGCAAATCGGTGCTGTCGCCGCCTGGACTCTCGTTATCTACATCGCCGCGATCAAGCTGTTTAGGTGGGAATAAAGCGAGTTCTATAGTGTATAATAGCACATATGAAGTGGCTTGATGATATCGTAGATCAGTTTCGAAATGTGGATAAAGAGGTGCTCGTTTCCTCGGGTGCGTCGCCGTCGGGGGTGTATCATGTGGGGCATTTACGTGAAATTGTTATCGCTGATGCCGTAGTACGGGCGTTGAAGCAAGCGGGCATTCGGGCGCGCCACGTTCACGTTTCGGATAACTTGGACGCCTTTCGTAAAGTACCGGTTAATTTGCCGGCTAGTTACGAGCAGTACTTGGGTATGCCGCTCTGCACGGTGCCCTCGCCAGATGATCGGTACGGTTCGTGGGGGGATTTTTGCCTGAAGCCATTTCTTGACAGTGCTGATAAAATTGGCGTCACCATGGACGTGATCTATGCTAGCGATAAGTATCGGAGCGGGTTTTTTGTGCCGGCCATTGAGCGCTCGCTGAGCCGTATCGACAAGGCTAAATCCGCCATCCAGGAAGTGTCGGGCCGGCAGCTGGATGATCAGTGGTCACCAATTCAGATTATGGAGCATGGTCGGCTGAAAAATCGCCGGTTCATCAGTATGGATAGCGATGCTAAAACGATCACCTATCGTAGCCAAGACGGCTCGGAGCACACAGTTCGGTATGACGACGGGCAAGTAAAGTTGGACTGGCGGCTGGACTGGCCGGGGCGGTGGTGGCTGCTCGGTGTTGATGTTGAGCCGTTTGGTCGTGATCACGCGACGAAGGGCGGCTCGTATGATACTGGCAAGCGGATCGCCCGCGAGGTTTATGATATTGATGCACCAGTGCCGGTGCCGTATGATTTTATCAATCGCACTGGCGATACCAAAAAGATGAGTGCCAGCAAAGGCACCGGCGTGAACGCGCATGATGTTGTCGATATGTTGCCGCCTGAAGTGGTGCGCTATTTTATGCTCCGGTATTCGCCGGCCAAGCGGCTGTATTTTGACGAGACCGATAGCCTGGTGCGGCTGGTTGACGACTTCGCGGCGATGAAGCAGCATCCGCAAAATGAGCTCGAAAAACAGCTATTATTCTTGTGTACTGACGGGCTGAATCATCCAGCGGTCAGCTCAATTCCATTCTCGCATCTGGTCATTTCATACCAAGCGGCGCTGTGTGACACGGTAAAAACAGTAGAGATTTTGCGGCGCAGTTCGGAATACGCCCGCATCGTCGATGAGGAAGAGACAGTGATTATCACGGAACTAGGCTATGTCAGTCGGTGGCTGGAGAAATGGGCACCTGAGTCATTGAAGTTTCGCCTGGCGGACGAGGTACATCCCGATAAGTTTTCGCCAGAGCAAAAAGAATACCTATGGCGATTAGCTGACGACATCGCTGAGGCGCCGGTTGAGGCTGATGGTAATTGGTTTCACCAAGCGATTTACGCCTACAAGGAAAGTGGTTTGCTGCCGCCGCGGGAGCTCTTCACCACCATCTACCGCGTGCTCATCGGCAAAGATTCCGGCCCGCGCGCTGGCTGGTTCTTGTCAATCTTGCCGCGCGACTGGCTGGTTGAGCGGCTGCGACTAGTCAAGTAACAGTTTTAGCGAGGCTGGGTTGGGACTGAGCTATCAGTAGCACCATAAGACAACAATAGTAAAGGAGACAGCATGACATTTGAAGAAGTACAAAAGTTAGTAATGAGTCACGTCTGTGCTCGTCAGTGGGATAAGACGAAGGATTCACGTGGTTTAGTAATTTCGTTATCGTTGGAGGCCAATGAATTGCTTGAATATTTTCAATGGAACGACACGCATATTGGCACAAAAGAAGATATGGCAAGCGAGCTGGCTGATATCATTATCTATGCGATTCAATTTGCTGACCGATTTGATATCAATATTTCCGAAGCGGTTGCTGCAAAAATTGCTAAACTAGATGAAAAGTATCCAGTTGAAATTTTTGAGATCAAAGACAAAGCCGAACAAAATCGCCGCTTGCTAGAGGCTAAGAAAAATTATAAAAAGGATACGACGCTGTAAGGCTGCTGCCGTAGAATATCATTGCGGCTGTTTTGCATTGTAAGTATCAGGACAGCTTGGGTCGATAGACTTCACGGCACGGTATCACTTGCGGCAGCCCGGCTTGACACCCACCACCCGTCCGGCGTAAAATATTACACTTGGGTACAGGATGTAATCGTACTAGGTAGGTGAGTTGGAGAGTTCTTACATTTATGGGCTACTGATACTTGAATAACATGAAAGGTAACAAACAATGCTACACGAATTATCGATCAGAAATAAATTAATCGTCATGAGTGCGGTGATGAGCGCACTGTTTTTGGTGGCGCTGGATCAAACGATTGTCTCGACGGCGCTGGCGGCGATTGTCAAGGAATTTAATAGCTTTTCGTCGCTTGGCTTCATTGTGACCGCTTATATGTTGACCACCACGGTGACCGTGCCGCTGGCTGGTAAGCTGAGCGACATGTACGGCCGCAAGCCGCTGTTGCTGGCTGGAGTAAGCATCTTTACCATCGGCTCGCTGCTGAGTGGCCTGGCGCCGACGGTCGAGTGGCTGATTGCGTGGCGGGCGCTGCAGGGCATCGGCGGCGGTATTATCACTGCAAACGCCTTTACCATTGTCGGCGACCTCTTTTCGCCAAAGGAACGTAGTAAATGGCAAGGACTGTTTGGTGCGGTTTTTGGGATGAGTTCAGTAGCTGGGCCATTAATCGGTGGTTGGCTGACAGATGGTGTGTCGCTATTTGGCATGGTCAGTGATTGGCGCTGGACGTTCTTGATCAATGTGCCGATCGGCGTGATCGCTACCGTGCTCATCATTCGCTACTGCCCGCAGATCAAGCATGACCGCACGCACAAGCCCGATTACCTCGGCGCGCTGTTTATCACCATTGCTCTGGCGACACTGGTGCTGGCGGTAGACAACACAGAGATGATCTTTAAGGGACTAATCGAGCGCGGTGTTAGCCTAGCGTTGGTTCAGGGCATGCTACTAACGGTATCAGTACTGGCGGCGCTGAGTTTTGTGCTGATTGAGCGGCGAGCCAAGCAGCCGATTCTGCCGCTACGGTTCTTTGCCAATCGGACATATAGTTTGATTATGGCGGCGGCTAGCCTGTTTGGCGCGGCCTTTATGGGGGCAATTTTATATCTAACACAGTTTAACCAGCAGGTGTTTGGCGCCACTGCCTCGCAGGCTGGGCTGATGCTGCTACCGATGGTAGCAGGCAGTATAACAAGCTCGATAACTATCGGTCGGCTGGTTGCTAAAACCGGTGCATATAAACGCTGGATAGTGGCCGGTTTTGGGCTAACGGCGGTCGGTGTCGCCGTGCTAACAATTCTACAGCCAGAATCGCCATATTGGCACGAAGCTATCGTGGCGGTATTTGTTGGGCTTGGATTCGGCGCGGCGATGCCGATCTTGACCTTGGCGGTGCAGAATGAGTTTACGCAAAAAGACCTCGGTGCGGCGACCTCCAGCGTGCAGCTATTTCGTGGGCTGGGCTCGACAATTGGTGCAGCAGTATTATCGGGCATATTAACCGCTGGTATCCTAGCACATGTTGGCGATCCACATCAGCTGCCATATATTCAGAGTTTACAGCGCTCACCGGCTGCCCAGCAGATGCTATCTGGTGAGCTGAACGCTGATGTGTTGCTGCGGCTGAATGCCCAAAAAGAGACAATTGCCAAGGCGGCAGCTCAAGGGTTTGAGCGGCTACCAGCGCCGGCTCAGGCCCAGGCAAAACAGCAATTTAGCCGCCAGCAGGACGAATTTACCAATGTCATCCTCCATGCGTTTACCGATGGGCTGCATCAGGTATTTTTGATCAGTTCAGGGCTGATGGTTGTCGCGATGATCGCGGTGATGCCAGTTAGGGAAAAGCGGCTACGCGGCTAATTGCCAGAGTGGTGTTTTCTGGGGTATAATTTTCTCATGACGGTGGGCTACTTTGAGCGGCGATGTATGGGTGACTCGTTGGGGCGAACGCATCAGTTTCATCGTGGCGTGTGGGCACATGCCAGCGGTACGCTGCGCCCAAGCGAACTCGCCGAGCAGTTCGGCCTTGATGAAAATATTGTCCGTGACGCGGCCGATGTGCGCGAGCTGCCACGGATGGAATATAGCGGCGGCATTGAGTATGTCTTTGTGCGGCTGCCGCTTGTTCGAGACGATGTTATAAAAACCGCACCGCTGCTGGCTGCTGTGTCGAAAACCCAGTTTGTAACGATTAATCCTGCCAATAATTTCTCGCCACAAGCCGCCGAGCCGTTTCTCACAACCACGACCGATAAGCCTGGTGCGCTCCTCGCAGCGACCATCGCTTGTGCGGTGGCTGCGTACGAACAACAGATTCATGACCTTGCTGGTAATATCGCTGCCGCCCGACACCGGCTGTCGCGCCACGAGGTGAAAAACGCTGACTTTATTGAGTTTGTGGCTATTGAAGATAGCCTCAACGAGTTTCATTCGAGTCTCGAGGGGCTAGCGAGCGTGCTCGGCCAATTAGCGCTCAATCGTCGTGGCCTGTTCACGGTGCGCGACCTCGAGGCGCTGGGTGATCTGGTGCTGCACGTCAAGCAATTACTCGTCATGGTCGCCGCCAACAGCCAGACCATCACCAGCATCCAGAACGCTTATTCAACCATCGCCAACAATGTCCTCAACCAGCGGATGAAAGTCTTGACCGCCATCACTATTCTCCTGGCCATCCCGAATGTGTTTTACGGTATGTACGGCATGAATATTACCTTGCCGTTTCAAGGTGAGGCGTGGGCCTATCCGGTGATTACCGGGTTTACGGTGCTGCTCATCGGCATTGTGTACATCTTCGCCAAGCGGTTGCGCCTGTTTTGAGGCTGATATCAGGGGTCAGATCAGAGGTAGACCTGGCTTGACGTTCGTATCAGTCTTTGCTATCATGGCTGATGTGTCTCGCGCCGAAGCATGTCGCTGCTTATAAATAAAGTGGGCAATAAAGGTCGAAGCGCGTGAGGCTGCACTAGTACAAAGGAGTACGAAACACATGCCAATAGCAATCAATGTTGTGTCGACGAGTCGGCGCAAAAAGGTCGCAGTGGATGTGGTGCCTGCCAAATGGCAAACATACATAGCACAATAAGTGCGCATGTCCTAAAAAGGGACGGCATAAAAATCACCCCACAGGCACCGGGGTGATTTTTACTTGGGCACTAGTTAATGCTTTTGATCAATTTGATGTTATTTTTTTGCTTCATCAACTGCGACGCCGGCTTTTTTCAGGGCGTCTTTGACAGCATTTTCGATAGAGCTAGCGTCACCGAGGTTAAGCTTGTTGCCATTGATGAAAAAGGTTGGTGTGCCATCAATTTGTAACTGTCGCCCGACCGCCACATCAAAGTCAATTTTCTTTGTGACAGCGCTACCGGCTAGGTCAGCATTGAATTTATCAACATTCAGCCCCAGCTGCTTAGCGTAGCCACTGAAGACGTCGGTGCGTTCTTTGGCGCGGGCATTACTCCATGCGCCTTGGTTGGTGTAGAGTAGGTCGTGCATTTCCCAGAACTTGCCCTGCAGCCCAGCTGCCTCGGCGACCGCCGCTGCCGCTCGGGCGTTTGGATGGAGCGACGGGATCGGATAATTACGAAAGACCAGCGCGACGTGATCCTTGTATTTCTCGGCCACGCGCTTGGCTTCTGGTGCAGCGGTGCGGCAGCCCGGGCACTGGTAGTCGCCGTATTCGATCATCACAACTTTGCCGTTGGTATTACCGATCGTGTGCTCGCTGATGTCACCAGTGCGCGCTTCGGCCGGTATGATGCGCATAGCTGCGTCATTTGAGATATCACTGACATTCAAGCGATTCTGTGTTGACAGATAAATCATACCGCCGACGACAGCCGCGACAACGATTGCAAAGATAGCCCAGGTTTTTCCGTTCATAGTTCCTCCAAATTAACTCTGGCTATTATAGCATAAAAAGTATACAATGAACAGCATGAGCGATATTTTGCTAGGAATCCTGTATGTCGTAATCCTCGTACTGCTGCTCATCGTGATGGGTGTCCATCCGCAGGCCTCGTCACACAGTAAGTTCGAGCTGCAGCGGCGAGCGCGTCGTGGTGATCAGGATGCGCAACATTTGTTGAAGCGGCACGCACTGATGCGGGATATTTTCTCATTGCAGCGGGTGATCGCAGCGGTGCTGCTGGTGACGCTCAGTGTCATCGGTGTGGAGTTGTTTCATTGGCTACTGGGTATTATTATCTCGCTAGTGATCGCATTGGAGATAGGAGCAGTGGCGCGGATTTCATTATGGCAGCAATATTCTCAGCGGCTTTACGAGCGGTATGAGGGGCGAATTTTGACGCTGATCGAGAAGTTTCCGACGTTATTTGCGATGATTCGCTCGGTGGCGCCAATGCCCAATGACGGCTATGATATTGAGTCAAAAGAAGAGCTCGTCACTATGGTCGAGCAGGCGGGCGAGGCGCTTAGCGAGGATGAGAAAAAGATGGTCATCGGCGTGCTGTCGTTTGATGCGGTGCCGGTCAAGGAAGTGATGACGCCGCGTAGCGTGATTGATACGGTGGATCAGGACGAGGTATTGGGGCCACTGGTGCTGGACGCGCTGCACAAGACCGGGCATAGCCGCTTTCCGGTGACCAAGGGCGATATTGATCATATAGTGGGGATGCTATATATTCAGGATCTACTGACAATTAACCGTTCGTCGACGAGCAAGCGGGCACGAACCGTCATGGAGAAAAAGGTGTATTACATCCGCGAGGATCAGACATTGCAGCACGCGCTGGCGGCGTTTTTGCGAGTGCGGCATCACTTGTTCATCGTGGTGAATGAGTTTCGCGAGACGGTTGGTATCGTCAGCCTGGAGGATGTGATTGAGCGGATGCTGGGGCATAAGATCATTGACGAGTTTGATGCGCACGAGGATCTGCGGCGGGTGGCGCAGCGTAATCCACGCCATAACAATCGGACAAAACATGCCCGTGACGTCGCATAATCCGGCCGATATGCTATACTAGAACTAATGAATCCGAACCAGACTAATCCTGAGCCTGACTACACCCAGCCGGTTGCTTATGATTCTGACGGCCGGCCACTGTATCATCATCCGCCGGCTGACGTGACACCGCCACCGGTGACGACTGCACCGCCAATCGAGCCACAGCCAACCTCGCACGTCACCATCCAGCCAGAGATGATTGAGGGGCAAAACTTCAATCCACAGATTCGTGCCCAATACGCTAACGAACCAAATGTTGTTCATGCTGCGCGGCCGCTTGAGCCGACCGTTCCCGCAGTTAGCCCAGAGACCAAGGCGCGTCACGACCAGTCCGTTCGCGATTATCCGCAGCTTAATCTCAGCGAGGGCGAATACGTCATTCTCGACATCAAGCGCCACCCGATCGGCATGGTCATTCCTACAGCCATCACCCTCCTGTTGGTCGTGGTGCTGCTGGTATTTGCGGCCTCGTTCTCGTCGTTAACTGCCAATATTCCGCTGTTTCCGGCGGTGAATCCGGGAGCAGTGCTAGGTATTGCGCTGCTGCTCGTTGCCTTGGTGGTGCTCGGCGGCGCGATCACTCTGTGGGTGTATCTACAGAATCATTTTTTCATGACCAATGAAAGCGTCATCCAGGAAATCCAACAGAGCCTCTTCGTTCGGCACGAGCAGACAGTCAGCCTCGGTAGTATCGAGGACGCCAGTTTTTTCCAGGCCGGCATCGCCCAGACGATCTTTAACTACGGCACAATTCGCCTCAGTACTGAGGGTGAGGAGACGACCTATATTTTTCATTACGTGGCCAATCCCAAGCACCAAGTGGCCATCCTCAATAACGCCATTGAAGCCTTCAAGAATGGCCGGCCAGTCTGTTACGATTAGTTTGGTTATGATTTAGCTATTTATGGCGGCTGTCTTTGACGAAATCTGCCTCACCATCAAGCATGGCTCTGAGCGAATATGATTTGCATTTACCGCCGGTACAGTTTGTTGGCTCGTAGCGATAGGCGCTGCCATTGTCGCCAAGCTTTTTACCACTCGGATCTTTGAGTAATTCCTTGTCCATGGTCGGTAGTGTCTCGTCGGTAATTTTTTCCGGATAAGAGCCGTGCTGTTTGTAATAGGCTTCTTCGAGGCTGTAATGCATGGCATTAATAGCGGTTTTTTTCCGGTCGTTTTGGTGCTCGCGTTGGATCGTCACCAGCTGGGTGAACGCCACCGCCGTGGCCACGCCGAGAAATATAATCGCCACCAGCACCTCAATCACCGTAAAGCCTGCTTGTCGTTTCATGTGGTCTATTATAGCAAAGTTTCACCGCTCGCGGTAGGCGCTTGATTTATGGTATACTATACAGCATAAGATAACGGAGGGAGAGGTATGGCTAGCACAGCGAAAACCGATGACAAACATCAAACAGACGCCGCAACTGGCACAGCTCAGGCACCAGAGAAAAAGGCTGATGACGGCAAGTTAAAAGCGCTGGGCCTGGCAATGGATCAAATCACCAAGCAGTTTGGTGATGGCTCGATCATGAAGCTGGGCGAAGCTCATAAAGTTGATGTTGAAGTGATTCCGTCGGGTTCGCTAAGCCTCGATTTGGCGCTAGGCGGCGGCTATCCAAAGGGTCGTATCATTGAGATTTATGGCCCAGAGTCTAGCGGTAAGACGACCTTGACACTGCATGCTATTGCCGAAATCCAAAAGCAAGGCGGTACGGCAGCGTTCATCGACGCTGAGCACGCGCTTGACCCTGCCTACGCCAAGCGATTGGGCGTGGATACCGAAAACCTGCTGGTGTCGCAGCCAGACAACGGTGAGCAGGCGCTGGAGATTACCGAAACCTTGGTGCGCTCAAATGCGGTGGATCTGATCGTGGTGGACTCGGTGGCAGCACTGACACCGCAAGCAGAAATTGACGGCGACATGGGTGATTCGCATATGGGTTTGCAGGCACGGCTGATGAGTCAGGCACTGCGTAAATTGACTGGCATCATCAACAAGTCGAAAGCCACGGTAATTTTCATCAACCAGATTCGCATGAAGATTGGCGTGATGTTTGGTAATCCTGAGACCACGACGGGCGGTAACGCGCTGAAGTTTTACGCCTCGCAGCGGGTGGATATTCGCCGGATTGGGCAGATCAAGGTTGGCGATGATATCCTCGGTAACCGCACCAAGATAAAAGTGGTGAAGAATAAGATTGCGCCGCCATTCCGCATCGCTGAGTTTGACATTATGTATAACGAAGGTATCTCTAAAACTGGTGATATTCTGGATTTGGCAGCTACACATGGTATCATAGAAAAGTCAGGTGCCTTTTACAAGTATAACGGCGAGACTATTGGCCAGGGCCGCGATAAAACTAAATTGTATCTGAAAGAAAACCCTGAGGTTTTGGCAGAAATTGATCAGAAGGTTCGGGAGAAAGTAAAAGAAGGAGAAAACTAATGCGCGCAGCAGAAACCGCATATCCAGTCGAAAAACATATGGCATCAGTCAGCCTCGTCTTTGATGATAAGCAGAATGCGTATCTTCGAGAGCTGTCAGAAAAAATGAATCTTGACTTTGGTGAGTTTATCCCACACGTGACACTGATTAACGTGACCGAGCAGGACATGCCACGCCTCAAGTCGGCCGCTGTGGCACTACCTGTCCTCGATAAGTTGGTGCTTGACGGTGTTAATTTCTTACCAGACGAGGCTGGTAACTGTGTTTGGGTTGAGCTACGCACGCAGAAAAATGCCTGGATGGCTGAGGCGCGTCAGCAATTGCTCGCAGCGCTGGATGGTATTCACCCAGGGCTGGATGTTGATGGGTTCCGCCCGCACATCACGCTTGGTTGCGTCGAGGCCGGTACGCTGGACGACGTTAATATGAGCGCTATTCCAGGGCAACTACCGGTCATCACCGAGCCGCGTGCTGCTGCTTGCTACAACGGCGTGCATGGTAAGGTTGTCGAAGTAGTCGAGTAGCCTCTGCTAGTAGTTAGCCTAGCGGCTTCGCGGTATAATAGCTTCATGAAAATCACTGACATCTCTCTCCAAACTCGCGACAAAAACCGTGTTAATGTGAGTGTTGATGGCGTCTATCGCTTTAGCCTCGATGTCTTTCAAGTGGGCGAGCTGGGGCTGAAGGTCGGGCGCGAATATAGCGACGACGAATTGACGGCGCTAGAGGACGAGAGTCAGTTTGGTAAGTTGTACGCCCGGGCCATGGAGTATTGTTTGACGCGGCCGCGCTCGGTTAAAGAACTGCGCAATTATTTGTGGCGTAAAACCAGGCCGACCAAAAAGCGCTCGCCAAAGACCGGTAAAATTACCGAGCGTCCGGGCGTGAAGCCGGAAATTACCGAGCGGGTGCTCGCACGGCTGATCGAGAAACAGTACCTTGATGATGAAAAGTTTGCCCGCTTTTGGCTGGAACATCGGTTCTTGCAAAAAGGCGCGAGTGTCAGGCGGCTAAAATTGGAACTAGCGCAAAAGGGAATTGAGCGCGAGACGATAGAGCAACTAATCAGCGAAAATATCCGCTCTGATGACGAGGAGCTGCAAAAAATTATCGCTAAAAAACGCTATAAATATGCTGGCGATCAGCAAAAGTTCATGGCGTATCTAGCCCGTCAAGGATTTTCGTATGACGATATCCGGGTGGCGCTTGGTGGCGAGTCTGACGAATAGGCTGGCTACTTGTGATCAAGCGCTGCGGCCTAACTGCTCGCGCAGCCACCCGTCGATTGTCCCGGCACCCATACCGAGTACCAGCGCACCGCGTGCTCGCTGCTGCTCAATCGTGTGCCACAGCGCCTCATCCAGCTGCGCGATATGTACCTTGTCCGTCGTTAATTGGCGCGTTAATCCCTCCGGCGTCAGCACCGGCAGGCTCGGGTCTTCGCGGGTCAAGTACGTCGGCAGCCAATATATCTCGTCAGCATGGATAAAAATCTCATCAGTGTAGCGCTCACGAACCTCGTGCTGGCGAATATTTTGGTGTGGCTGGTAGACGAGCACCACGCGGTCATTTAGCTCATGAGCCAGCTGCAGCGTAGCGGCAATCTCCGACGGATGATGGCCGTAGTCGGTATAGAGATTGTCAGCCAGTTTTTCAAAGCGCCGGCCGGTGCCCGGAAAGGCATTGAGCGCCGCGATAATCGCCTCAGCCTCAATCTCGAAGGCAGCCGCCTCTCGCACCGTCATCACCGCCCGTGCTGCCAGCGTGCCGTTACGCCGGTTGTGTTCGCCAGCTAGCGTTATCTGGGGATCAGTCTGTTCAAGCACTGTTACGTTGGCCGGCGTAAACACGTCGGCATCTTCTCGCCACGCGACTATCTGCGTCGACTGCTCACCAAATTGCCGAAACGCCGCCCGGTAATCGTCTGGCGTCGGAAAGGTGTCAGGATGGTCATAATCAACTGAAGTAATGAGGCCCAGCCACGGCGAAAAGTGGAGGAAATTGCGGTCAAATTCATCGCATTCATACACCAAAAACTGGCTAGCTGGATCAAACCGACCGCTCGGGCCAAAACTAAGTGTCGAGCCAACCAAATAGCTCACCGGCACGCCAAGCTGCTGCAACATCCACACCAGCATGCTGGTCGTCGTCGTCTTGCCGTGCGTACCGGTGACGGCAATGAGCTTGAGCTGCTTGTCGGCGATAATCTGAGCGAGTAGCTCATCGCGCTTGCTGGTGCGAATCCCTAGCTGTCTCGCCAGTACCAACTCTGGATGATCCGCTGGCAGGGCCGCCGTATAGACAAACCAGTCAAAGGGCGCCTGCTGATGTTCGCTGCGCAAAAACTCGCCCGACTGATCAAACGACACGGTGATCCCATCCCGTCTGAGTGCCTCCGTCATCAAGCCGGCCGCCCGGTCAGAGCCACAGACCTCGTGTCCAGCGCCGATGGCCATTTCTGCTAGTGGCCCGATCGCCACACCACCAATTCCCGAAAAATAAATCCTCATAGCGTCATTATACCACTGACGCCATCCCCGTGTCGCATTCACCCACTATCTTTGGTATAATGGATTTGAGAAAGGTGGGGAATGGCAGATAAGCGAGGCACCCGTCGGGCAATTCGGCGACTAGAAGAAATCAAGACATGGCAGCTGGTCATTTTGCTGGTGATGGCGTCGTTTGTCAGTGCAACATTCCTCAGGCTAAATAATATTGGCATGATCGAGCGCCGTGACGCCGTCATCAACGCCGACAAAGAGGGCGACGAGGGGGCGCTGGAGCGGCGGGTGTATGACTTGCAGCGCTATGTGGTCGCGCACATGAACGCCGATCCGGGACGCATCGCGCTGGAGCACTCGTACAAGCGGGCCTACGAGGCGGCCTGGAAAGAGTTCGAGTCAAAGTCAGCTTCTCGCTCCAGTAACGACACGGTCGCTAAAGTCCGCCAAGTCTGTGACGCCCGAGCCCAGGCTGGCGGCTGGGGGCGATTTTATGCTACGGCCGACCCGCGCTACGTCAGCTGCATCAATGATGAATGGGCGAAGTACCCGGCCGCCTCGTCGCTTGACCTCAAATTTACGCCGCCATCCACCGCGCCGTATTATCAGACATTTGTACCGCCACTCTGGTCATCGGACTTGGCGGGCTGGTCATTGGTGGTAACAGGGGTAATTATGCTGATTATCATTGCTCGACTGGTAGCTTTGGCGGTACTGAAACTACTGCTTCGGTATCGTCAAAAACCGCTTTAGGATTGACAGGGGTCAACAGAGACGCTAATCTAGAATAGTATAGTACTAACAGGAGGTATACGAATGGCTTATAAGCACACAAACTCAAAAGGCATTACATACTACTTGCATAAAACCGAAGTCACGCTGCGCGGTGGCAAAACGCAGACGATTTATTTTTTCGCCAAGGTTGAGAAGAACGCCAAGGGCGAGCCATGCGATTTGCCAGATGATCGGATCGTTACCGAAAATCCACGCAACGGCTTTTTGACGATCAAGAAGAAAAAATAAGCACTTGCATTATACACCTCGTTACCGGTACAATGGTATCAAACAAACAGGTGCCTCAAAGACTCTCGCTCATGCGGGAGTCTTTTTGTGGTGAGGGGCTGTGGAGTTGAGATAGTATTGCTTTTATGGGCAAAATGTGATATTTACTAGTTATGAGTGAACTATCGCAGACTGGTGAGCGGGGCCGTGAATTGACCGCGGAGGAGTGGAAGAAGGTTGATAAGCTTGTCGATGAAATGGGCTGTTCATATTATGGAGCGCGATGGGCACTTGGGTTTGAACCGCCGGCTGATCAGAACGCCCATGCGGTTGATGAGCGACTATCTGATCAGAATATCCCCGCGGATAAGAAACTACGGCCTCATCATAGCCCTACGGTTTTAGGTACACGTACTAGGGAGGCTCATGCCTTGTGGGGACAAGGTCCGTTAACCGAGGAACAAAAACAGACAAATAGGGACGGAATTGCGAGGGCGCGCGCTGCACTCAAGAAGGCACGAGCGGCTTGCCGGCCAGCAGTAGGGTAAATTGACGGCACTTCTCACTCGGCTGCTTTTACGGTATAATATCGCTCATGGGGGTGTAGCTCAGCGGTTAGAGCAGCGGGCTCATAACCTGTTGGTCGCTGGTTCGATCCCAGCCACCCCCACCAAAAGTGTCATGTTAGAACCTCCGGCCATTGGTCGGAGGTTTTTGGTTTTGTCGGGGGTGGCGGTGTCCTGCTGCCTCTTGGCTTCGCCTTCCAGGACTGTTGGGAGGTTGCTGTCGAGGAGGTTAAAGGATGATCTCCCCACAGGAAGGAGGTGCTCCACCATGAATCTTACTAGATCATGAGCCATTGTTGCCCATTCATCACCCTCCGCATACCAATGATCGGCTCCTGGAATCTCCAGCATCGAACCATTTGGCAAGATTCGCAGCAGGTCTCGTGCATGCCTAATAGGTACTGATGAATCGGCAGTTCCATGAACAATTCGGACCGGTGCTTGAATTGAGGCGGCTGCGGAGTAGGTATTTAGAAGAAGTGAATCCAGCACGATATCGTAGGTGTGTCCAACCTCTGAAAGAAACCCGTCCTGCCCCCATTGGTTCATTTTATCGTGACCCAGTTCAAACTCATACCCTTCGGCTAGGAAGGTGCTGGCAGATTTGAGCCCGATGGCCTTGATCTCTGGAAACTTGGCTGCTTCAAGCAAGATTACGTTTCCTCCGAAACTGGACCCGATTGCGCCAAGGCGAGATCGATCGTGAGATCCGTGGGATTGGGCGTAGTTCACCGCAGCTCGAAAGTCACGGCATCCTCGGGACAAAGTTAGGCTGGCATAATCCCCTGGCGAGTAGCCGAGCCCTGCAAAGTCGAAAAGAAATGTTCCGATACCGACGCCGTTCAGGATAGGGACAAGTTGTTGCCAAGTTTGTCCTTTGCTGCCGTTGGGGCCATCGCCAGTAGCCAAGATGACCAAAGGATAGTTTTGGATGTTGGGGTTCGGGGGACTCCACACTCCATGCAGGTCGTTTCCGTCCTCCGTGCGAAATGTTACAGTTGATTGATGGTTCATTCTTGCGTCCTCCCTTTAATTGTATTAATTTTAGCATGTCTATTGCGGCGCGATCTTTCTAGGCCTGTTTGGCTATTTATCGGTCCTCGAGAATTCGAATTCCGTCTTCTCTTTCTGCTGTTGGCTTCCCAACGGGGACGCTATCCCTTCAAGCGCAACCATTTCCGGAAGTATCTTGGTAAAAGCATCTATGTGAGTTAAAATCGTCCCAGGAGAATATACACAACGATGCACCTGAGAACAAACTTGCAATGGGCGGAACGCCCGTTTGGTGAGCGAGAGCGCCCTTTTGGTCGAGAACGAAGTTTCGTTGCTGCGCTCGATGTTGAGTGGACAAAGAATTTCCGGGTTCGGGGAGCATCAAAACCGTTTTGCTACTCGTGGTCCATCATTGACCTTGTACATGTTGATTCGCTGGAGGATCAAAGTCTGCTCAAATTTGGATTCAAGTCAGTCTATCTGGAATCAGAGGACGAGGTGTCGCGGCTTCTGGAAATGATCGAGTCAGATATCGCTTCCTCGCGGACATTGTCCAGCGTGACCCTTGCAGGTCACCAACTCTGCGCCGATTTGTCAGTGCTGAAACGGTCGTCGCCAATTGCAACGGAACAAGTGGATTGGCTGTACAACAAGTGGAGAGAGCGGCGGCAAAATCAGGCGGTAATTGACACGAGGTACGATATTGATCGTCTGACGCCGATAGCTAGCCGGCGCCTCGTCGATGTGGCTGAGGATCTGGGGCTTGACGTGACGCAGCCAGAGCTCGCGAAAGGTTCGATGACTAGGCTACACAAAACCTACCTCGAAACACATCAAGCGGATATTTTTGAAAAGCTTGCCGTACTCAATCTTCGCCACAGCTTATCGACGGCGCTCATTGCCGCCATATATCTCGGTGCTGTGGTGCCACGTCCCTTGAATGTTAACAACCTCCTGAGTGACCATCTGGCATGTGATTTTGATTATGTGAATTCTTCTGAGTTTGCGGAACTGGTGCACTGAGCTTACTACAGGCGATCGGAATGGGCTAGTAATTTTGCTAGACTGCTACGAGCTGGTCCCTCCTAATTTTTAACCATCCATGCTACAATCAAGTATTATGACGGAGCATTTACAGCCAACTCAACTATCAGGACAAGAACAGCCGGTGGCGTCAGCGAGCGGAGAGCTGGAGATAGTAGTATGCAAGTGGTGTGGGCCATATCTGCGCGAGAGACGGCTCGGGAAGGAAGCTCTAAAAGCAGAGGAAGATACGACCGCTAATCAGACAGGGCGCTGTATAGAAAATGACTTGGAATCAGAAGAGTGTCCACACAGACGCAGACAGGAAAGGGTGGTCTCTATCCTACAGGAGCGGGGAGGGAGCATGCGACTCCTTGGGTTGCTCGACTATCTCATTGGTCCAGAAGTTGGTTTCTCCGAAGATGAAGCCGTCCAAGCGTTGAACGATGATCCTCCGAAGGAGCTTGACATCAATCGCGCTACAGGTTTGGTGCAACTGCGAGAATCCGTAGCAGCCTAGTGAACGAACATTCACCCATCTTGACTAACCCCACCTGACCCCTCATAATATAGCCATACCTTCTGATAAAACCAACATGAACATGCTGAAACTCAAACGATTTTGGTATCACGTGCGTCACGATTATTTGACGCTGAATAATGTTGTGGTTGCGGCGGCGGCGCTGATCGCGCTGAGTTGGGCGTGGGGGTCGATTGAGTCGATGCAGCGCAATTATGAACTGCAACAGATGGTCGATCAAAAAAAGTACCAGCTGACGGTTGAGAAATTGCGCACTGAGCTGTTGGCGTATGAATCGAAATATTATGAGAGTGATGAGTACCTTGATCTCGCAGTGCGCCAGCGTCTGGGCCGCGGCTCGCCCGGTGAAAAGCTGCTGATCGTGCCATCAACCGACGCGGCCAAGCAGCAACCGACCGCCCACAATACGCCGCAAAAACAACCGACCAGTAACTTCCAGCAGTGGATCAATTTCCTCTTTGGCGCGCGGCGGACGAGTCAGAACTTGCAAAAATAATTCGTGTTTGCTAAGATGGACAATGTGCCGCGGGGTAGAGCAGCCTGGTAGCTCGTTTGGCTCATAACCAAAAGGTCGTAGGTTCAAATCCTACCCCCGCAACCATGTTTATTGATTCTTCGGCCTCATGAGTTGAGGTTGTTTTTGTTTTTGATACATGTGAAGCTATGACGTAAATTGACCGCAGTGGCCTAGTTTCTGGCCTTTTTGACCTGGTCATGCTATATTAGAACATCATGACAGAGCGTCTAAGTTCATTGCCTCAACTACCCGCTAGACAGTTTCCTCCAGAAATCGATGCTCAGTGGAGGAGTCAGATTTATAGAGATTTTAGAGAGGGCTGTCCTGATGGTTTGAGTAATTCGAGGTCGCCAGGGTATCAGATGTACCTCGGGGCAATTGCACGTGCCAATGAGGCGAGAAATCAACTCTTGAAAGAAAATCAATTCCTGACGACAGAAGAGGCTGTCAAAGAACTTGGTGGTGGGGAGTATGCTTCCAGCATTACACTTGCTGCGGTGCGCCGCGGTAGCGTTCTTGCAGTTCCTGATCACGGATATCACCTTTATCCGACCTTTCAGTTTGATAGTAATAGAGTATCGCCGTTGGTAGGTTTACTCCATGATGTGCAGATGCAACGTTTGGACGGGGAGAAGCCCGACCCCTGGGACTTATTAACTTTTTCAGTGTTAGAAGGAAGCTTCTCGGGGGTGCGGCCTTAAAGGATTGTCTGTGGAAAGAGAAATTTGCAGAGGCCTCTCAATACATTGTTGAGAATGCTCTTGTTTAGTATTCATCTACATGTCTCATTGATCCAGTCAAGATACGGCCGTGATCCAGCAGTGATATCAAACGAGATTATCTCTGCCACATCATAGCTATGGAGCGACCTGACTACTCTTTCAATCGTCGCAAAGTCATCTTTACGCGACTTGATAAGCATCAAGATCTCTGCGTCGCATTCGAAATTTCCCTGCCAAATGTAGGTTGACTGAATCGGCAGCAGCTGCACACATGCGGCCAGTTTTTGCTCGACGAGAGCTTTGGCGATGCTCTTCGCTTCGCTCTCTTCTCCTACTGATACCATGGTCATGGAGTATTTACTTTTCATGGCAGTCCCTTATCATATTATAGCAAGACTTTCAAAGCTCTCTGGTATAATTAGTTTATGACACGCTTAGTAAGTAATGATGACTTTGTATTTTTGGGCTATGATGTTAATGAGGTAAAAAATTCCATCCATTGTCATTGGCGGATTGGGAAGTATGACTTTACGGAGGTCTTTGTTTTTCCCGGAGGCGGTGACTGGAAGCAACCTGCTGTTAAATATGCCGTAAAGTGGCTCTTCTTGCTTGCTGGCGTATCTTACTACAAAACCCTGGCGCCAGCTCGTTTAGATATGTCGGGTATGAAGTTGCGCGATGATGAGGTAAAGTTCCTTGAACAGTATTATCGCCAAGGCCTCGGTGAATTTGCCTATCGGGCAGATCTCGCACATCCAGGTCGAGGGATTTTTCAACGGGTGAGTAGGCTTGAGATTTCCCATTACGAACTAGATAAACAAAATTTATCGCATCAGAGCGTATCGCCAATGCAGCAATGTGACCCCCTCGTTCCATTTGGCGGCGGGATTGACTCATTGGTTAGTATTGAACTCTTGAGAGCAGCCGGTATTACGCCAACGCTGTTCATCGTCAATAAAGAAGACATAGCCTTTCCAGCGGTTGATAACCCTGCGGCCGCAACAGGGCTTTCTGTTATCCGAGCCGAGCGATACCTAGATAAACAATTGGGAACGACGCCTGGATTTTTGAACGGGCATGTACCGGTTACCGGAATTATTTCGGCGATGGCTGTCGTTGCGGCAGCACTGGCTGGAAAAGATGCTGTGGTCATGTCGAATGAGTGGTCGGCATCGTCCCCAACGCTAGTAACGGCTGATGGAATACGTGTTAATCATCAATATTCAAAATCTGAGGAATTTGAATATGGTTTTAATGGGGTACTCGTGGCGCCGGGACTACCTAACTATTTTTCCCTACTTCGCCCGTGGTCGGAACTATGGATTGCGCAGCAGTTTACTAATAGGTGTGCTGCTTATTTTGATACATTCTGTAGCTGTAACAAGGCGTTTATTCTTGACGAAGCAAGGCGTTCTCAGGGGTGGTGTGGTGCATGCGATAAATGTGCATTTATTGACCTCATTCTCTCTCCTTTTTTGTCGAAGGCGGCGCTTGAGCGGGTGTTCTCTGGCATTGAGCCTCTTCAGAACCCAGATCTTGTGTCATCATTTCGCGGGCTTTTAGGGATGGATGAGAATATCAAGCCGTGGGAATGTGTCGGCGATGTTGGAGAGTCACGAGTGGCGATGCGGCTAATGTCGCGACGCGAGGATAGGCGCCATGGCGGTATTGACCCTGGTGTCAAAGGCTTGTTAGATAATTTACCAAAAGACCCTGAGCCAGACTTCTTGACACCAAACGGTCATCGTGTACCAGGAAGGTATCTTCGTGCCACTTGCTTGGAATGATCTAAGGGGGCTTTCTGTGGGGGTTCTCGGTGTTGGTGCCGAAGGCTTGGAAACGGCTTATAGACTTAACAAGCTAGGCATACCGTTTCAATCTTTCACTACTGATTCCCAAGAAAATCTGGCGGAACTACTGAAATGCCAGGTAGTGATAACATCTCCCGGTATCCCGAAGAACTCGGCAGTAATCAGAAATCTTGTTAAAAACAATACCAGGGTAGTTACGGGGTTAGATCTATGGTTGCACTCTAGGGACTCATTGGAAAATGTTGTTTTAGTATCAGGAACGAAAGGTAAGTCAACGACGTCTGCTTTATTATGTGAATTGCTAAGGGCGGCTGGTAAGACTGCCTTTTTATGTGGAAATGTTGGGACGCCGCCATGGGGTAGGGAGGCAGATTCTCTTGCTCAAGAGCCGGATTTTTGGGTTGTCGAGACCTCTAGTTATCAGGCGGCCAGCCTCACAACGGCGGCTCCAATTGTTATCATTACTTCCCTAAGCGCTGACCATCTGACCTGGCATGGGTCGTTGCAGAATTATTATGAGGATAAATTATCGATTTGCACGAAATACACACCATGTACAGTGATAGCTAATGGCGACTCCCAGGAGCTTAAGAAATATCGGCATCTCATGGGGTCAGATGTGCGCTGGGTAAGTCTCAACGATAAGCTAGCAAGCGAACTGAGGCCTCATCTCAATATTTTTGGGGAGCACAATGTCAGGAATGCACTTTTAGCGGTTGCAGCACTATCGCAATTGGGAGTGAAGCTAGAGTGGCAAAAACTCTATTCTGTATTGCAAAATTTCAGGTCATTACGACATCGCCTCGAGGCGGTGGGTAGTGTGGGCGCAGTTGTGTTTGTCGACGATACACTGTCAACGAACTGTCTTTCAACGATTGAGGGAATCCATGCGATCAAGGGGCCGCTTGCTCTGCTGCTAGGTGGGGCTGATCGAGGTATTGACTATGATAGTTTAGCTAAGGAAATTTGTGATCGTCTAGAAACAACAATCGTTGTAACAATGCCTGAGAATGGTGCGAGGATTGCGAAAGCTATTACTGATCGTCTAGATAGTGCTAATTGTCATATTGTTGCTTTGTTTCAGGCGGTATCTTTGTCTGCTGCAGTAGCAGTTTCGTTTCAATATCTATCAGGGTCAGGTGGTACGGTACTTCTCTCTCCGGCGGCGCCCTCCTTCGGATCGTTTCGCAACTACAAAGAGAAAAGTGATTGCTTTCGCTCTTGTGTTGAGGAACTAAATACGGCTAACCTGAGAGTTTAGCGAATACCGACATCACGCTGCCAATTTCCCCGCCGCAATGCGCACGGCCTCTGACCAGGCAGTGAAACAATTTGGTGTGCTCATCAGTTGTTTGGCGGTCAGGCCGTGGCGGATGGCGAGGCTGAGGCCGGTCATCAAGTCGCTGGCGCCTGGTGCGACGATGGTAGCGCCGAGCAGGACGCCTTTTTTATCGCTGATCAATTTGACGAACCCACTGCGCCGGTCGGTGATATTGCTGCGAGCGGTCAAGGTTAATGGTGCTAAGGCGATAGTTATCTTCAGGTCACGGCGCAGGCAGTCGTCCTCGTCCAGTCCCGTCCGAGCAATCTGTGGGTCGGTGAATGCGATCGTCAAACGCGGCGTATCGTCAAGCGCGATGAAATTACGGTGTAGCAGGTTGTGTGCAGCGGTGCGGCTGTGGCTGAGGATGGTGTGTGTCTGTGCCTGAAGGTCAACGACGCTGCCAGCCGCAAAGATGTGCCGCGCCGAAGTCTGCATCGCTTCGCTGACTTGAATGCCATGTTCAGTATACGCTACGCCCGCATTTTCTAGCCCAATGTCGGTCGTCGGCAGACGGTCGTCGGCGATGAGGATCTCATCAACGCGCACCGAATGCTGCTGGCCGCCACGAGCATACGTGACGCGCTTTGCGATACCGTCTTTCTGGACGGTGACCAGCTTTGTCTGGGTGAGGATGTTCATGCCGCGCTGTGCCTTGGCATCAGCGGCGATCAGTTCGCCAACTTCTTGATCAAACTCGGGCAAGATACGCCCGGCGGTCTCAGCGACATACACCTTGCTGCCAAAGGTCGAGAACAAATATGCCAGCTCCATCGCCGTTGTGCCAGAGCCGACAACGAACAGCGTTTTGGGCGGGCGTTTGAGCGAGAGGATGGTTTGTGGCGTGTGATGGGCCACTTCGTCGAGGCCCGGGATGTGATCATCGCGCCAGGTTGAGCCGTTGGCGATCAGGAATTTGCGCGCTGATAAGTGGCGGCGGCTAACGGTAATCTCGTTAGGACTGAGAAAGTGGGCACTGCCGGTAAAGACGCTGATGCCTTGTTTTTCGTAGTAACTGCGGTTGCCGCCGGTGCCGGTGCGCTTGATGGCGGTGTCTTTCCAGGCGAGCAGCGACGGATAATTATAGCCGACTGTACTGGTGCGCAGGCCAAACTTGGCCGCTGTTTTGGCCTCGTGATAAACGTCGGCGGTATAGAGCAGGGCGCCCGTCGGAATGTCGCCCCAGTTTGGGGATTCGCCGCCAAAGGTACCGCGCTCGATGATGGCGACTTTCTTGCCAGCGCGCGCCAAGACAGTTGCAGCCGGTGAACCGCCAGCGCCGCTGCCGATAACAATTACATCATAGTCAAAAGTTGGTTTTTGTGCCATGTGCCCCCTATATGATCGTCTTATGGTGTTGATAAACAAATGCTGCGTCGGTGTGTAGTTTCTGTAGCAGCTGCGTCGCGCGGTGTCGGATGTCGTTTGTGGTAATTTCTGGCCGGGTTTCGCACCAACTCATCACGCCGAGGGTGACTGATTTGGCGATGTCATCAGCCTGGCCTTCGGGCGTGCGGATACTCAGGCAGGTCGCCAGGATGGAGTGGTGGAGTTTTGCCGGGTTAAACTCTTCGCTCGGTCGCTTGCCGCGCTTGATAACATCGACGATTGGTCGGCTTGCATGCTCGCTTGGCATTAAAAACCTCCATAGCTGACGATGCCGAGCACTCGATCAACGAACAAAAAGCCGCCCAAGATGATCAAGCTGCCGCCAGCTGCAAATTGCAAGAAACGTTTATGTGCCATCCGCCACTGTTGTAGGTGGGCGAGGGAATGGCCGCTACCGACCAACACTAAGACGACGACCAGTGATAGCAGCGATATGACGACGTAGAGGGCAATGGCGATGAGGCGCCACTCGGTTGATGGTAATAGGAGCGTTGCCAGGCCCGCCGCCGCCATCGGCCCGATGATGAACAGTAATTCAGCCACTACGCTCGCCATCCCGAGACTAAAGGCCTCGGCGCTGTGGCGTGTCGCTTTTGAGCGCTTTGATAGGTAGGTCGCGAAGCTGCGCGGTAGCCATAAGGCTGTACCTTCACCCCGCCGGTAGTACACTGCCCAAGTCGCCACACCCAATCCAACCATCAGCCCGCAGACGATGGCCGCCACTAGTTGCTCAGCCTGCGCGGCATGATGAATGACGAGTGATAAGTAGTAGACGATCGCTGATATTAGCAGCGCTGTCAGCACCAATACTCCACACACGAATCCGTTCATCAGTCGCAACACTTTTCGGCGGGCGGTTTGCTTGCCGAGGGAATGGCCGCTGAGCAAGGTCAAGACGCTGACGCTGAGCTGAAAACTAGCGTGGATCAGTGCCGAGAAGGCGACGATGGCGAGCGATGAAATAATAGCCGGGGTCATGTTTGTGTAAAATCCTCTCCCTCCAGTTTATCACAAGCGGTTTGCCGAGGGAAGCCGATGGGGGTATTGGGCGGGTAATGATGCGAACTGTCATACTATTGCACTTATGTCAAATGTGTGCTATAGTAAAACTACAGTTTAACAAACACAGAAAGGCAACAACATGGATATCGCTGAGCACGAGCTTGGGCAGTTTTTAGATGCGGTCAATAATGATCGGCTGCGGACGTGGCAGCGCCGGCGGACTTGCGAGGAGCTACGTTCGTTGGTGATGCGGCGACTGGAGCTGCTGGACGAAGAAGGCGTGGAGCTGGTGGCCTAGTCGCCGGGGGCGAAACTTGCCTGGTCTTATTTGATTAGCAGTTGAGGCCCCGCCTGATGAGTAGGCTTTCGAGGCGGTTGAGATTTTGCGCCTCGTTTGGTACAATTGGTGACGTGTGGCACCGTAGCTCAGCTGGTTAGAGCGCAGGACTCATAAGCCTGAGGTCGGTGGTTCGGGTCCACCCGGTGCTACCAGAATTGTTTTTATCCGCGGTTTGTATAGACCGCGGTATTTTAATATGTGGATGACACATTGCGCACGCTATTGCAAGAGTTGACGATAGGATGATATACTTGTGAAAATAATATTGAGGAGGATATAGACAAACTATGAACGAAATGATGCCAACTATGCCGACGAAGGAATTACCACCTCAAGAACATGGGGGGTGGGACACTCTGCGTCAGCCCGAGGCTTCTCCGGCTGACGCCAATATTAGTGAAGTGGCAAAATTTATCCTGAGTCGTGCCGGTAACGTCGGTATGAAAAAAGCTGATTTTTTCAGTAAACCGGCCTTTAAGGGGCTAACAGAGAAACAAATTTCCTCAGTGTTAGCGGCAGCGGCGGCGCCTATTTTTGAGGCTGGCGGTCGAGTCTATTGGATGGGGCCATCAGAATCGAAAACCTCAAACTAACTGACGTTTGAGTATTCTGGCCATCTCTCGTAGATACTCGGACGATTGTTCGCGACTTTGCAGTATGTGTCATAATATCCTCATGAAGCGACTGATTGCGGTATCGGGTGGGGTGGACAGCGTGGTGCTCCTCGACAATATATTGCGGCATGGGCAGGACGAGGTGGCGGTGGCTCACTTTGATCATGGAATTCGGGCAGAATCGGCGGCGGATGCGCGGTTCGTGGCGGGGCTTGCCTGCCGGTATAAGGTGCCGTATTTTGCGAAGCGTGAGGAATTGGGGGCGGCAGCCAGTGAGGATACGGCGCGCTGGCGGCGGTATCAATTTCTCTTTGATGCGGCGGCACGGTGGGGCGGGCGCGTGACGACGGCCCATCATCAGGATGACGTGATCGAGACCATAGCACTCAACCTGCGGCGTGGTACGCGCTGGCGGGGCTTGGCGGCTATGGGCGATCAGCGGATTGAGCGGCCGCTGCTGGAATGGACGAAGCAAGACATATATGGTTATGCACTGCGCCACCGGCTGGAATGGGTGGAGGATGCGACGAATCAGTCGGGTGTCTACCTGCGTAATCAGCTGCGTCGGCAGCTTCATATGAAATTGACTGATCAGCAGCGGGCGGCGCTTGGTCAGCTATGGCACCAGCAATGGCGGCTGCGCCAAGAGATTGACCAAGAAATAATGCAGTTGTCACCACGCCTCAGTAGCCGTTATTTTTGGACGCATGTTCCGATTGAGCCGGCGCGCGAGCTGCTCCACCAAGAAGTGCAGCGACTGACCGGCGTGTCGCTGCTCTCAGCACAGCTGGATCGACTGCTGATCGCCATCAAAACTGGTCGCGCAGGAACGGTGTGGCAGCCGGCCGCTAATGTGCGGGTGAAATTATCCGTAAAAAGTGTTACAATAAAACGAGTGACTCGCTAGGACGAAAGAGAAAGGATTATGTGACGTATGGCAGGAAAGACGCCAAAGAATACTAAGAAAGGGGTCGGGCAGGTTGCTCGGCTGGGGTTGTTTTGGGCAATCATTATGTTTCTTGGGCTGGCAGTGTATGCGGCGCTGTCGCCAAATAGCAACTTGAAGAATGTGGCGTTGACTGACGTAGTGCGCCGGGCAAATGCCGGGGAAATTGCCAAGATCGACATCCAGGGCAACGATCTGAAAATTACCCCCAAAGGCCAAAAACAGCCGACCGAGAAATCGGTCAAGGAATCCGGTAGTACGATTTATGAACAGGGTCTGAATAAGGACGCCAAGGTTGAGATTAATGTTCTACCGCCATCACAAACCGGTGAGGTGCTATGGAATCTGACGGTGATGATCGTGCCGGTGGTGATCATCGTGATCTTCTTCATGTTCATGATGCGTCAGGCGCAGGGGCAGAATAATCAAGCGATGGGCTTTGGTAAGAGTAAGGCGCGGCTGTATGGTGAGGACAAGGAGAAGGTGCTGTTTGAAGATATTGCTGGCAATGACAATGCCAAGCAGGACTTGCAAGAAGTTGTCGATTTCTTGAAGCACCCGAAAAAATATAAGGAGCTGGGTGCTAAGATTCCGAAAGGCGTCTTGCTGGTCGGTAATCCGGGTACCGGTAAAACCATGCTGGCCCGGGCGGTGGCTGGCGAGGCGGGCGTGCCGTTCTTCTCAATTTCTGGCTCGGAGTTTGTGGAGATGTTCGTCGGTGTTGGTGCCAGCCGGGTGCGCGACCTTTTCTCAAAGGCTAAGAAAAATGCGCCGTGTATCGTCTTTATCGATGAGATTGACGCGGTAGGCCGCAAGCGCGGTTCGGGTATGGGCGGCGGCCATGATGAGCGCGAGCAGACTTTGAACCAGATTTTGGTGGAGATGGACGGGTTTGATGGTGACACTAATGTGATTGTGCTGGCGGCAACGAACCGAGCGGATGTGCTGGACCCAGCCTTGCTGCGACCGGGGCGGTTCGACCGGCGAGTGACAATTACCCTGCCAGAGCGCAAAGACCGCGAGGCAATTCTGAAAGTTCATTTCAAGAAAAAGCCGACCGACGAAACGGTTGACCTTGATAAATTAGCGGCCAAGACAGCCGGCTCATCGGGGGCGGATCTCGCTAATATGGCTAATGAAGCAGCAATTATCGCGGCGCGCCGCAACAAAAAGAAGATTACCAACGATGAACTGACCGAGGCATTTGAGCGAGTGGCCATCGGGCCGGAGCGCAAGGCCAAGGTGATGAACGACCATGAGAAAGAGCTGACGGCGTATCACGAGGCGGGCCACGCCATCGTCGGTCATGTCTTGCCAGATTCTGATCCGGTTCACAAAGTGACGATCATTCCGCGCGGCGGCACTGGCGGCGTCACCTGGTTCCTACCGCCAGAGGACAAGAGCTACACCAATGTCTATGAGTTCAAGGATATTTTGGCACGGGCGATGGGCGGCCGGATCGCTGAGCAGATTATTTACGGTGATGACGGCATTACTACTGGCGCTGGCTCAGACTTGCGTAAAGCCACTGAGATTGCCCGCGATATGGTGATTGAGCAAGGTATGGGTCAGAGCCTACGCGATCAAGTATTCCACGAAGACAACGGCGGCCTGATGTTTGACAAGATGACCCGCGAACGGCCGTACTCGGACGAAACAGCCAAATTGATCGACCAGGAAGTGTCGCAGCTGATCACCGAGGCCAAACAACGGGCGATGCTGGTGCTCAAAGCCAATCGTCCGTTCCTCGACAAATTAGCTGAGGCGCTGCTCAAAGACGAAACGCTGGAGGAAGCGGCGGTGGACGAGATTCTTTCAGGAGCGAAACTGCCAAAGGAAGCAAAATTGCACGCATAAATTGCTATGGGGCGTGTTCGTAATGTTGTCAACAAGATTAATCAGCGGCTGACAGTCAAGTTGGCCGCCACGATTTTAGCAAGCTCAATGTTGCTGTCGAGCCTGCTGGGGCTGCTGCGCGATCGCTTTTTGAACGCGGCGTATTTCCCGAACGAGAAGGCTCACTTGGCTGGCTATCCGGTCGGGCTGGATGCCTATACCGCAGCGTTCATGGTGCCGGATTTTATGTTTGCGATTTTGGTGTCGGGGGCGCTGAGCGTCACTTTCATCCCGGTATTTAACGAGCGCTGGGTCAAGGGCAACAAGCAGTCAGCCTGGCAAATTAGCTCTAGCATGATTAATTTGATGGCATTGGTGACGCTGGTGACCAGTATATTGATCATTGTCTTTGCTGATCCACTGATGAAATATCTGATCGCGCCGGGGCTGAGCGAGGCTGGTCACGCATTGGCAGTTAGCATGATGCGGGTGATTGCCGTAAATCCGCTGATCTTTGCGGTGGCAGCGGTGATCGCCAGTATCCAACAGGCGGTCGGTCGCTTCACGTTTTATGCGCTGGCACCGATGCTGTACAATGTCGGGATTATCATCGGTACGTTGTGGTTTACCAACGGTATCAATCTGTTCGGCTGGCAGATCTTTGATGGCGGCATTATGGGCGTGGCGCTTGGCGTGGTGCTCGGGTCGGTGCTGCAGCTCATCGTCAGCGCGGTCGGGCTGATCGGCCTCGGTTTTGATTATGATTTCAAGATTTATTGGCGCAATCGCGGCTTTCGTAAAGTTTTGTCGCTGCTGCCGGCGCGCTCGATTGATCAGGGAATGGATTATGTGGTCAGCCTAGCCGAAGTCAACTTGGCGTCGCGGATGGGCGATGGTATTATTCGTCGCTATAATCAAGCATTGACACTACACATGATGCCGATCAACCTCATCGGCGTCGCTATTTCCAACGCTGCCTTTCCGCAGCTAACGGAGCGCCTCGCCTCGGAGCGGCCGGATCTATTTCGCAGAGATCTGCGGTCATTTCTCAGGACAGTGATCTGGATGATTATCCCGATTTGCGTGGTGACATTTTTTGCGCGTGGCTACGTGGTACACTTTATCAATAATAACGGCGACCCCGTCATGGCGAATATTCTCGGCTGTTTGGTAATGGCAATTTTATTTCGGACGGTGTATCACATGGTGGCGCGCGGATTTTATGCGCAACAGGATACCAAGACGCCGATGTATGTGTCGATTTTTGCGATTGTGCTGAATGTGGCGCTGGCGGTGATACTCGGCTACTATGCGAAATTTGGCCCGTATGGTCTGGCATGGGCGCAGTCAATTGTCGCCTTTGTCGAGGTGGTGATTTTGTGCATCATTTTAGGTCGGCGCATGCCACAGTTGTTTGATGCAATGTTTGTCAAAGCGGTCGCCAAGATGGCGCTGGCCGCAGTGCCACTAGCGGTAGCGTGCTATGTCAGCGTGTTGGTAATTCCATTTCGAGCGTCGGATGACAGCTTTTTAGGGGCGCTGCCCAAGTTTGGGGCGATCACGATTTTCAATTTTGTCGTGTACGGTGCGCTGTCCAAGTGGCTGAAGCTGCCAGAAATTGACCCGGTTTTGGCGCGAATGAAACGCCTGCTGTTTTCACGATTTGATATGAGTAAGTTGAGGCGATGATGAAACCACTATCGAGTATTCGTAATTTTTGCATCATCGCTCACATCGATCACGGTAAATCGACGCTGGCGGATAGGATGATGGAGATGACGGGGACGGTGGAGAAGCGCGAGATGAAGTCGCAGCTGCT
>ERZ773077.498-NODE-498-length-29491-cov-6.608031_pt1 | contig 29491 bp, 31 predicted proteins | sample MGYA00580612_ERZ773077 | MGnify/ENA primary metagenome ERZ773077 (study PRJEB29015, sample SAMEA2737971) | human oral metagenome | biome: human oral; feature: human-associated habitat; material: dental | place: China | collected 2021 ...
TGTAGACGAGGATCTGGGAGCCGTTGGAGGTGGCGATGCCGGCCGACTCCTGGCCGCGGTGCTGGAGGGCGTACAGGCCGAAGTAGCTCAGGCGGGAGACGTCCTCGCCGGGGGCCCACACACCGAAGACACCGCACTCCTCGCGCGGGGCGGGCTCGAGCTCGTCGGAGTGGTCATCGGGCAGGGCCGTCAGGCTGGGGGCGCTCACGGGTTCCGCGGAGGCCACGGGGTCAACAGGAGTCAAGGGGGCCGCGGAATCGGCATCACTGGACCGGCCGGGCCGGCCGCCGGACTCGAAGGAGCCTGCCCGGGGTGCTTGGGGGGCGTGGTGGGCGTCGTCGGGGTGGTCCGAGGTGGTCTGCGTGGGGTTCTCACCGGTGCGCACACGCACAGTCTTTCATGGCCCGCGGCCCTCTGCCCATCGGCGGGGACCGGGACCGGCCCGCCGGTGGGCGCCCGGGCAGCGAGATGCCGCGGTCTTGGAGGTTGTCGACGCCAGGACCCACCGAAGTCTGAAGGTTCCCGGAGGGACTTTTCCTCCCACCCCGGCCGCAGCGAGCCGGGACAGGGCACTGGTTAGGCTTCGGGCATGACTTCCTCCGCGGTCAATGGCATGGAACAGGGAACGACGAGCAACAGCGCAACGGACAGGGCACCCAGCACGGCCACCCCAGTCCCGGCGGCCCAGCGCACGAGGCTCATCTGCGTCGAGGAGCACGCACTGAGCGCCCCGCTGGCCCGGGCCTCGGGACCAGTGGCCGGGCGCAGCGCCCCGTACCTGGCCGGCTGGGGCAGCCGGGTCACCGACGGGCTCCACGCCGAGGGCGCCACGAGGCCGCACGTCGTCGCCCAGGACGTCTCGGCGCGCAAGCTCATGGACCTGGGCCAGGCGCGGCTGGACGACATGGACGCCGCGGGGATCGACATGCAGGTGCTGTCCATCGGCGGCTTCCCGCAGCTCGCCCCACCCCAGGAGCAGACCGACCTGACGCGTCGGGCCAACGACCTGCTGGCCGGCGCGGTCGCCGAGCACCCCGACCGCTTCGCCGCCCTGGCCACGCTGCCCTGGCACGATCCCGACGCCGCGGCCGCCGAGCTGCGCCGCGCGGTGACCGATCTGGGGATGCGCGGCACGCTGCTCAACGGCCGCCCCGGCGAGGCCTTCCTCGATGACTCCCGCTACGACGTCGTCCTGGCGGCCCTGGCCGAGCTCGGGGTGCCGATCTACCTGCACCCGGGGCTGCTGACGCCGGGGGTGGCCGAGGCCTACTACAGCGGTTTCGATAAGGAGATCGACGCGCGGCTCGCCATGTTCGGCTGGGGCTGGCACCACGAGGCCGGGGTCGGCGTCGTGCGCCTCATCCTGTCCGGGGCCTTTGAGCGGCACCCGGGTCTGCAGGTGATGAGCGGCCACTGGGGCGAGATGGTGCCCTTCTTCCTGCGACGGCTCGACGACGCCCTGCCCCGGGAGGCGACGGGCCTGGAGCGCACGATCCTGGAGACCTACCGCAGCCACGTGAGCGTCACCCCCAGCGGGATGCTCAATCCCGAGCAGCTGGCCTTCTGCGTCGAGCTGCTGGGGGCCGAGCGGATCCTGTTCTCCACCGACTACCCCTACCAGAGCCTGGACGGGGTGCGGGACTACCTGGAGTCCGCCGACCTCACCGAGGTCCAGCGGGCGGCGATCGCCCACGGCAACGCCGAGCGCCTCCTGGGGCTGTAGGTGTGTGAGCTCGCGCTGCGACAGCCGGTCAGCCCACCCGCGTCCTTCCGGCGACGCTAGCCGGCCCCCAGGAGGACGCCGACGACGATCATCGCCACGCCCAGCGCCGATCGTCTGGTGAACGGCTCGCGCAGGAGCCACACCCCTGCGATGACACCGAAGACTACGTTGAGGCACCGGGAGGTGGCGACGACGGACGGGGGCCCGAGGCGCATGGCCAGAAGCACCAGCGCGTAGCTCGTCGGCACCAGGACCGCGATGGGGACGGCACGCGCCCAGCCTGCGGTCAGCGCGGCCGGGAGCTCACGGCGACGTCGGACCAGCACGGCGGTGAGCAGCGCGAGCTGGGCCACGCTGGACAGCGCCATATAGGGGATGACCGAGACGTGCAGGTGCGCCACGGCGAAGGCGTCCCACAGGGTGTAGGCGGCGGTGCAGGAGGCGACGGCGCTGCCCGCCCAGAATCCCCGGGCGCGGGTCAGGTTGTGCCAGGTGGCGCCCGAGGCGAGGACGACGCCGACCATGACGGCGGGCAGCGCCGCCACCTGCATCGCGCTCGGGGTCCCCGCCCACGGCGCCGCCGCCAGTGTCACGAGGACCGGCGCCAGCCCGCGTGAGACCGGGTAGACCACTGACATCTCCACCGCCGAGTAGGCGCGCTGGAGCACCGCGGCGTAGGCGGTGTGCAGCGCCGTGCTGACGAGGGCCGCCCACCACGCTGGGCCGAGGCCAGTGGTCAGCGCCGCCGCCCCCAGCACCCCCAGCCACAGCGGCGCGGCAATGGCGCTGTAGACCCACACGAAGGTCACGTCAGAGGTGCCGGACCGTTTGACCAGCACGTTCCACAGGGCGTGCAGCGCGGAACCAACCGCAACCAGGGCGAGGGAGGACCCGAAAACCATCATGTAGACGATGTCTACCAGTTGTAGACGCCGTCTACAACATGCAGGCTATGACCATGAGCGAGAAGACCGAGGACCGGCTGGTCCGGGCAGGACGGCAGCTGCTTGATGAAAGCGGTATCGGCGCGGTGACGGTACGGGAGGTGGCCCGGCGCTGCGGCATCTCCCACGGCGCGCCGAGACGCCACTTCCCCACCCTCGCGCTGCTTCTGGCCGCGATCGCCGAAGCCTGCCTCGGCGAGCTTCGCAAGCACGTCGCCGACGCCGGAGGGAGTATCAGGGACACCGCGAGGGCATACGTCTCCTACGCCGTCGAGCACCCGGACGCCTTCAACCTCATCACCCGCCACGACCTGCTGGCCAGCAGCGGCAGGAACCTGCGAGCCACGTCCCTGCCGCTCCTTGAGCAGTGGCGGGCCCGTTTCGCGAAGGACCACCCAGATGCGCCCGAGGCCGCCGCAACCGCCACCTGGGCGGCCGTCCACGGCGTCGCCTCGCTCGCCTCGCGCGGCGCGCTGGACCTCGTCGGAGCCGACTCCGAGGAGCTCCTGGATCAGCTCCTCCCACAGGACTGACGCGCCGAGCTCCTCAGGACTGGTCTCGCAGGAGCCGGAAGCGGATACCGGCGGCGGGGTCGGCCGACAGGAGGCGGACCCGCACGCGCTCACCGATCGGGAGGCGGTCACCGGACTGCCCGCTTCCCCGGCGGACCTCGGTGACGACGGCGGGCTCGGTCAGGACGAGCTCGCCGCGTCCGTCGCGCTCGGAGGTGATGACGCCGTCGAAGACCTCGCCCTCATGGCCGCGCAGGACCAGGGCCTCCAGAGCGGTCAGGGCGCCGCGACCGATGGCCCGGGCGCGCTTGCCGGTCTGCTCCATGACGTCGGGCAGGTCGGGCAGGGCCTGGAGCACCCACTCGGGCACGGGCGCCTGGGCGCAGGCGGCGATGCAGACCTCCTCGCCGTAGCGGTCCACGAGGCGTCGCAGCGGCGCGGTGACGTGGGCGTAGCGGGCGGCGATCGCGGAGTGGACGGCCTCCTCGGAGTCGGCGGCCTCGTCGTCGGCCGGGACCCCGACCCCGCCCACCCCGAAGGCGAGGTAGCCCGATCCACGGAAGAGGGACATGGCCTGCTCCATGAAGGCAGCGGCGCAGCCGAAGGCCGCCCCGTCATCGCCGCGCGCGGCGCCCCCGGCGGCGAGGGCCTGCAAGTGCTGGTTCACACGCCCGACCAGCCCGACCTTTTCGCGCGCCTTTGCGGCTGGTTCCACCGCGCGGGCCTGTCCATTCACGACGCGCGCATTCACACCAGCCGCAGCGGCTGGGCGCTGGACACCTTCCAGATCAGCAGCGCCCACCCCCTGGCTGGCGAGGCAGACGCTGGCGAAGCCGACGAACAAAAGGCCGCCACGGCCGCGCTCATCGCCCGCGTGCAAACGGGCCTGGCGGCAGCCCTTGCCAGCCGCGCCGCGCTGCCCGCCGTGCGGCTGGGCCGCCAGTCCGCCCGCGTGCGCAGCTTTCCCCTCACGCCCCATGTGGAATGGCAGTCCGACGACAGCGGCCAGCGCTGGCGGCTCAGCGTCACGGCCAGCGACCGCGCTGGCCTGCTCTACGGCATCAGCCGCGTGCTGGCCGCGCACGGCATCAGCGTGGAACTGGCCCGCATCAGCACCCTGGGCGAGCGCGCCGAAGACACCTTCTTGCTGCACAGCCCCGATCTGGCCCATGCCAGCGTGCAAATGCAAGTGGAGCAGGAGCTGATTGCCGCCTTGCAGGGCAGCCCGCCCGCCAAGGCGTGAGCGCCTGTTCAGCGAACCTGTTCAACGTTTGGCTGCAAGACGCCAACCGCAGACGGGCTTTGAACAGGCCCTGAAAGCCAGCGCTGGCCAGATTTCATTAGAAACAGGAGCAAATTCAAGGGGCATAAAAAGGCTCTTGCGCCCGTTTCACCAGGACATACCGCTATGGGTTCAGGAGCAAGAAAATGGCCGCTTCCGCCTGCCTATGCGCAACGCGGCATCGGCGGCGCGCATGAAGCAGGGGGCCGCGATCAGGCCCATCGCCTGAAGCCCCGCTGGCGATGCTGACGGCTGGCCGCAAGCTGCGGGGCGAAGGCCGTTTCCGGCCGCCGCGCCGGCCCCCTTGGCCCTTTTCGCCCCTTCCTACAATCGCGCCCCACTGCAAAACCCGAATGCCCCTCACGATGCCGCCTGACACACCTGCCGCCGCCCCAAGCCCGTCTGCCGAACGCCCGCTCAAGGCCCGTCTGGCACGGCTGTGGGCCTATTTCAGGCAGTACCGCATCGGCTGGATCATGGCCGTGGCCGGCACGCTCATTGGCGGATTGAGCGAGGCCACCATTCCCGCCCTGCTCAAGCCCCTGCTGGACGAGGGCTTCACCCAGCGCACCCTGCCCGTTTGGGCGCCGGGCGTGGTCATCGTCGGGCTGTTCGGCCTGCGGGCGATGGCCAACTTCGCCAGCCAGTACGCGCTGGCGCGCATCGCCAATGACGGCATGGTGCTGCTGCGCCGCCAGCTTTTCGCGCGGCTGCTGGATGCCGATCTGGCCCTGTTCGCCAGCCAATCGGCCAGCCGCCTGGCCAACACCATCGTCTATGAAGTGCAAAACGGCTCGGCCATGCTGGTGCAGGCCATGCTCACCGCCGCGCGCGACGCCGTCACCGTCGCCGGCCTCATGGCCTATCTGCTCTATCTGAACTGGCAGCTCACGCTCATCGTGCTGGTGCTCGCGCCCGTGGTGGCCTACATCATGAAAGTGATGTCGCGGCTGCTGTACCGCGTGACGCAGCAAAGCCAGGCCGCCACGGACGCGCTCGCCTACGTGGTGGAAGAAAACGTGCTGGCCCACCGCATGGTGCGCCTGCACGGCGCGCAAGCGGCGCAAGCGGCGCGCTTTGAGTCGCTGAGCCTGCAACTGCGCCGCCTGGCGCTGAAAGCCACGCGCGCCGCCGCAGGCACCACGCCGCTGACGCACTTGGTGTCGGCCGTGGCGCTGTCGCTGGTCATTGGCATTGCCCTCTCGCAAGGGCAGCAGGGGCAGTCCAGCGCGGCCAGCAACGTCACCGTGGGCGGCTTCATTGCCTTCATCGGCGCCATGCTCATGCTGATTGCGCCCGTGCGGCGCCTGTCGGAAGTGGTGCACCCCATCACCCGCAGCCTGGCCGCGCTGGAGCGCGGGCTGGACTTGCTCGACAGCGTGCCGCCTGAAGCCGCCCCCGCCGCGCCCATCACCCCCCCGCCCCGCGTGCGCGGCGAAGTCACGCTGCAAAACGTGCGCGTGGCCTACCCGGATGCCGAAGCGCCCGCGCTGGCGGGCATCAGCCTGCGCATTGAGGCGGGGCAAACCGTCGCCCTTGTCGGCCCCTCCGGCGCGGGCAAAACCACCCTCGTCAATTTGCTGCCGCGCTTTGTCGTGCCCAGCGCAGGGCAGGTGCTGCTGGACGGAACGGACACTGCCCGCTGGCCCTTGCAGCACTTGCGCGCGCAGTTTTCCCTCGTCAGCCAGGATGTGGTCATGTTCAACGACACCGTGGCTGCCAACGTGGCCCTGGGCGACGCCAGCCCCGACCGCGCCCGCATCGAACAGGCCCTGCGCGACGCCAACCTGATCGAACACGTGGCCACCCTCGCGCAAGGCATGGACACCGTGCTCGGCCACAACGCCACGCAACTCTCGGGCGGCCAGCGCCAGCGCCTGGCCATCGCCCGCGCCCTCTACAAAAACGCGCCCGTGCTGCTGCTGGACGAAGCCACCAGCGCGCTCGATACCGAAAGCGAGCGCCTTGTGCAGCAGGCCATCGCCCACGCCATGAAGGGGCGCACCACCTTCGTCATCGCCCACCGCCTCTCCACCGTGGAGCACGCCGACCGCATCCTCGTCATGGAGCGCGGCCAGATCGTGGAAGACGGCAACCACGCCAGCCTGCTGGCCGCCGGCGGCCTCTACGCCCGGCTGCACAGCAGCAGCCAGCTCTAGGAGCCTGTTCCCAAAATCATCCCAAGAGCCTGACCATGCGCCGGATGCAGGCAATCTTCACGAATGCTTCGGCTGTAGAAGGCGGTGACCTCGTAGGCCTTGGAGAGCCTGCGAGATTGACCCAGCCAGGCAGAGGTTCTCTCCACAATCCAGCGCTTGGGCAGCGCCTCAAAAACATGCCGCTGGCGGCGCTTGATCGCCCGCATGTTCCAGCCAGACATGCTCAGCGCCAATTGATCAGACTGCCCGCATAGCCGCCGCCGGCAAAGATGGTTTCGAGGCAATCAAGGCGCAAGAGCAGCCGCACCAGCAAAGCCCTGGCTCCTTGCCCGGTCTTTCATGTCCCGGGCGTTGCGCACCCGGGACATCCTCTCTTGTTCATTTCAGCAAAGTGGTTTGGCCAGCGCTGGTCTCGGGGAAAGGCTTTGAACAGGTTCTGCGGCCGGTTGGGCCTGGAAATCCAGCAAATGGAATCCGTCTGAAAACCGCGCCGCCTGGGCCGGGCGCGTCAATGATCCTGCCTGCGCCCCCAGTGCATCAGCGCCATGCCCAGCACGGCCACCGCGCCGCCCGTGGCCAGGGAAATATGCACAGGCTCGCCCAGCCATAGCGCGGCCAGGCCCATGCCGAAAACGGGCACCAGCGTCAAATAGGCCGCTGCGCCGCCCGCGCCCAGCGCCTTCACGCCGCCGAAGTAGAGCGAATAAGCCACAGCCGTGCCCAGCAGCGCCAGCGCCAGCAGAGCGGCCCAGCCTTGCGCGGGCGCGTGCCAGGCCGTGCGCCAGCCCGCCACGCCGTCCACAGCCAGGCTGGCGGCCAGCAGCATCAGCCCGCCCAGCGCCGTGGTGGCCGTGGCGGTGGTGTAAGCGTCCATGCCGGTCAGCACGGCGCGGCCTGCCAGGGTGTAGCCCGCCCATAGAACCACGCAGCCCAGAATCAGCCACTCGCCGCGCCCCAGCCCGCCGTCCAGCAGCTGCAGCGGCTGTCCGTGCGAGATGGCAAACGCCGCCCCGCCCACGGCCAGCGCCATGCCCAGCGCAATCAGCCCATTGAGCCGCTCGCCAAACAGCAGCGCTCCGCACAGCAGCGTCAGGGCGGGCGTGAGCGTGGTAATCACTGCCGCACGGCTGGCGGGAATGAGCCGCAGCCCGCTCATGAAACACGCCGCGTAGCCAAACACCCCCAGCGCCGCAGCCGCCGCCAGGCGCACCCACTGCCGCCCTGGCAGCGCCAGCATGGCGCGCAGCCGTCCCGCGCGCCGCATCCACCACAGCAGCGCTGCGCTGGCGGCCACGCAGCGCCAGGCGGCGGCCGTCAGCGGCGGCATGCTGCCTGCCAGCACCCGGCCCCATGACCAGGTGGCGCCCCACAGCACAGCCATCAGCAGCAATTGCAAGTGCACGCGCCACAGCGCCTGAGGCCGGGCCGGCGTGGCGGGCGGAGAAGAGGAAAGATTCATGAAGAGCGATTTTCGGCGCTTGCCCGCCGCGCGCGGCCTGCCGGGCTGCCGACCCGTCTTCTGGCCTTCCATGCTGGCCTCCTAGAATGAACTTCCGCATCACCCCAGCAGAGGAAAACCGAGCATGCCCCTTTACGCCGTCAATGACTTTTCGCCACAGGTGCACCCCAGCGCCTGGGTGGCCCCTTCCGCCGAAATCATGGGCCAGGTGCTGGTGCAGGCCGATGCCAGCGTGTGGTTCGGCTGCGTAGTGCGCGGCGACGTGGAGCGCATCCGCATTGGCGCAGGCGCCAACGTGCAAGACTTGAGCGTGCTGCACGCCGACCCTGGCGCGCCGCTGACCATAGGCGAGCGCGTCACCGTCGGCCACAAGGCCATGCTGCACGGCTGCACCATAGGCGAAGAAAGCCTGATCGGCATCGGCGCCGTCGTGCTCAATGGCGCGCGCATTGGCCGGCACTGCCTGGTAGGCGCGGGCGCGCTGGTGACCGAGGGCAAGGAGTTTCCGGACGGCAGCCTGATCATCGGCAGCCCCGCCCGCGTGGCGCGCGCCCTCACGCCAGAGCAGATCGAGGGCCTGCGCCGCAGCGCCCAGCACTACATCGACAACGCCCGCTGCTTTCGCGCCACCCTGCGCGACCTGACCCCGCACCCCCAATCGCGCGCGGACTGCCTGCCATAAATTGCAGGCAAGGCTTCAGGCAAGGGCTTGCGCCGCCCACGCGCCATTTGCGGAAATGGCTGGTTCGGGAATCATGAAGATTTTCATGAAAGAAAAAGAATCATGATGCCCCGATTCAATTCATTCTTGTGCCGACAGCCCTATTTCTGGCGAAAACCAGAGCGCGGACATGAATCCGCCCCCGTCCGCAAAAGAAAACCGGCAGGCAAAAAACATTGGTTTGAGCTTGAACGCGAGGTTATTGGACCCCAATCCAGGAGCGCCTTGCCCAAGGCGCAAAAAATGGCGCTTTCAGGCAAGGCTGGAAAAATCGGGCGCATGCGAAAAAAAGAGCGTCCGAAAAACAGTTCATTTCCCCCGGCAGACTGAACAGGTGATGAATAGGGCGTTAAGTATGGCCATGCAGCAGCGATGAATTCCGCCCTGGCCAAACGATGAAAACCCATACACCACGCTCGCGGCCAAACAAGGCGCGCCATTCACGCCACTGTCATGACTGCAATCGCCGCGTCGATCTTCACGCCGCAAATCAATCGCCCATGTTTGCTTGTGCTCTTCAGCCCTTGCGCCCTAAATCGCCTGTCTCACCTGCCAGACTCACTCAAAAAAAAGGAGCAAATTTGAAGGGGTTGAAATGCCTCTCGGCGCAGTTTCATCTAGGACATCATGCTATGAAGAGAGGAGCGAAAACAGCTGCCACGCAGGCCAAGAAAATCCGGCATGACAGGCAGTAAAAAGGCCGCGCGCGGCGGCCTTTGAACAAGTGCCCTGAACAGGTTTTCAGGCCGCCTTGCGCTGGCGGCGCGCGCCCATGAAGCCGAGCGCGGCAGCCAGCAGGCCCAGGCCCCAGCCGCCCATCGCGGGCACGGACTGAACGGGCAGGCCGACGGTGAGGTTGCCGCGCGGCGCGCCGGTGCGGGAGGCGCTGGCGGCGTTGTTGGCCAGATTGGCTTCGCCCGTTACGTTCGTCACGCGGGACTGAAGCGTCAGCGGGCCGGTGACGGAGGGCGTGGCGGCGAAGCTGATGGCCGGGGCGCTGCCGCCAGCGGCAATGGCGGGCAGGGTGCATTCCAGATTGGGCGCGGTCCAGGTGCAGCTGGTCGGGAAGGAGCCGGGCACGATGTCCATGCCAGTGGGCAGTTGCACAGTCACCTTGCCGTCGGTGCTGCCGGACAGGCCGATGTTGCGCGCAGTCACGCTGTAGGTTTGCGGCACGCCCGGTTGCAGGGCGTTGGGGCCGGAGAGTTCAGGCGTCAGGTCCGGCTCGATGGTGTTGCCCGCGCAGGCGCCGCTGGCATTACGCGCAGCGGCCAGTGCGGCAGCAGCCAGCGGCCCGCGCTGCGGGCTGTACGGCGGGTTGTGGAAGATGCTGGTATCGGCCACGAACACGGTGCAAGCGCCCTGCCCTGCACTGGCACGCTTTTGCGGCAACACCAGGCCGTAGGCGTTGGTGGGCGTGGTCAGCGTGGCGGGCGGCGTTGCGCCGTGGTTCAGAAAGAGGGCGTAGCCGCCGGGCACGTTGGTGATGAGGTCGTACGCATTGCCCATTAGCTGCGGCACGCCTGCAAAACCGGCCTGGTAGGGCGAGCTGGCGTTGAGCGGGGAGCTGATGTTGCCGCCGCTGCTGCTGCGCCCCAGCGTCCAGCCCGTCATGGCGGAGAGGGCGGCCGTGGCGGGGGTGATGTTGGCGGCGGTGGAGCAGCAGCCGTCAATGAACATGACGAAGGTCAAATCAGGCCGGGTCTGCATCAGGTTGGCAAGAAAGGCCATGTTGGCTGCCGTGATGGGCTTGTAGACCGACTGCACGACCACCACGTCCACGCCCGTGAAGTCGCTGGCGGCCAGCGTGCCATTGGTCAGGTACTGGCGCTTGTCGATGATGTTGGCCGCGCCGCCTGCGGCCTGCTCGAAGGCTTCGTAGGCGCCGTTCATGATTTCGACGCCGTTGACCCCGGGCGAGGTCAGCTCGTCGGTGGAAAGAAACAGCACTTTGCCTGCGGCCAGGGCGCTGGCGGGCAGCAGGGCGCAAGCCAGCGCAGCGGCGGCGCACAAGGTTTTCAGGGGGGACATTCGCGGATCTCCAAAAAAGAAAGGCAGGCCGCCATGCGCCGCCGACCCAACCAGGCCGGTGCGCGCAGGCAAAAAGTGCGGCAGTGTAAAGCCCGCATGAAAAAAACGGGCCGCCGCCAGCAGCCCGGCGGCGGCCCGCTCTTTGCGGGCGCTCACGAAAGCGCGGGGGCGCGCCTAGCGCAGGTTGCCCACCATGTCGGCGGGCACCACCCACTGGTCAAACTGCTCGGCGGTCAGAAAGCCGCTGGCAATGGCCGCTTCGCGCAGGCTGGCGCCTTCCTTGTGCGCTTTTTTGGCAATGAAGGCGGCCTTGTCGTAGCCGATGTGCGGGTTCAGCGCCGTCACCAGCATGAGCGAGCGCTGCACCAGCTCGGTGATGCGCGCGCGGTTGGGTTCTATGCCCACGGCGCAGTGGTCGTTGAAGCTGACCATGCCGTCGGCCAGCAGGCGCACGCTTTGCAGGAAGTTGTGCGCCACCATCGGGCGGAAGACGTTCAGCTCGAAATTGCCGCTGGCGCCGCCCACGTTGATGGCCACGTCATTGCCCAGCACTTGCGCGGCCAGCATGGTCACGGCCTCGCACTGCGTGGGGTTCACCTTGCCGGGCATGATGGATGAGCCTGGCTCGTTTTCGGGAATGCTGATTTCGCCGATGCCGCTGCGCGGGCCGCTGGCCAGCCAGCGCACGTCGTTGGCAATCTTCATCATGCTGGCCGCCAGCGTCTTGAGCGCGCCGTGCGCGAACACCAGCGCGTCGCAACTGGCCAGCGACTCGAACTTGTTGGGCGAGGTCACAAAGGGGTATTGCGTGATTTGCGCCAGCTCGGCGGCCACGCCTTCGGCGTAGCCCTTGGGCGCGTTCAGCCCCGTGCCCACCGCCGTGCCGCCCAGCGCCAGCTCATACAGGTGCGGCAGGGCCGAGCGCAGGTGCTTTTCGCCGTGGTCCAGCTGCGCCACCCAGCCGGAAAACTCCTGGCCCAGCGTCAGCGGCGTGGCGTCTTGCAAGTGGGTGCGGCCAATCTTCACGATGTCGGCAAACGCCGCGCTCTTGGCTTGCAGCGTGGCGCGCAGTTTGGCAATGGCGGGCAGCAGGCGGCTTTCAATGGCGGTGACGGCGGCCACGTGCATGGCGGTGGGGTACACGTCGTTGCTGGACTGGCTTTTGTTCACGTCGTCATTGGGGTGAACCAGGCGCTCTTGCCCGCGCGCGCCGCCCAGCAGCTCGCTGGCGCGGTTGGCCAGCACTTCATTGACGTTCATGTTGGTTTGCGTGCCCGAGCCGGTCTGCCACACCACCAGCGGGAATTCATCGGGCCACTGGCCGGCCAGCACTTCATCGGCGGCGGCCACGATGGCCTTGGCCTTTTTCTCCTCCAGCAGCCCCAGGCGGTGATTGACCGTGGCCGAGGCTTTTTTCACCTGCGCCAGCGCGTGAATGATTTCGCGCGGCTGCTTTTCGCCGCTGATGTCAAAGTTTTGCAGCGAGCGCTGCGTTTGCGCGCCCCAGAGCCTGTCGGCGGGCACGTCAATGGGGCCAAAGGTGTCTTTTTCGGTGCGGACTTGCATGGGTTTCTGAACTCCTGAGAGGGTGGGTGGAAAGCCGGGCGTTATACCCGATGCCACAGCGGGCAAACCCTCCGGCAGCCCGCTGATTCCGCTCGCGGCCCGCCGTGGGCGCGAAAAGCGCAGACCGGAACAGCAGTGAATGGAGTGTGAATGCGCGGGCCGCAAGCATGGACCGGGTGCGCAGCGCTTTTTTGCTGGCGATGCATAGCTGCAAACCCAGCCTGCGCCGGAGCTTTGGAGCCGGTTTGGCTCTCATCGCAAAGGCCAGGGCCTTTCGCCACCCTGCTTCCGAATTGCCGCTGCAGCGAGAATCCGCGCCTTCAGGCCTCTTGCGTTGCTTGTGCCGCCTGAATTTGACGCCGCTTTGCCCCGCCCGCCATGCCTTGCTGGATTGACACCCACTGCCACCTGGACGCGCCCGAGTTCGCCGCCGACCTGCCCACTGTGCGTCAGCAGGCCCGCGCGTTGGGTGTGCGCTGCTGCGTGATTGCCGCTGTGAGCGCCAGCACGTTTGATGAGGCCCGGCAGGCCGCGCACCGGCTGGGCGACGCTTACGCGCTGGGCACCCATCCGCTCTACGTGCCGCATGCTGGCGAAGGCGCGGCGCAGCAGCTGGCCGCCGCCTTGCAGGCGCATGCGGGCGATGCGCGGCTGGTGGCCGTGGGCGAAATCGGGCTGGATTTTTTCGCGCCCACGCTGGCCGCGCCGCCCTGGCGCGAGCGGCAGCAGGCGCTTTTCCGCCAGCAGCTCAAGCTGGCGCGCAGGCACGGGCTGCCCGTCATCCTCCACTCGCGCCACGCTGTGGATGCCGTTTTGCGCCACCTGCGCGAAACCGGGCCGCACACTGGCATTGCCCATGCCTTCAGCGGCAGCGAACAGCAGGCGCGCGCTTTTATTGAGCTGGGCTTCAAACTCGGCTTTGGCGGCGCCTGCACTTTCGAGCGCGCCACCCGCCTGCGCCATCTGGCCGCCAATTTGCCGCTGGAGGCGCTGGTGCTGGAGACGGACGCGCCCGACATGCCGCCCCACTGGCTCTACGCCACCGCCCAGCAGCGCGCCAGCGGCCAGCCGCAGGGCCGCAACACGCCCGCAGAGCTGCCGCGCATTGCCGCCGTCATTGCCGGGCTGCGCGGCATGCCCGTGCAGGCGCTGGCCGAAGCCGCCTGGCGCAACACGCTGGAAGCGTTGCCCCGGCTGGCGAGGCTGGGGCTGGACTGAGCGGCCTGGCTGCGACGGATCTTCCGCCTGATTTTTTACCTTTTCATGCAAGCGCTGCGCCACTTCTTCATCGCTCTTCAGTTTTTCACCCGCATTCCCGTCACGGGGGCGCTGGCGGCGTGGGTGGGGTTTTCGCCCGCCATGCTGCGGGCGGCGGCAGGGCACTTTCCGGGCGTGGGCTGGGTGGTGGGCGCAGCGGGGGCGGCGGCTTTCGCTCTGGCGCTGGCCGCGCTGGGCGGCACGGCGGCGGGCGCCTGGGCGGCGGCGCTGCTTTGCACGGCGGCCACGGTGTGGCTGACAGGCGCGTTTCATGAAGACGGGCTGGCCGACACCTGCGACGGCCTGGGCGGCAGCGCGCAGCGCGAGCGGGCGCTGGCCATCATGAAAGATTCGCGCATCGGCAGCTACGGCACAGTGGGCCTGTGCCTGGCGCTGCTGCTGAAAACGGCGCTGCTGGCGCAGCTGGCGGCGCAGTGGGGGCCGCTGCGCGCGGCGCTGGCGCTGCTGTGCGGGCATGTGCTGTCGCGGCTGATGCCGCTGTTCATCATGCGCTGGCTGCCGTATGTGAGCGATGCAGACGCCGCCAAATCCAAGCCGCTGGCAGACGACGTGAGCGGCCCGGCGCTGCTGGCGGGCCTGGCCTGGTCGCTGCCCGCCTGGGCGCTGGCGGGGTGGGCCTTCTCGCCCGCGCGCCTGCTGGCGTGCGCAGCCATGCTGGCGCTGCTGACCTGGCGGCTGGGGCGGCTGTGGCAGCGGCGCCTGCAGGGCTTTACGGGCGATGTGCTGGGGGCCACGCAGCAAGTGTGCGAGCTGGGCTTTTATCTGGCGCTGGCCGCCTCGCCCCCCTCCTGGCTGGCGGCCTGGGCGGCGGGGCTGTCATGAGCGGGGCACAAGCCGCCCTGTGGCTGGCCCGGCATGCCGCCGTGCAGGCCGCGCCCGGCCTGTGCTACGGCGCCAGCGACGTGCCCGACGACCCCGCCGCCACGCGCGCCGCCGCCGCCCATCTGGCCGCCGCGCTGCCTGCCGGGGCGGCGGCGCTGCACGTCTCGCCCCTGGCGCGCTGCCGCCACCTGGCCGAGGCCTTATGCGCGCTGCGGCCCGATCTGCCCGCGCCGCAGACGGACGCGCGCCTGGCCGAAATGGACTTTGGCGCGTGGGAACTGCGCCCGTGGAGCGCCATCGCCCGCGCTGAATTCGACGCCTGGATGGCCCGCTTTGCCGATGCCCGCCCCGGCGGCGGCGAAAACGTGCGCGCCTTCATGCACCGCGTGGCGCAAGCCTGGGACGAAGCCTGGCCGCTGGCGCTGCGCACGCGCCGCCCCGTGATCTGGATCACCCACGCAGGCGTCTTGCGCGCCGCCCGCCTGCTGCACGCGGGCGTGCGCTGCCCACCATCGGCCAGCGACTGGCCCGCCGAAGCCGCGCCGCTGGGCCAGGCGCTGGCATTCACCCCGGACGGCATCGCCGCACACGCTCTGGAACTGCGGCGCTCATGAAACTCAGGGCCTGTTCATGAGCTGGCCATGAGGCGCAGATTGAAATGGGTAAGCTATATTTGCTCTCTAATTAATAGCGTGATGTCCTAGTGGAATCTGCGCTGATCGGTATTTCAACCCCCTTGAATTCGCTCCTATTTTTGACGCCTGTTCGCAGGCGCGCCCGAAGAAAGCCGCCATTGCAGGCCGCGAAGCGCGCCGCCGCTGCGCGGGACAAGCGAGACAATCGGCCGCGCCGCTACAGTTGCGGCCTTTACTTTTTGCTGGCGCGCGCTGCCAGCTTCGCTCAACGCTCAAGAGAGAAAGCTCATGAACACGCATCCTTTTCTTTTCATGCCGCGCGCGGCGGGCCGCCTGATGGCCGCTGGCGCGCTGACGGCGCTGCTGGCGGCCTGCGCGTCGGTGGATCTGGGCCAGCGCTATGACCCGCCCCCCGTGCGCATGCCGGGCGAGCAAGCTTCCGGCTCGGCGTTGCAGCCCGCGCAGCCCGCTGTTTCCGAGCAGCCGCTCAGCCAGCCCGTGCAGCCCAGCAGCACGGAAGGGCAGCCGCTGCCGCCCCTGGGCGAAACAGGCAGCGAGCTGCCGCAAAGCGGCGCGCAGCCCGCGCCCATTACCGACCCCAACGCGCACATCCTCACCTTCTCCACCCGCCTGGCTGGCGGCAGCGCCGTGCCGCCCAGCCACAGCCAGGCCAGCGGGCAGATTGACGCGATTTACGACACCCAGTCGCGCCTGCTGCGCTGGAAGGCTTCGTGGCACGACCTGAGCAGCCCCATCACGGGCATCGCCTTCCACGGCCCCGCGCAGCAGGGGCAGACGGCGCCCATGACCATGATCTGGCCCGGCCCCTTCGGCCCGCGCTACGAAGGGCGCGCCACGCTCACGCCGCAGCAGGCGCTGGATTTGCAGCAAGGCAGCTGGTACATCAATGTCACCACCCAATCCTGGCCTGGCGGCGAAATTCGCGGGCAGATGCACGTGGTGCGCTAAGCGGCGCCTGAACGTTTCGCGAGCGGCCCGTTCCCCGGCTTTTTTCCCCCTGTCCTTTTTCGTTTGCTGACCATGCATTCCATCCTTCTTTCCACCCGCCGCGCCGCCCTGGGCGCACTCGCCCTGGCCTGCGCCGCACTGGCCGCGCCCGCCGCCTGGGCGCAGCAAAAAACCGTGGGCATCACCGCCATCGTCGAACACCCCGCGCTGGACGCCATCCGCAAAGGCGCGCAAGACGAGCTGCGCGCCCTGGGCTGGAGCGAAGACAAGCTCAAAGTGCAATACCAAAGCGCGCAAGGCAGCGCCGCCACGGCGGGGCAGATTGCCAAGAAGTTCGCCGGCGACAAGGTGGACGCCATCATCGCCATTGCCACGCCCAGCGCGCAGGCGGCGGCAGCGGCCACGCGCTCCATTCCCATCATCTACGCGGCCGTCACCGACCCCGTGGCCGCCAAGCTGGTCAAGAGCATGGAGCCAGCGGGCGGCAACATCACTGGCGTGTCAGACCGGCTGGACATCGCCCCGCAAGTCGATCTCATCCTGAAAATCAAACCCGGCGCCAAAAAAGTGGGCATGGTCTACAGCCCCGGCGAAGTCAATTCCACCACCGTCGTGCAGCAAATGAAGGACGAGCTGCAAAAGCGCGGCATGACGCTGCTGGAAGCGGCTGCTGCCCGCACCGTGGACGTGCCCGCCGCCGCCCGGGCGCTGGCGGGCAAGGCGGACGTGATCTACACCTCCACCGACAACAACGTCGTCTCCACCTACGACAGCCTGGTCGGCGTGGCCCGCCAGGCCAAAGTGCCGCTCGTGGCCTCTGACTCCGGCTCCGTGCAGCGCGGCGCCAGCGCGGGCATGACCGTGGACTACTACGAAATGGGCCGCCAGGCCGGCCGCATGGCCGACCGCATCCTCAAAGGCGAGCAGCCCGGCGCCATCGCCAGCGCCACGGGCGCGGCCCAGCTCATGCTCAACCCCAAAGCCGCCGCCGAACAAGGTGTGACGCTGGATGAAGCGCTGCGCAAGCAAGCCAGCGCCATCGTGGGCGAATGAAAAAGCGGGGTTGAACGCAACCCGGTGCGCGGGGCCTTCTGGCCCCGCCGCTTCTTCGCCAATGCCTTCTGGAAAGAAAGCGCAAAAGAACCTCTTATTCGCGCCTCTATCCATCGTTTGAACTCCTTGAGCTTGCCCAAGAAGTTTTCTATGAGATGACGCCAGCGGTACATGTGCTCATCAATGAACAAAGGCTGGCATCGATTGGGTCTTTGCGAGATCACGATTGGCTCGCCTTGCGCTTGCAATGGCTCTGCCAGCCATTGAACATCAAATTGCCCAGCGTATCGCACAAGGCCCGTATCCTGGCGCTCACGCCCCCGCGCGAGTGACCTATGGCCTGGCTTTGAGTCCTGCGCCCTGGCCGTGACGGCGCACTTTCACGATCGTGGCATCGACCATGGCGTATTCCATATCCGGCTGGCCGCTGACAGCACCAAAGAGTTTTTGCCAGATATCGGCCTTGACCCAGTCACGAAAGCGTTTGAAAACGGTGTTGCATTTGCCGAATTCTTCAGGCAAATCGCGCCAGGGGCTGCCTGTGCGCACGATCCACAGCACGGCCTCTACAAACAAACGCTTGTCCGTGCCTCTTGGCCCTGCATCGCCAGGCTTGCCCAGGCAGTGCGGGGCCATCAGTGCCCACTGCTTGTCGCTCAATACTCTTCTTTCCATGGCGGGATTGCAGCATAAGAGGGGATTCTCAACAGGCCCTAGTGCCCGTGCAGCTGCCATCCACAAAAGGGGTCTTGAGACACGCAAAGCGCAAGAGCAACCTCACCAGTGACGCCTTGGCACCTGCACGGTCCTGAATGCCAGCCGAGTGCACCACCATGGCCAGCAGCAGCTCCATCATGTTTACAGCTATGTGGCGCTTGTGCCCTTTGATTCTTTTGTCTGCGCCACATTCGAGCTGCCCCTTTTGAGACGGCCTTTCAGAGCCTGTCGCGCGAGACGATGAGGATGGTGCCGTCTTTTTGCTGCCGGATGAAGTTGCTTTCTTCCAGGCCCCGGATCACGCGGCTGACCATCTCGCGCGAGGCGCCCACCATGCGGGCCAGGTCCTGGCGCGATATCTTTTCCTGCACGACCAGCTCGCCGTGCCCCTGGTCCACGGCGAAGTCCAGCAAGGCATGGGCCACGCGGCCATATACGTCCATCAGCGCCAGCGATCCGATCTGGCGGTCTGCCTGCCGCAGCCGCTGCACCAGCCCGTACATGATGGCGTAGGCAATGGATGAGCCATCGGGCAGGCACTGCATGAATGCGTCGCGGCTGAGCGTGAGCGTGTCGGTCTGTATGTCAGCCCGCACGGTGGCCGAGTGCGGGGCGTTGTCGATCATGCTCATTTCGCCAATGTGGTCGCCCGGATGCAGCGAGGCCAGAATGACCTCGCGATTGCCACGGGTCATGATCACGCGGGCGCGGCCATTCAGCAAAATGAACAGCGTGTCCGTTCTTTGCCCCTGTTCGACGATGGTTTGCCCGCGTTTGAAACGGCGCTTGACCACCGCCTCTGCCACTTGCGCGGCCTGCTCGTCTGACAACGTTGAAAACAAAGGGACCCGGCGAACCAAATCCAGATTGGAGAGCATGGACATGACTTCAATTCCTTGATTTTTTTGATGAACCCCTCTGGCGGGCTGGCGAATGGCGGCCAGGCAACCTTTTGGAACCTGTTCAAAGTCTGTCCGCGGGCGCGAAAAGCGCGGGGCCTCGGGCGCTCTTGGGCTTCGCAAATCCTCGCCGGGATGTCACGCCCGCCTGCGCCTTGCAGCCCATTCCGAACCGCACTTGCCTCTTGCGACCGGATTTCGAACCAGTTCTTAAAATCCGCCTATTCCCGCAAATGTTTCGATTGACGGGTTTTTGCTACTATTTTTGCACATCCTTTTTGCACTCCGGTGCGTGAAACCACCTGCCGCCATCTCCATGAAAACCCGACACATCCGCCTTCTCATTCTTGGCTCCGGCCCTGCCGGCTATACCGCCGCCATCTATGCCGCCCGCGCCAATCTCCAGCCCGTGCTCATTACCGGCATGGCCCAGGGCGGGCAGCTCATGAACACCACTGAAGTGGACAACTGGCCCGCTGATGTGGCCGGCGTGCAGGGGCCTGATTTGATGCAGCGCCTGCAAGCGCATGCCGAGCGCTTTCGCACCGAACTGGTGATGGACCACATCCACACGGCCGATTTGTCTGCCCGGCCCTTCACCCTCACGGGCGACAACGCGGTTTACACGTGCGACGCCCTCATCATTGCCACCGGCGCCACGGCCAAATACCTGGGCCTGCCTTCTGAAGAGGCCTACATGGGGCGCGGCGTGAGCGCCTGCGCCACTTGCGACGGCTTTTTCTATCGCGGCAAACCCGTCTGCGTGATTGGCGGCGGCAACACCGCAGTGGAAGAAGCCCTGTATCTCAGCAACATCGCCAGCAAGGTCTATCTGGTGCATCGCAGAGACAGCTTTCGCGCCGAACCCATCATGGTGGATCACCTCCATGAAAAAGTGCGCGAAGGAAAAATCGAGCTGAAGCTCAACGCCGCCCTGGACGAAGTGCTGGGCGACGCGATGGGCGTGACTGGCGTGCGCCTGAAAGACACGGGCAGCGGCCAGACGCAGGAGCTGGCTGTGCATGGCTGCTTCATCGCCATTGGCCACGCGCCCAACACCGGCATCTTCCAGGGGCAGCTTGAGCTGGAAAACGGCTACATCGTCACCCAGGGCGGACGCCATGGCTTTGCCACGCAAACCAGCGTGCCCGGCGTCTTCGCCGCAGGCGATGTGCAGGACTTCATCTATCGCCAGGCCATTACCAGCGCTGGCACGGGCTGCATGGCGGCGCTGGACGCCCAGCGCTTTCTGGAGCAGCAGGGCTGAGAGCTGCTGGCGAATGGCGTGGGTGCGCCGCTATAATCCGCCGCTTTGCCGAATCAACCCAAGGCAAAAAAGAAGGGATACCGCCACCCTTTCCTGGCGAGGTCAAGCACGGGGCGAGTCGCAGCCAGCCAGCGGCTGGGAGTTGCGCGGCGTCCAGCCCCGGCTGTTATTAAAACGGAGCAATCCAATATGGCACGCAAGTGCGAAGTCACGGGCAAGAAGCCCATGGTTGGCAACAACGTTTCCCATGCCAACAACAAAACCAAGCGCCGGTTCCTGCCGAACCTGCAATACCGCCGTTTCTGGGTTGAAAGCGAAAACCGCTGGGTGCGCCTTCGCGTCACCAGCGCTGCGCTGCGCCTGATTGACAAAAAAGGCATTGACGCCGTGCTCGCTGACATGCGCGCTCGCGGCCAGGCCTGATCCCGTTTTCTGAACAAACAAAGGAAATATCATGGCTTCCAAAGGCGGACGCGAAAAAATCAAGCTGGAATCCACGGCTGGCACCGGCCACTTCTACACCACCAGCAAGAACAAGAAAACCATGCCGGAGAAAATGTCGATCACCAAGTTCGACCCCAAGGCCCGCAAGCATGTGGAATACAAGGAAGTGAAGCTTAAATAAGCGTGTTTCTTCACCGGGAAGGAGGTGTGGCAGAGTGGTCGATTGCACCGGTCTTGAAAACCGGCAACGGGCAACCGTTCGTGAGTTCGAATCTCACCGCCTCCGCCAGCTCAATAAAAAAGCAGCCTTCACGGCTGCTTTTTTATTGAGCTGCTTTTGCCTGGCGCCTTTGAAATTCAGGCGGGCAGGCAAATGGCAAGCGGCGCTTGTCCAATTGAGTTGCCCGCCATAAACCAGCCCAGCCCGCCACCCGCACCGGGGCTGGATGGCAAGCTTTCGGGCTTTTCATTGGACGGCCCAAGAAAAAAGCCAACCAGAAATGGTTGGCTTTTTGATATGTGGTGGAGAGGAGGAGGATCGAACTCCCGACCTCCGCATTGCGAACGCGGCGCTCTCCCAGCTGAGCTACCCCCCCATGCATTGCAGGGCGCGATTATATGCGCATTGATGCGTTCGTGCAATAAGGGAAGCCGAGCTATGCAAGGAGAGCATTGGCGTGCAAAATACAGCTCAGGAGGCTGTTGTTGACACCATGAAACCTGAAACACAAAGCAATGCATCCGCCCACGAGTGGATTGAAAACGTGACCTTTGACGAACTGCGCGTCGGCCAATCGGCCCAGATGACGCGGCAAGTGTCGGGGCAGGATATTTTGGCTTTCGCCGCCGTATCGGGCGACGTGAATCCGGCGCATTTGGATGTCGCGTATGCCCGTGACACCCTTTTCCATGGCGTGATTGCGCATGGCATGCTGGGCGGGGCGCTTATTTCGGCTGTGCTGGGCACCCAATTGCCTGGGCCTGGAACGATTTACCTGGAGCAAAGCTTGCAATTCATGCGCCCGGTTCACATCGGTGACGAGCTGACGGCCAGCGTCACGGTGGCTTCTTTGGAGGCAGCCAAAAAGCGCGTCACTCTTGATTGCGAGGTAACCAATCAGAAAGGTGAGCGCGTGATCAGTGGCAAAGCGTATGTCATGGCTCCTGTCGCCAAAGTTCGCCAGCCGCGCCCCTCGCTGGTTTTGCCGCATATAGAACCGCCCGCCGCGTTCACTGTGGCCTGAAAGATAGATCACTAAGCAGAATTACAGCCGCCTTTCCTTCCGTGAGCTGAATGGCATTCAATGCCATGCTTTATGGAAGGAAGGGCGGCTGTTTTGTTTTCTGAAGCTCATGCAAAATCAGGCGGCTTTTTTAAACAGCTAATCTGGCCAGCTTTTCTTTCAGAAAGTCGATGAACGCCTGCGCCCTGGCGGGCAGCAGTTTGTTGGCGGTGAATGCATAAACCGGCACGGCGCGTGTCTGCCAGCCTGGCAGCAGCGCTTGCAGACGGCCTTGCGCCGCATATGGAGCGGCCAGCGCGTCAGGCAGCGCTGCGATGCCAAAACCGTGCAGCGCCAGGCGCAGGTTCAATCCCAGGCTGTTGGAAGCAATGCGGCCATTCACGCGGATGCTGCGTGATTGCGGGCTGGGCGTGTTGCCGTCAATCGTTGCGCCATTGGCCGAATCGCCGTCCGCCTGGGCGGCCATTTCATGCGCGTGGCGCAACTCCCACACATCATCAAAACCTGGTGGAAAGCGAAGGCACTGGCGCCGGGCCAGATCGGCAGGCTCCAGCGGCTCGCCGTGCCGCGCCACATAGGCAGGCGCGGCATACAGCCCGCCTGAAAACATGGCCAGCAGGCGCTACACCGGCCCTGAATCCGGCTGCTTGCCTGCGCGAATGGCCACGTCAAACCTCTCGCTGATCAGATTGACCTTGCGCGGCGTCACATCAAAAGAGAGCTGAATGAGCGGAAACCGTTCGCAGAACTCCCCAAGATACGGCGCAATGAATTCATGCGCGAAGTCCACAGGCATGGAAAGGCGCAGCAGCCCTTGCGGCTCGCGCAGCAGATGGCCCAGCTGCTCATGCAACAGCCCAGCTTCGCTCACAAGCGCGTCAGCCCGGTTGAAATACAGGCGGCCCGCCTCCCTCAGCTCCACCTTGCGCGTGCTGCGCTTGAGCAGCGGCAAGCCCATGCGCTGCTCCAGCCGGCTGATGCGCGCCGACAGCGTGGACTTGGGCATCTCCAGCGACTGTGCCGCCTGCGTGAAGCTGCCAGCCCGCGCCACGGCCACAAAAAGCGCCATGTCATCCAATATCAGCATGATTGTTCCGTTGAATGAACAGTGTTTTCCATTTTATTGCGCATTATTTCTGCGAAAGGGAAATATGCTGTCAGTCCCTTCATATATTCGCATAAAGGGTTCTGGAATGAACGCATTCGGCGCCCGGAATGCCGTTTTGCTGCTGATTGGCTACCGGGCCGGCGCCATGAGCTGGGCAGGCTCCATTTGGCGAAATGAGGAAAATGCGCTGATGTCAATCAGCTCATTGCGGAATTGAATTCGCCAAGCCATTTTCAGGAGAAAACGCATGAAACTGCTTGAATCATTCCGGATGGGGTCATTGATGCTGAAAAACCGCATGGTCATGGCCGCCATGACGCGCAGCCGCGCTGATATTCACGGCGTGGTCGGCACCATGACGGCGGAGTATTATGCCCAGCGCGCCAGCGCGGGCCTGATTTTGTCGGAAGCCAGCAATATTTCCGCCAACGCATTGGGCAGCCCGCTCACGCCGGCCTGTTTGAAGAAAAACAGGTCGCCGCCTGGCGCAAAGTCACGCAGGCCGTGCATGAAAAAGGCGGAATCATTTTCCGCCCAGCTCTGGCACACTGACCGCGTGGGCCATTCCGTGGATCGCGGCGGCCAATTGCCCGTGGCGCCTTCGGCCGTCAAAATCGCAGGCGCGCAGCATTTCACCTCGCAAGGCATGAAGGAATATGAAACGCCGCGCGAACTGGCGCTGCCGGAAATTCGCCAGATCATTGCCAACTACGCCCAGGCGGCCCAAAATGCCGTGGTCGCCGGATTTGACGGCGTGCAGCTGCATGCCGCCAATGGCTATTTGCCGCAGCAGTTCTTGTCTGATTCCGCCAACCACCGCGCGGATGAATATGGCGGCAGCATCGCCAGCGCGTTTCACGCTGGAAGTCATGCGCGCGCTGATTGCCGCCGTGGGCGGCGGCAAAGTCGGCATCAAAATCAGTCCGTTGCACCCTTACGCGGGCATTGCGTTCGATGATCCCTTGGCAACTTACACTTATTTGATCAACGAGCTGAACCAGCTTGATTTTGCTTTTGTGGAATTGATGAAACGCAGCCCCATGTTCCCGCTGCTGCCGCATTATCCGCAAGGCGATGAGATTGAGATATTCGGCAAACTCGTTTCGCATACACTTGTGGCAGGCACGGCTTATACCCGCGAAAGCGGCGAAGCCGAGCTGCAAAAAGGCATTGCCAGCTTGATCGCCTATGGTTCGCTTTTCTTGGCCAATCCCGATCTGCCGCGCCGTTTTGAGCAAAACGCCGCGCTCAATGCCCCGGACCGCCCCACCCTGTTTGGCGGCGGCGAGCATGGCTATATTGACTATCCATTTCTTCCCGCCTGATCCGCCGGGCGTCAAAAACAAAACCGCCTGTGATACGCAGGCGGTTTTTCATGCGCTTCAGATTTTCAGAAACGGGTTTTTGAAAATGCGGCGCCTGCACTGAATTTATCGCCCGGAAAAGGCTATGCCAGCGCAATGTGTTTGATGGCGGGCGGAAACGCAGGCATTCCGGCGAGCGCGCAGGCCCAGGCGCTTGCAGGAAGACCCCGGGGTGGGGTTGGCATAATAAAAAAGGAGCAAATTCAAGGCCATGAAAACGGGCGACTGCGCACGTTCCACTAAGACCTCATGCTATGAATAGAGGAGCTAAATGGGAGCCTTCAGCCTGCTTCGCCCACTGGCTGCGTTTTGCGCCATCCCGATTCGCCCTGCGCGTTCTTCAGGTTCTGGGCAAAGGGCGCGCCGGAGGCGGTATATTCGCTATTGGAAAATGAATAGGTGGCGGGAGAGTTCATGCGCGAAAACGGCGGGCACGGCCAGGAAAATTTGATGCGGCATGGATGGGTGGAAAGCCGGATTGGAATGAGCGCGCAGGCCGTTTTGCCCAAGGCAAAAATAGCATTCGCAAGCCGCCTTTGTGATTTGAAGCCATGATTTGACGGCGCTGCGCGCATAGCCTTTATCTGCCATTCACGTTGATAATGAATGACGATGCCAGCGCGCGAGATTTTGATGCTGAAAACCGGAATTTATCCATGACATTGCCTGCCCTGGCTCTGCAAGACGTGCGCAAGCGCTTTGGCGCCAGCGAAATCATTGGCGGCGTGAGCCTGGCGGTGCAGCCGGGCGAGCGCGTGGCGGTGATTGGGCCTAATGGCGCGGGCAAGTCCACGCTGTTTGATCTGATCAGCGGGCGCACGCGCCCTGATGGCGGGCAAATCTGGCTGCACGGGGCGCGCGTGGATGGCAAACGGCCTTTTGAGATCAACCGCATGGGCTTGTCGCGCAGTTTTCAGGTCTCGCGCGTGTTTGGCGGCCTGAGCGTGCAGGACAACCTGCGTTGCGCCGCACTGTGGGCGCTGGGCTACCGCTACAGCCTGCTGCGCTGGCTGGGCCGCTTGCGTGATGTGAACCAGCGCGCCGATGAGCTGCTGGAGCGCACGCGCCTGGCGCACCGCCGCCACGCGATGGCGGCGCACCTGGCGTATGCGGAGCAGCGGGCGCTGGAAATCGGCATCACGCTGGCCGGCAGCGCGCGCGTGGTGTTGCTGGACGAGCCGACAGCGGGCATGAACGCGGACGAGACGGCGCATTTCATCGGCCTCATCCGCGAGCTGACGGCCGGGCGCACGCTGCTGATGGTGGAGCACGACATGGGCGTGGTTTTCAGCCTGGCAGACCGCATCGCCGTGCTGGCGCAAGGGCGCCTGCTGGCGTTTGACACGCCCGAGGCCGTGCGTGCCGATGCGCGCGTGAAAGCGGTTTACCTGGGCAGCGAAGCGGATGGGCCGGATTCACCGGATTCGCTTCAGGCCGCCGCCCATGCGGGAGGGCGGGCATGACGCTGCTTGTGCGCGACTTGCGCGCCTGCTACGGCAAAAGCGAAGTGCTGCACGGCGTGCGGCTGGAAGTGGCGCCGGGCGAAATCGTGGCGCTGCTGGGGCGCAATGGCGCGGGGCGTTCCACTTGCGCCAAGGCCATCATGGGGCTGCTGCCCGCCAGCGGAAGCGTGAGCTGGCGCGGCCAGCCGCTGCTGGGGCGGCCTGCGCATGAAATCGCCCGCCTGGGGCTGGGTTATGTGCCCGAAAGCCGCGATGTCTTTCCGCGCTTGACCGTGCGCCAGAACCTGCTGCTGGGCGAAAAACAGGGCGCGAATCAGGGGGCGAATCAGGGGGCGGCCGGGCGCGCGCCCTGGCGCATGCAAGACATGTTCGAGCTGTTTGAGCCGCTCAAGGCGCGCGAGCGCACCGAAGCGGGTGTGCTCTCCGGCGGCGAGCAGCAAATGCTCACGCTCTGCCGCACGCTCATGGGCAACCCCGATTTGCTGCTGGTGGATGAACCCACGGAAGGGCTGTCGCCCCTGATGGCCCAGCAGGTGGGCCGCTGCCTGCAAATGCTGCAAGCGCGGGGCCTGGGCATCTTGCTCATCGAGCAAAAGCTCTCCATCGCGCTGCGCATTGCCACCCGTGCGCTGGTGATGGGGCAGGGCCGCATCGTCTTTGAAGGCACGCCGCAGGCGCTGCGCGCCGATGAAAAAACCTGGCGCGAGTGGCTTCAGATATGACGGGCGGCGCGCTCGGGCAGCTGCTTGGGCGCTTGCTTGATTCGATGGCGCGCTTTTCAGCTTTCACCGGGCTGCCTGCGCTTGCAAAAGCGCAAGGCGAAACGCGCCTGCCGCACGCGAACGCCTGCTTCATGCGGCTGTTTGTTTCGCATTCCGCAAGCATCAGCTTGGCGCGGCTATGGCATGGGCCAATGTAACTAGGCGATACTTAACGATACGTCATGTTCGTATCAACGCATTGGCACCAACTCACTCTGGGGAAACACCGCATGGCTGCGCTGCTGAAATTCGTGATGGCCACGGCCTGCGCCGTGGCGTGGGGCGCTGTTCCGCTGGCCGCCTGCGCGCAGGAGGCGCTGGAGGTGGTTCAGATCGTGCCGCTCAGCGGCCCCCTGGCGCAGGCGGGCCGCGAAATCAACGCCATGACCCGCGCCACGCTGGACGACTACAACCGGAACGCCAAGGGCGGCGTGCGCATCGAGCTGAAATCGCTGGATGACGGCTACAGCGCCGTCAAGGCCACGCAAGCTGCTTCGTCCGCAGTGTCCAGCGCGCAAGCTTTTTTGTCGTGCTTTGGCTCCCCCAGCTGCCTGGCGCAGCAGCAAATCTGCGCCAAGGCCAAAGTGCCCCTGCTTGGCCCCGTGGCCGGTTCGTCCGCCCTGCGCGGCAAACAGGCCTGGTACACCTACGCCGTGCGCGCCCCGGCCAGCGGCGAGCTGTTGCGGCTGCTGGGCTTCATCAACGCCACCGGCCTCAAAAGCGTGGGCGTGTTCATTCAGGAAGACGGTTTTGGCATCGACTACGCCAGCGAGCTGGACAAGCTGCGCGACCGCTTTCCGGACCTGCGCTTCGTGCCCCGCCGCTTCAACGCCAGCTTGCCGGACTACCGCCGCGCCGCCGAGGAGCTGATGGCCTCCCGCCCTGACGCGCTGCTGCTGCTGGCCGACAGCCAGCAATCGGCCGCCTTGCTGGATGCCTGGCGCGCCAAGGCCGCCCTGCCGCTGGTGCTGAACCTGGCCGCGCAAGCCGACGCCCAGTACGCCGACCGCGTAAAAGGCCACATGGGCATGGCCGCCTTCGTTACCGTCACCCCCAGCCCGTGGGGCAGCCGCCTGCCCGCCCAGCAGGACTACCAGCGCATCGCCAAGGCGGCGGGCCTCAAGCCCTCTTACCTCAGCTTTGAAAGCTACCTGAACGCCCGCCTGCTGATTGAAGCCGTGAAAAACGGGCAGGTGAAAAACAAGACCGACCTCTCGCGCTGGCTGGACGCTGCCGCCAACATTGACCTGGGCACCGGCTACGGCCTGAACTACAAGGGCGAGCGCCAGGGCGCCAGCCACACCGATCTGGCCGTGCTGACGCCGGAAGGCAAATTCCGGCATTGACGCCAGCGGGCGGATTCGCGCCCGCTCAAGCTCTGCCCGCGCTGGAAAACGCGGCAAGCAGGCCGCTGAAGCGCTGAAAACCTGTTCAGAGAGCCTGAGCGGAAAAGAGCCTGCGCCTTGGCAATATCCGTCAGAGAACACCCAAAACAGGAGCAAATTCAAGGGGTCTTGAATGCCTTGCTGCGCAGTTTCTTCTAGGACCTCATGCTATGGATAGAGGAGCGAAATCAGGCCAGGCCTCGCGTGAACCTGGCCCTGCGCATGGACTGTTTTTCTGTCCATTTCCCCGCCATCGCTCCCCGCCAGCGCTCGCGGGCAGGCTGGCCAGAGCGGCGGCTTTGCCCGCCTTGCCACAATCGCCGCATGGCACAGCAAGAAACCCGCACTTTCCGCAAACACTGGCTCTACACCGCCACGGCTCCCGGCGGGCGGCGCGCGCAGGGCGTGGTGCAGGCCAGCGACGCGCGGCAGGCGCTGGAAGTGATCGGGCGCGAATTTCCGCAGCTGGGCAACGTGCGCATTCTGAACATGGCCAGCGACTTGCTGCCGCTGGAAGAAGCGGCGCGGCAGCGCTTTGGCGTGCCGTCCGATGAAGTCACGCCGCAGCAATGGGCAGACCTGGCGGCCAGCCTGGTGGCGGAGATGGAGCAGCAAGGTTTGAGCCTCGCCCAGGGCTTGCGCCAGACGGCGGCGCGGCATCGCCCCCTGCTGCTGGGGCTGGGCGTGGCGCTGGCGCTGGCGCTGTACCGCCAGTGGCCCTGGTGGGTGGCGCTGCTGGCGGCGCTGGGCATGGCGGCGCCGTTTGCCGCCTGCGCGCTGGCGTGGCGTCATGTCTTGCAGCATCGGCAGGGGCTGTGCGCCGCGCTGGCGGGCGACGCGATGGGCTTGCGGGAGAGCCTTCAGGCGCTCACGGATGCGGCGCTGAGCCGGCCGTGGGCGCCCGGCCTGCGTGAAATGGCCTGGGAGCTGGCTTTTTACAGCGCTTGCATGACCGCGCGCTATCAGGGCGTGGCCGCTGCGCGCGCCGAGCTGCTGGCGCACCCTTGCCGCCCGGAGGCTGGGGCCGGCGGGGCCGATGTGGCCAGCCGTCAGCCGCTGGGCATTTTTGAATACCTGCTGCCCGCGCGCGCGGGCGATTTCGCCACGGCCGCCGCCGTGCTGGAGGGCATGCTGGCTGCCGCGCCGGACCGGCCCGAATGGCTGATGGACCTGGCCATCACGCGCGAGCGCCTGGGGCAGTTTGATGAAGCCCGGCGGCTGCTGGCGCGGGTGAATACGCAAGAGCTGCCCCCTTTCATCGCCATGTACGAGCAGGGCATACGCGGCCTGCTGGCGCTCGATGATGCGCGGCATGCCGACTTCGGCCAGGCCGTGGCGCTGCTGACCGCCGCCTGCCGCACCGCGCTGGAGTGGACGCAGCGCAACCCCGTGTTCTGGTGGTCTGCCATTTCTTTTGCCTGCGAGCTGTCGCTGGCGCTGGCGCGCAATGGCCAGCCGCAGGCCGCGCGCCGGGCGCTGGCCACCGTGCGGCGGCTGGCGCCGCAGTGCGTGGATGCGCGCCGGCTGGAAATCATCCGCGCTGAAGTGGAGCCAGCCTTGCCGCCTGCACCTGCCGCCGGAGCCGCCGCATGAGCGCCGCCGTCCAGGCTGGCGTGCAGCTGCGCGCGCGCGACGTGCCCCCCCGCGCCGCCTGGGCGCTGGAGCAGGCGGGCGTGCACCCGCTG
>ERZ773077.501-NODE-501-length-29335-cov-6.436988_pt1 | contig 29335 bp, 21 predicted proteins | sample MGYA00580612_ERZ773077 | MGnify/ENA primary metagenome ERZ773077 (study PRJEB29015, sample SAMEA2737971) | human oral metagenome | biome: human oral; feature: human-associated habitat; material: dental | place: China | collected 2021 ...
CATCGCCTTGCAAGACGCGGCCAGTGCGCTCAACCCGCAGCACACCCTGCTGGAGCAAGTGGCCGAGCCGCTGCGCCTGCACCGCGCCATGGGCGCGCGGCAGGCCCGCGCCGCCGCCGCTGATTTGCTGGCCTCGCTCGATCTGCCCGCCAGCCTGCACGCGCGCTACCCCGCCCAATGCAGCGGCGGCCAGCTCCAGCGCGCGCTGCTGGCCGTGGCGCTGGCGCCGGAGCCTGAGCTGCTGGTGCTGGACGAACCCACTTCGGCACTGGACGCAGCCGCGCGCGATCTGGTGCTGCGGCGGCTGCGCGCCGAGGCGCGGCAAAGGCGGCTGGCTGTTGTGACGCACGATCTGGAGCTGGCCCGCGCGCTGCAAGGCCAGACGCTGGTGCTCTATGGCGGCAGCGTGATGGAAACCGGCCCCGCCGCGCGTGTGCTGGCCGCGCCGCGCCACCCCTACGCGCGCGGCCTGCTGCGCGCCTGGCCGCGCGAAGGCGGCAAAGACCTGCAAGGCATTCCCGGCGAGCCGCAAGACGGCGCCAGCGGCTGCCCCTTTGCCAACCGGTGCAGCCAGCGCATCGAGCGCTGCCTGCAAGAGCGCCCCGCGCCTGATGCGCACGGCGTGGCCTGCCTGCGCGGCGGCATCGTGACCGTGCTGGCCGCGCACGGCCTGCACAAGCGCGCTGGCGGCCAGCCCGTGCTGCGCGGCGCCTCGCTGCGCGTGCAAAGCGGCGAAACCGTGGCCATCACCGGCGCCAGCGGCGCGGGCAAATCCACGCTCGCGCGCGTTCTGGCCGGCCTGCTGCGCCCCGATGCCGGAACGGTTGAAATGCCCGGCCTGGCCCGCGATGGCGCCAGCGGCCCGGCCTGCAACGGAAAGGGCGGCTTGGGCGGCCTGGCTTTCGTGCCCCAGCACGCCGCCGCCTCCGTGGCCCCGCACTTTTCGGTGTTCGAGGCCGTGGCCGAGCCGCTGGCCATTGAGGGCCGGCTGGACGCGGCGGCGCTGCAAGCGGCCGCGCGCCAGGCGCTGACGGATGCGCGCCTGCCTGCGGCGGATGACTTTCTGCGCCGCCCGGCGCGCCGCCTCAGCGGCGGCGAGCTGCAACGCCTGGCCATCGCCCGCGCCCTCATCACGCAACCCGCGCTGCTCATTGCCGACGAACCCACCGCCGCGCTGGACGCCAGCGTGCAAGCCAAGGTGCTGCGCCTGTTTCTGCACTTGCAGGAAACGCGCGGCCTGGCCCTGCTGCTCATCACCCACGATCTGCCCGTTGCCCGCCACGTGGCCGACCGCATCCTGCGGCTGGAAGGCGGCGTGCTCACGCCGGTTGCCCCGGCCCCGGAAGACCTGTCCGGGCAGGCTTTGAACAGGTTCTAAAGCGTCAGCCGCGCCAGTTTCAGCCCCGCCATCACCATGCCCACGACGCCCAGCGTGTGCAGCGCCGCCGTGGCCAGCGCGGCCAGCCAGCGCTGCGCTTGCAGCATGTGCACCACTTCTACGCCAAAACTGGAAAACGTGGTGAGCGCACCCAGAAAGCCGGTCATCACTGCCAGCCGCCAGGCCGGATCCAGCCCCGGCCAGCGCTCAAATGCAGCCAGCGCCACGCCCGCCAGCAGGCCGCCTGCCAGATTGGCCGCCAGCGTGCCCCAGGGCAGCCACGCGCCGGGCGTGTTCAGTGCCTGCGTCAGCGCCCAGCGGGCCAGTGCGCCCGCGCAGGCACCAAGGCAAAGGGCCATCAGGTTCATGTTGCCGTGGTTTCAGGTGGCGGGCAGGCGCTCAATACCGCTCGAACAAGGCTTGCAGCGCCGCTGCGTCTTGCGTGCGCGTCAGCCCCAGCGCCATGAGCAGGCGCGCCTGCGCGGGCGTTTGGTCATCAGCGCACAGCCACAGCGGGCTGCGGGCCGAGGCGGGCAGCGCGCCGCTGCCTGCGCGGCTGGCGCGCACCAGCCACACGCCTTGCGCGCGCAGGCACCGGGCTTGGGCTTGCAGCGCCTGCGGCACGGTGCCGATGCCAAAGCCCGCGTGGACGATGGCCTGCGCGCCTTCAGCGGCCAGCGCCTGCCAGGCGGCCGCGCTCATGCCGCCATAGCTGGCGGCCACGGCCACGGCGGGCAGTGCGGGCAGGGCGTCGGCGTCGAATTCGCTGGCCAGCGTGTGCGGGCGGCAGGGGGCGCGGTAAAAGCGCGGGCCGTCGTCGGCCACCAGCCCCAGCGGGCCGTAGGGCGATTGCAGGGCCTGCACTTGCGCGGCGTCGCGCTTGGCCACGTCGCGCCCGCTCCAGATGGCGCCGTTCATCACCACCAGCGCGCCCTGCCCTGCCGCGCGCGCGCTGGCGGCCACTTGCACGGCCTGGTAGAGGTTGAGCGGCCCGTCGGCGCCCAGCGCAGTGGCCGCGCGCATGGCGCCGGTGAGCACGACGGGCTTGGCGGTTTTGAGTGTCAGGTGCAGCAAATAGGCGCTTTCTTCCAGCGTGTCGGTGCCGTGGGTGATGACGATGCCGTCCACATCGCCCTGCCGCGCCAGCGCCGCCACGCGCTGCGCCAGTTGCAGGCGCTGCGCGTCGCTGATGTCCGCCGAGTCCAGCGCAAACAATTCATGCACTTGCACCTGCGCCAGTTGCGCCAGCTGCGGCACGGCTTGCAGCAGCGCCTGGCCCCGCAAGGCCCCGGCCACGTAGGCGGCTGCCGTGCTGTCAGGGCCTGCTCCGGCAATGGTGCCGCCCGTGGCGAGCAAGGCGATGCGGGGCAGGCGGCGAGGGCGGGCGTGGGCGGAGGCGGCAGTCATGGCAGGGCGAAAAACGGCGGCAAAGCGCGGCAGCGGATACGCGCTGGCGAAAAGCGGCGATCGTATTCGCGCCATGGCCCGGTTGGTTCAGTTGGCACAGGGCCGCTTTTTCCGCTGCCGGGCGGCCTCTGCGCCTGCGGCGCGCGCCCGTGGTTCTCGGGGAATTCCCAGGGGAATGGGCGGCTCAATTCAAGAATCGTTCTCATATACTTGCCGCGCACCTTGCCCGCTCCGCTCTCTTGGGAAAGCCCGCCATGCGTCATCCAGCCCCCGCCGCCGAACAAACCGCGCCGCCCAGCTTCCAGGCCCTGTTGATCAACACGCTGACGCTGATGACGGGCTACGCGCAGACGCCCGCCGGTACTTTCCATCGCAGCCTGCTGGCCGGGCAGGTGGCCCAGCAACTGGGCGAGCTGGCCGCGCGGCCGCGCATCAGCCCCGCCATGCGCGCGCTGTTCATGCGGCTGGCAGGTGAATGGGTGCTGCTGGCCCCCGCTGCGGAAGCCGCGCCCGCCCAGCCTGCTGGCGGCACGGGGCGCCACAGCCCGGCGGGCGTGCAATGAAAGCCATGGTTCAGGAGGTTCAACCTATGAGCGCACGCTTGTCCGCTTCCCGCTTTCCCGCTTGCGATCTGGCCCATGAACACGGCGTGCTGCTGCGCCAATGGGCGGGCGCGCAGCAGCGCATCAGTGACATGGCCGCCGCCCATGCCCGCCGTTGCGCGGCGCTGGAGACCGAACTCATGCGCCAGCGCGCCCGCTGGGTTATCGCCACCACGCGCCTGCTCTGGGGCCTGGGCTGGCCCGGGCTGACGCCGCTGCCCGGCCCCGCCCGCAAGGCCGCCAGCCCGCGCGGCGGCATGCCCCCGCTGCGCAGCGTGCAAGACGTGCTGTGCCAGACCGGCTGCGCCAGCCACGGCCACGCCTGGCTGGATGAAGCCTCCGGCGACTGTCGTCTGAATGGCCAGCCCTGCGCGCGGCAAAAAAGCGCAGACCGGAACGGGCAAGACGCAGAGCAGGGCATGAGCCGGGAGCAGGAAACACCCGCTCGCATCAGCTCCTCTATTCATAGCAATACGTCCTAGTGGAAACTGCGCGAAACGGCATTTCCACCCCCTCCAATTCGCTCCTTTTTTTGTGAATAGCCTTGGCGGGCCTGATGGCCGTGAGCGGGCCGTGATCAGGCCGTGAGCGGGCTGTAAGCCGCGCCAGTCACCCAGCCGCCACGGCTTGGCCCTGCTCCGTTTGCTCCGCCTCGCGCCGCAGCGCCTCGCGCGCGCCCAGCACCACATCGCCCACCACCACGATGGCGGGGCTGCCCAGGCCGCCCGCTTGCATCGCCTGCGCCAGGCGGCCCAGCGTGGTCACGCACTGGCGCTGGCCGGGCCAGGTGGCGCGCTCGATGACGGCGGCGGCCGTATCGGCGGGCAGTGCGCGCAGCAGCCCGGCCTGTATTTCGGCGGCATGGCCCGCGCCCATGTAAATGACCAGCGTGAGCTGCAAATCACGCACGGCCTCGCCCATGCGCTGCCAGCGCACGGCTTGCTGCTGCGGCTGGTGCGCCTGCGCATGCAAATGCCCGCTGGCAAAAATCACGCCGTGCGCGCGCTCGCCATGCGTGAGCGGCGCGCCCAGGCTGCCCAGCGCCGCCAGTCCGGCGGTGATGCCATGCACCACGCGCGGCTCGTAACCAGCTGCGCGCAGCTGCTGCACTTCTTCGCCGCCCCGGCCAAAAATGAACGGGTCGCCCCCTTTGAGGCGCACCACCGTCCGCCCGGCGCGCGCTTCGCGCAGCATCAGCGCGCCAATGCGCGCCTGCGGCGTGCTGGCCTGCCCGCCGCGCTTGCCCACGCGCAGCACGCGCGCGCCAGGCCGCGCGTGGGCCAGCACGGCTTCGTGAACCAAGTCATCCACCAAAAGGACATCGGCGCTGGCAATGGCCTGCACGGCCTGGAGCGTGAGCAGTTGCGGATCGCCCGGCCCCGCGCCCACCAGCGTGACGCAGCCCGGCGGGCCTGGCCTGGCCGCCATCACGCCTGAAGCGATTCATCAAACGGCATCACCTGCACCAGCTGCGGGTGATTCACCTCGTCCACCAGCATGGTTTTCACGCGCGCCTGCCAAAGCTGCGCAAAGCGGGCCAGCTCCTGCTCGTTGGCTGCGCCCGCCACGGCGCGGGGCATGAGCGCGCGCATCTCGTCGCCAAAAGGCGCAATGCTGGCGTCCAGCGCCACCTGCACGGCCTGGCCGCTGTCCAGCCGGCGCAGCGCCAGCACGCCCCGCATGGGCACATCAAAGCGCAGCAGATTGCGGCGGCCAAAGCGGTGCGCCGGGCCTATGCCCGCAAAACCCGTTTCGGGCGCGGCGCCCGTCAGCAGCGTGGCCACGGCGGCCACCACGCCCGTGGCGCCGTCTTCGCGGCCTTCGGCCATCATCACCTCAATGCCGCCGCGCTCGGGCAGCTGGCCATCGGCATACAAATGCCCCAGCCCCTTGACGACCATGAGATAGGCACCCGCCACCGTCGGGCACGAATGCCCGGCCAGCCGCACCGCATCCACATAGCGGTAGGTGATGACGCCGCCAGCGGCAGCCCCCAGAAACTGCGCCAGCGCGTCATGCACGCGCAAAACGGGCGCCTGGTCAAAGAAAGCGGGAAATTCATCGGCAGGCTGATGAACGGACATGGCAAAAGCGCCTTTCACGCGAAGAAGTAGATGGAATGAAACAAAGCGCGGCATTGTCCACGCAAGCCCTTTGCCCGCACGCGCCGCAAGCCCAAAGCCAGCCGCCTGCCCACACGCCGCTTACATGCCGAATGCCATCAAAAACAGGAGCTGAATCAATGGGTGCCAAATACCGTTTGGCGCGCGTTTTACCAGGACGTCATGCTATGAATGAAGGAGCGAAATAGAGCTGTGCATTCCGCTTGCCTTTTCTGCCCGCTTTGCTCATCGCTGGCGCTTTCAAGCTGCCCGCTCCTTCATGGATCGCTCCTGGAGCGCGCGCAGGGCTTCAGCGCCTGTCCTTCAACACCCAATGAATAGCAAAAGTACCCAAGCGGCATAACCGACGCGTAGTGGCAAGTGCTGGCCGTGTGGGATGTGCTGCTGCGCCAGCAAGTGCGCGCCAAGGCGGGCAGGCGGGCCAGACCCAGCGTGGCCGTCATCGACCCCATCGCTCAAGACTGTCTCAAAAGGGAGCAGCGCAGATATGACCGCAGACAAAAAGATCAAAGGCACGATGGGCTGCTGCTGGCTGTGCTGGTGCACTCGGCAGACATTCAGAACCGGATAGAAGCCGGGGCTTTACTGGTGAGGCTGGGCAGGCTTGCTCGCCTCTGGCTTTGCTGTACGCGCACTGGCTGCAACAGCGTCAGCGCCAAGGTCAAAACTGGTGCTGAAAGTGGGGCAAGAGCATGAGGGGCTTCAGTTTGGCGTCAGCAGGCAGGCTGGCAGTGGCAGGATGAGGGTCTGCCGCATCAGAAACAGGAGCAAATTTCGGGGGTATGAAAACGGCTTTCCCGCACATTCCACTAGGACGTATTGCTATTGAATAAAGAGCAAACAGGCGACAATGGAAAGGTGCAAGCGCTTTCTTGGGTGGGCGGCATGAAGCGGCGCAGATGGGGCAAACAAGGCCGTGGCCAGGGCCTTTGGCCTGGCTGGCGCCGCCAAAAGAAGCGCTGATCCATTAGGCCCCGAATGGCTGGCATGAAAACATGCTTTTCGCAACAGGCCCGGCGCCATGATTTTCTTGGGAATTGAATCAACGCAAATGATGTTTTCTGATTTGAATGTTAGTTTCTGGCGTCTTCTTTTGTCCGCAAACCCGGTATTCAATAAACCATCCTCAAGAGGCGGCAAGGCGGTTCATGGCATGAACAAGCACCACTATTCCAGTTCGGTTGTGAATATCTGAAAAAGTCTTACAACAAGGCGGCCTAAAAAATATATTATCGGCAGCAGATAAATCAATACCGTCTGATCATGTTTAAGGCTTTTAAGCCAAAAGCTGCCTAATAGCATTAACCATATGCCACCAAAATAATGCGCCCATTCCCCACGAAATTCAGACCATTTCTTGCAATACGGGCATTTGACATCATCTCCAGGTAGACGAAAGAAAGTAAATAGCCACATATGGAGATACACCTTGAGACGCAAATTGATGGTCCGCTTGCAAAAAGAGCATGTTTTCTTTATTCTCATAAAACATCTCAATGATATATTGACGCCATCAATGCAAACATGACATCTGCATCACGCGCCAAAATGTAACATACGCTCGGCTAAATCAATCGAAACTTGTAAAGTCATCATCCCAATGCATATACTCCTCGTGAGTCATAAGTCTGATGCTGTATATATTAATGATCTTTGATGCAATCCATACCGCTGGCCATGTGGCAAATGCACACAATAACATATATCCGCTAACCTTTGATAGGAGCGAAGAAAAAAAGAGGAAAAAAAATGGGTAGCTCATCACCAGCAGACTAATGAAAAGCCATAAATAAAATGAAGTGAAATAAGATTGTTTCTTGCAATGCGGACAAACAATGCGGCGAGCCATTTTTCTGGTATATTTTCGAAACTCTGGCAGCGGAGAGTCCAGATACAAATCCTTGAAAATCCATTCGCGCAGCGGAAATTCCATCTCATAAGAGCAATAAGGGCATTTCTTGACCGTCATTTCGGCAACCTTTCCTTGTTTCCGTACAGTTGAAAATGGTTTCATCAACATGGCCCATTCCGGAATCTGCTGCTCTCGATCATCCCTGCAAACCGGCAGATTCCAGAACAAGAGCTGTTTTCCGGCTTTTATTCTTTCTCCCCATCCCGGTTTTTCATGGCTTGCCGCCCGTTTATCAAGCCAGTTTCCGGGATTTGGCTGTTTTGCTTTCAAGGCGCGCCGGGTTCGCGCTTACGCACATTGCTGCGCGATGAAGGCTTTGATGGCTTGCGCGTCCGCTGGCATGACGCGCACGCGGCGGGGCAGGTTTTCGATGCCGTTGAAGGCGGCAGGGCGGTCCGGGTCGCGGCCCAGGGCTTCGCGGATGGTGGCGGCAAATTTGATGGGCAGCGCCGTTTCCAGCACGATCATGGGCGTGTCTTTTTGCGCAAACTGGCGGGCCACTTTCACGCCGTCGGCGGTGTGGGTGTCCACCAGCACGCCGTACTGCTCATGCACGCTGCGGATGGTGGCCAGACGGTCGGCATGGGTGCTTTTGCCGCTGGCAAAGCCGAATTGTTCGCGCGCGGCGGCAAAGCGCGGGTGGCGGCTCAAATCAAACTGGCCTTGCTGCGCCAGCGTTTGGCCAAAGAGGGCGCGGGTGGCGGCGGCGTCGCGGCCCAGCAGGTCGAACACGAAGCGCTCGAAGTTGCTGGCCTTGCTGATGTCCATGCTGGGGCTGCTGGTTTCAAACGTTTCGGCGCTGCCGCGCACGCGGTACAGGCCCGTGCGGAAGAATTCATCGAGCACGTCGTTTTCATTGGTGGCGACGATGAGGCGGCGGATGGGCAGCCCCATCATGCGCGCCACGTGGCCCGCGCAGATGTTGCCGAAGTTGCCGCTGGGCACGGTGAAATCGACGGTTTGCGCTTCGCTTTGCGTGGCCTGCATCCAGCCCGCGAAGTAATAGACCACTTGCGCCAGCAGCCGCGCCCAGTTGATGCTGTTGACGGTGCCGATGCTGTAGCGGCGCTTGAAGGGTAGATCGGCGCTGACGGCCTTGACGATATCCTGGCAGTCGTCAAACACGCCTTCGATGGCGATGTTGTGGATGTTGGCGTCTTGCAGGCTGAACATTTGCGCCTGCTGAAAGGCGCTCATGCGCCCGTGCGGGCTGAGCATGAACACGCGGATGCCGCGCTTGCCGCGCATGGCGTATTCGGCGGCGCTGCCGGTGTCGCCGCTGGTGGCGCCCAGGATGTTGAGTTGCGCGCCCTGGCCGCCGTTTTTGCGCGCCAGCTCGTATTCAAACAAGTTGCCCAGCAGCTGCATGGCCATGTCTTTGAACGCGAGCGTGGGGCCGTTGGACAGGGCTTCGAGATAAAAGCCTTCTTCCAGCTTTTTGAGCGGCGTGATGGCGCGCGTGCCAAACACTGCGGGCGTGTAGGTTTTGGCGCACAGCTGCCGCAGGTCGGCGGCGGGAATGTCGTCGATGTAGAGCGAGAGGATTTCAAACGCCAGCGCGGCATAGCCTTCATCGCGCCACACCTGGCGCAGGCGAGCCAGAGCGGCAGCGTCCAGCTGCGGGTAATGCTGCGGCAGATACAGCCCGCCATCGGGCGCCAGGCCCTCCAGCAGGATGTCGCAGAACTTGCGGGCAGTGGCATCGCCACGGGTGGAGAGGTAGTTCATGATTATCCAAATCTTAAAACAAGCTTGATATTTTTATACCAAAAACATCATCCTTAATCTTCTTGAATTTCTCAAAAAGAAGTTTTGCGCGCTCATTAATCTGCGCGGATGTCCAATCCGTTGCATCTTTGATAATTTCGTCGCATGGAAGCTGAATGCTCCTGTACGAACGCAGTTTGTCTTTTGGATCTCGAGATGATAAAACATTATTAGATTGCGCCCCCATATATAATAAATTTCCAATTGAGGCAATGTCTTCGCTTGAAAATTTGCCTTTCTGACTTTGCGCCGCAATGTGTTCTATTGACATTTCTTTCATATTGACTGGAGTGCCGGGAGCAATTTCAGAGAACAATTTGAATAATACATATTGAACATTACGTTTGTGCAATGGATGCTCTTCAGAGTAGCGAAGCAATAAGAATTTGCGCTCTAGTTCTTGGTCTTGCGGCAATTTTGATTTGAATTTCTCTGCTATCTCATCAATTACTTTTTTCTGCCGCTTTGGCTCATTAATAGATCTTAGCGTTTTTGCATGGGATGCAAACATTGCTGCACTGCCTCCGGATAGTTTCGCTCCCATCAGCGAATGATTTATAAAAATATACATCTCTACCAGATTCAGAAGGCGAATTAAATTGGATCTTAATAATTCTTTTTTTGCATATTTATAAACTGCAACCATTAGAAGTGGAACTGATTGATGTACATGGAATTTTCCTATTATCTCCAAAGAATTTTTTATAATTTGATCTTCATTGTTCCATCTTCGCAACTCCGGATTATATACATCTCGATATGATTCTGAGTGATCTGTCAATTTTTCAATAAAATTCTTCGCTTGCCTCCCATCTTTTATTTGAGTGCGGGTAGTTCTAAAAATATCTTTTTTCCTGATTGAATTGGATTCAAGCAACCAATAATGATAAATAAAATTATCTACTGTGATATCGGGTATATCTATTGATTTGATATTTTCAGATATCGTTTTCCATCGCAGAGCAACTTGATCGTTGCGATTATTATTCGGTCGCCATAATCTAGCGAGATGGTTCTTAATGAGATCGGATATTTCAAGGTTTTTCCCTCTGGTATTCAATGTCTCGAATACCTGATATGCATCATCTTCATTATCTAATTCTACATATATAATTCTCACTCCAAGCAATTTATCTCTTAATTTGTCCAGTTCTTCCATCTTTTTCCTGGATCGCGTTGCTTCAGTATAGCGACCGAGACTTAGTCCATTCAGAACGTCATTTAATTTTTCTCTAAAATAAAGAACCGCCTGCTCTAGCTGTTTCTCTTCTTCGCTTAATTTTCTGGTTATATTGCTCGGTTCAAAACTCTGAATGGTTGAATGCATGTATGGGAAAGAAGTTTCCGCATCCAATACAAAGTGATCTTCGTTATTCTTGTTCTTTCTCTCAATGAATGTCTGAATACCTAACGCACGATTTTTGCATCGTCCGTCTCCTATCTTGTTATAGGCATCACGAATACAGGCCAGAATAATCGTGATGGTTGTAATCCTTTGCTGGCCATCCACGATGGCCTTGCAATTTTGTTTTCTATAAACCACTATAGGGCCAATGAAATACTCCCCCTTCTTCGGCGCAAAATATATCATTCCAGAAATCTTCCCAGTTTTCTGTCTCCCATGAATATGGGCGCTGGAATCTGGGCACTTCGAAATAATCATTCCCAAGCAACTGTTCAATCTGTCGGTCTTGACATTCGATCTTCATTTTTTACTCAATTTATTTTCGAAAATTCAATCTTGAACACATTCATTCAAGCCAGCTCTTCCTTGCGGATGCGCACGATGGGCGCGAGCACGGCGGGCAGTTGTTGCAGGCGCGCCAGCGCGGCGTTCATGCTGCCTTCCAAGGCGTTGTGCGTGAGGATGATGAGGTCGGTTTCGTGCGCGTTTTGCGCGGCGCTGCCTGTGCCGCGCTGGAGCACGGCGTTGATGCTGATGCCGGCGTCGGCCAGGATGCGGGTGACTTGCGCGAGCACGCCCGTCTCGTCTTTCACGCGCAGGCGCAGGTAGTAGCTGGTGATGACTTGTTCGATGGGCAGCACTTGCACATGGCGCAGCGCGCCGGGCTGGAAGGCCAGGTGCGGCACGCGGTGCTGCGGGTCGCTGGTGGCCAGGCGGGTCACGTCCACCAGGTCGGCGATGACGGCGCTGGCCGTCGGCTCGCTGCCCGCGCCTTTGCCGTAGTGCAGCGTGGCGCCCACGGCGTCGCCTTGCACAAGCACGGCGTTCATCGCGCCTTCCACATTGGCAATCAGCCGCCGGGCGGGAATGAGCGTGGGGTGCACGCGCAGCTCCACGCCTTCGCCTTCGCGCCGTTTGCTCATGCCCAGCAGTTTGATGCGGTAGCCCAGCTGCTCGGCGTATTGGATGTCGGCGGCGGCCAGCTGCGTGATGCCTTCCACGTAGGCGCGGTCAAACTGCACGGGAATGCCGAAGGCAATGGCGCTCATCAGCGTGGCCTTGTGCGCGGCGTCGATGCCTTCGATGTCGAAGGTGGGGTCGGCCTCGGCGTAGCCCAGGCGCTGCGCCTCTTTGAGCGCCACGTCAAAGTCCAGCCCCTTGTCGCGCATCTCGCTGAGGATGAAGTTGGTGGTGCCGTTGATGATGCCCGCCAGCCACTGGATGCGGTTGGCCGTCAGCCCCTCGCGCAGCGCCTTGATGATGGGAATGCCGCCCGCCACGGCGGCCTCGAAGGCGACCATCACGCCTTTTTTCTGCGCCGCTTCAAAAATTTCCGTGCCGTGCACGGCCAGCAGCGCCTTGTTGGCCGTAACCACGTGCTTGCCCGCCGCAATGGCTTCCAGCACCAGCGTGCGCGCCACGCCATAGCCGCCAATCAGTTCCACGACGATTTCGATGTCCGGGTTGGCGATGACCTCGCGCGCGTCGGCCACCACCTGCACGTCAGGCCCCACGATCTGGCGGGCGCGCTGGGTGTCCAGATCGGCCACCATGACAATTTCAATGCCCCGCCCGGCGCGGCGCTTGATTTCTTCCTGATTGCGGCGCAGCACGTTGAAAGTGCCGCTGCCCACGGTGCCGATGCCCAGAAGGCCGACCTGGATGGCTTGCATATGGTTTTTCCCTATGGTTGAGCGAGTGCGAAAAAGGCGGGATTATTCCTGAGCGCCTGTCCGGCGCCTGGCTGTGAGGAGAGGAAATGGCGGGCCGCAATCAGGGCGGCCCAGGCGCAGCCGGTGAATGGCCGGCCTGAACGCGCGAAGCCGTAAGCCGTATCTCGCATTGAGTGCGCCAGGCCATTCGAGGCGGCTGCCCCTAAATACATAGCGTGACGTCTTGGCGGAACCTGTTCTGGACGGCATTTCATAGCCCAAAAATCTGCTCCTGTTTCCGATGCTGTCTGGCTGGCAGAAGGCATGAAGGACAATGCCGCGTTGCCATTTTTGTCAGGAGACTGAAACATGACCGCACGCCGTTGCTTGCTGCTGTCCGCCCTCGCGTTGGCGGCGGCCTGGGCCGCGCCTGCCGCCTGGGCGCAGGAGACTGCGCCGCTGCGCATCGTGGTGCCGTATCCGCCTGGCGGGCCGCTGGACGCAACGGCGCGGGTGCTGGCCGAGCGCGTGCAAGGCGAGCTGGGCACGGTGGTGGTGGACAACAAGCCGGGCGCGGGCGGCAATATCGGCATGGCCGCCGTGGCCAAGGCTGTGCCCGACGGGCGCACGCTGGGCGTGGCGGCGGTGGCCACGCTGGCCATCAACCCCTGGCTGTTTCGCAAGATGCCGTATGACGCGGCCAGAGACTTCGCCCCCGTCACTGCCGTGGCCCGCGTGCCCAATGTGCTGGTGATGAATGCCGAGGCCGCCCGGCAGCTGAAGATTGCCAGCGTGGCCGATCTGATCGCCCATGCCCGCGAAAACCCCGGCCAGCTCAACTACGGCTCCGGCGGCAACGGCAGCGCGGGGCATCTGGCGGGCGAGCTGTTCAAGCAGCAGGCGGGCATCGAGGCCACGCACATTCCCTTCAACGGCGCCAACCCCGCGCAGCTGGCGCTGCTGGGCGGGCAGGTGGACTTCAACATTGACAACCTGGCCAGCGCCGCGCCCAACATCAAAAGTGGCAAGCTCGTGGCGCTGGCCGTGACCAGCGCAAACCCCAGCCCCATGTTGCCGGGCGTGCCGCCGCTGGCCGACACGCTCAAGGGCTTTGAGATTGACACCTGGTGGGGTCTGGTGGCCCCGGCGGGCACGCCCGCGCCGGTGCTGCAAAAGCTCTCATCGGCTTTTGGCAAGGCGCTGGCCAGCCCGCAGGCGCAGCAGCGCTTTGCCGCCATCTGGGCCGAGCCGCTGCCCACCACGCCAGAGCAGTTCGGCGAGCTGGCCGAGCGCGAGCGCAGCCGCTATCAGGGCATCGTCAAGCTCTCGGGCGCGCGGGTGGACTAGGAACCTGCTCCAAAGCGCGCTTTCTCTTTTCTTCATCAACCCACGACAGACTTTTTCAATGCGCCTTCTTCACACCATGCTCCGCGTGGGCGATCTGGACCGCTCCATCCGCTTCTATACCGAGGTGCTCGGCATGACGCTGCTGCGCCGCTCCGAGAACCCCGAATACCGCTACACGCTGGCCTTTCTGGGCTACGAAGGCGGCAACCCCGGCCAGGCCGAAATCGAGCTGACCTACAACTGGGGCCAGACCCAATATGAAATGGGCACGGCCTACGGCCACATCGCCATTGGCGTGCCCGACGCCCGCGCGGCCTGCGAAAAAATCCGCGCCGCTGGCGGCTGCGTCACGCGCGAGGCCGGCCCCGTGATGGGCGGCAGCACCGTCATCGCCTTCGTGAGCGACCCGGACGGCTACAAGATCGAGCTGATCGAGCGCGCCGACGACACGGCCAGCGGCCAGGGCCTGCGTTAATTGGCGTTCCCTGCTGCAAGGCTTTTTCCGCCATGACGCCCGCGCAAATCGAGCGCTTTTTCGCCATCTTGCAAGCGGCCAATCCGCACCCCGAAACGGAGCTGGAATACGGCAGCGCCTTTGAGCTGCTGGTTGCCGTGCTGCTATCGGCGCAGGCCACCGACGCGGGCGTGAACAAGGCCACGCGCATTCTTTTTCCGCTGGCGCGCACGCCGCAGCAAATGCTCGACCTGGGGCTGGAGCGGCTGGAAGCGGCCATCAAAACCATTGGCCTGTATCACAGCAAGGCCCGCCACCTGCTGCAAACCTGCCGCATCCTCGTGGATGAGCACGGCGGCCAGGTGCCGCGCACGCGCGCCGCGCTGGAGGCGCTGCCCGGCGTGGGCCGCAAAACGGCCAATGTGGTGCTCAACGTCGCCTTTGGCGAGCCGACGATGGCCGTGGACACGCACATCTTCCGCGTGAGCAACCGCACGGGCCTGGCCCCCGGCAAAACGCCGCTGGCCGTGGAACAAAAACTGCTGGAGCGCGTGCCGCCGCATTACCTGCTGCACGCGCACCACTGGCTCATCCTGCATGGCCGCTACGTGTGCCAGGCGCGCAAGCCCCGCTGCTGGGAATGCGCCGTGGCCCACCTGTGCGACTGGCCGGACAAAACCCCTGCCCCTTCCAAAACCACATGAACGGAGCACCGACATGAGCGCCCCTGCCAACTTTCCTGCCGAGCGCATCTACGACTACGTGCACGCCCCGCACAAAAGCGCCGTGCTGCTTGACCGCCTGTGGCCGCGCGGCATCAGCAAGGCCGCCCTGCAAGGCGTGGCCTGGGAAAAAGACGCCACCCCCAGCACCGAACTGCGCCACTGGTTCCACGAAGACCCCGAAGGGCGCTTCGACGAGTTCTGCCAGCGCTTCCGCCAGGAACTGGCTGCCCCCGCCGCCCAGGCCGCCCTGGAGCGCCTGCGCACGCTGCCCCGGCCCCTGACTTTGCTCACCGCCGCCAAAGACCCTGCCCACAGCCACATCGCCGTGCTCCAGCAGGCGCTGGCCGGGCGCTGAAAGGCGCGAGGGCGGAGCGCAGCAGGCTCTTCGTGCAGCTGGGCCGCGCCTTGGGCCTGCTTCGCCAGTCTGGAAATATCAAAAACAGGAGCGAATTCAAGGGGTAAAAAACGGCGCCTGCGCCCGTATCTCCAGGACCTCATGCTATTTTTTCAGAAGCGATATGCTGCACTTACCATTTGAGGCATTCCACGGCGTGCGGCGCTGGCTTGCGCGTGTGGCTTTGCGCATGCCCTGCGCGCCCCATTCACTCTCATTGCCGCGTTCATGAATTCCGCTTCTTCCCGCCTGCCTCTGCTTGACGTGCAGCACTTGTGCATCCGCTTTGGCGCCAAACCCGTGGTGCAAGGGGTTTCGTTTGCTCTTGCGCCGGGGGAAAAGCTGGCGCTGGTGGGCGAGTCAGGCTCTGGCAAAACGCTGACGGCGCTCAGCCTGCTGCGGCTGCTCGATGGCGCGGCCTTGCAGGGGCGGGCGCTGTTTGCCGGGCGCGACGGGCAGGCGCGCGACCTGCTGGCGCTGCCCGAGCGGCAAATGCGCGCGCTGCGCGGCGATGAAATCGCCATGATTTTTCAGGAGCCGATGACGGCGCTCAATCCGCTGATGACCATCGGCGCGCAAGTGGCCGAGGCCCTGCGCCTCAAGCGCGGCCTGTCCGCTGGCCGCGCGGCGCAAGAGGCGGTTGAGCTGCTGGCGAAAACGGGCATTGCCGAGCCGCAGCGGCGTGCGCGCGCTTTCGCGCATCAGCTCTCGGGCGGGCAGCGCCAGCGCGCCATGATTGCGATGGCGCTGGCCTGCCAGCCGCGCCTTTTGCTGGCCGATGAGCCGACCACGGCGCTGGATGTGAGCCTGCGCGGGCAAATTCTGGATTTGCTGGAGAGCCTGCGGCGCGAAAACGGCATGGCCGTGCTGATGATCACGCACGACCTGAACCTGGTGCGCCGCTTTGCCGACCGCGTGGCCGTCATGCAGCAAGGCCGCCTGGTGGAGCAAGGCAGCGCCGCCGCGCTGTTTGCCGCCCCGCAGCACCCTTACACGCAAAAACTGCTGGCCAGCCGCCCCGTGCGCGATGTCGATGAATCGCCCGCTGGCGACGCGGCGCAAGCCCCCGCGCTGGCCGCGCAGCACGTGCGCGTGACCTACCCCGCGCCGCTGCCGGGCCTGCGCGGCTGGTTCAAAAAAGGGCAGTTCGTGGCCGTGCATGACGCCAGTTTTTGCCTGCCGGCGGGGCGCACGCTGGGGGTGATTGGCGAGTCAGGCTCCGGCAAATCCACCCTGGCGCAAGCGGCGCTGGGCCTGCTGCCTTTCACGGGCGAGCTGCGCGTGGCGGGCCGCCCGTGGCAGCGCCGCACCCGCGCCGACAGGCCGCTGCGCCGCGTGGCGCAAGTGGTGTTTCAAGACCCGTTCTCTTCCCTTTCGCCGCGCATGACCGTGGAAGAAATCGTGGGCGAGGGCCTGCTGGTGCATGCCCCCCACTTGAGCGCCGCCGAGCGCGCCGCGCGCGTGCGGCAGGCGCTGGCCGATGTTGGCTTGCAAGACGGCGGGCAAGCAGGCGGGCAGGACGGCAAAGAGGAAAGCGGCCCGCAAGCCGCTCAAGCCACGCCAGACAGCGCCAGCCGCGCCAGCCGCTTTGCGCATTTGCTGGGCCGCTATCCGCACGAGTTTTCGGGCGGGCAGCGCCAGCGCATCGCCCTGGCGCGCGCGCTCATCGTGGAGCCGCAGCTGCTGGTGCTGGACGAACCCACCAGCGCGCTGGATGTGACGGTGCAAAAACAAGTCATCGCGCTGCTGCAAAAGCTCCAGCGCGAGCGCCGCCTGGCCTATCTGCTCATCACGCACGACGTGGACGTGGTGCGCGCCCTGGCGCATGACGTGCTGGTGCTCAAGGACGGGCAGGCCGTGGAAACCGGCCCCGCCCTGCAAGTGCTTGAAAAGCCGCAGCATCCCTACACGCAAAAGCTGCTGGCGGCGGCGTGAGGCTTTGCAAGGCTTTGTCCAGGGCCTGCTTCAGCCTGCCTGCGAAACAGATTCGGCGTTTTGAGATCGGCGCTTTGGCCCTGCGGCGGCCCGCTTATCCGGCTGCATCCGGAAGCAGGCGCGGCCGGCGGGCGGCGCAGCGCCTTCACGCCCATCCGGAAGCATCAAAAACAGGAGCAAATTCAAAGGGCCAGAAATACCCATCTGCGCAGGCTCCACTAGGACGTATTGCTATGGATAGATGAGCAAAAATCCGCGATGTCGGCCTATGCACGGCTTATTTCCAGCGCATTCCAGCGCGCCTTTGCGCCTCGCGGGCTGGGCGCTACGGCTTCTGGAGCGGCGCGGTTGGCCCGGCTTCGCTGGGCGGCGTCATGCTTTTCAGCATCTGACGGCAAGGCGCGAGCTGGCGGGTGATGAGCGAGAGCTGCTGCCACAGCACGCTGTTGGGGCGGCGGCCCTGCACGCGCGCGCGCAAGGCGCGCACGCCGCTTTGGATGCGCTCGCTGGCGGCGGCAAAGGCGCTGTCGTCCAGCCCGGGCAGGGCTTGCAGCAGCTGGGCCGTCTGGCGGGCGGTGTCGAAAAAGAGGGGGGTGAAGGCTTGCGCTTCGGGTGCTTCGGGCGCTTGCGGCGCGGCTGCCGCTTCAGGCGTTTCAGGCGCGGCGGGCGAGGGCTGCGTTTGCGGCGGCTGTCCGGCGGCGCTGGCTTCCTGCCGCGCCTCCTGGGCAATCTGGCTGCGGTAAGCGCCCAGGGCGGAGATGTAGCCAATGAGCGCGTAGCTGGTTTTCAGCAGGTTCAGCCCCGCGCCCTGCATTTGCGGGCTGTGGCGGCCTGGCTGGCTGCTCATGTCGGAGATGGCGCTGCTCAAGGCGGCCGCCTTTTCGTGCGCCAGGCGGCGCACGCTGCGGTAGGCCACATCGTCGTCCACGCCGTTTTCAAGCTGGCTGATGATGCGTTCCAGATACGCGCCGTTGCTGGCGATGGAGGCGCTGGCGCTGGCGGGCAGGCTGAGGTAGCGCCAGTCGGGCCAGAGAAAGTGCACGGCGGCCCAGGCGATGGCCGCGCCGGTGATGGTGTCGATGATGCGCACGGGCATGGCCGCGTAGATGTCCACCCCCATGAGCGAGAGGCTGGTGAGCGCCTGGATGGTGATGAAGAAAGTGGACCAGCTGTATTTGTAGTTGCGCATCAGGAAAAACAGCGTGGTGGTGAGCACGATGATGCCCAGCTTGGTTTCCACCGTGGGCGTGAACCAGGGCACGACGGAGCCGACGAGCACGCCTGCGATGGTGCCGCCGATGCGCTGGTTCACCCGGCTGCGCGTGGCCGAATAGTTGGGCTGGCACACGAACAGGGCCGTCAGCAAGATCCAGTAGCCCAGATTCAGATGCAGCAGCTCCACCACCGTGCACGAGAGGGCCACCACCAGCGACAGCCGCACGGCGTGGCGAAACACCGGCGAGCGCATGTTCAGCTGGCCGCGCATGGCGCGCAGGGCGTGCAGCAGCGGGCCGTCTTGCTCCTGGGCGGCGATGCGGGTTTTGTCGGAGTTTTCGCCAAAAGCGGCGTCTGCGGCGCTTTCAATGTGGCTGAGCTGGTAGTCAATGCCCGCCAGGTTGTCCATGAGCCTTTGCAGCGCGTGGAGCTGGTCGGCCTGACCGCCCTGCTCCGCCTGATCCGCCTGCTCCGCCCGGCGGCTTTGGGCATGCACGCGCAGCGACTGCTGGCAGCCCGTCATGGCGCGTTGCAGGCGCGCGGAGTAGGCGTAGGGCATGTCGGCGCGCAGGCTGGAAGCCACGTCGCGGCAGGCCTGCCCCTGCAATTCCAGCAGGCGGTGAATGCGGAAGATGAGATCGGTGTTTTTCAGGCTCTCGGCCAGCTCGCGGTAATCGGCATGCGTGGAGCTGATGCGCTCATGCACGTCTTGCGCAATGAAATACAGCCGCAGCATGCGCGCCGTGCGCGGGTGCCGGTGCTGGCCGCGCATGCGGTAGAACAAGGCGCTGCGGCACTGGTTGAAGGCGTTGATCACCGCCGTGTTCTGCCGCGCCAGCGCCAGGCGCGGGCCGTCTTCCAGCCACTCGGCCTCGTCGGGGTCGAAAAAAGCGGCCTTGGCGTCGAAATACCCGCCCAGCTCGGCAAAAGCGGCGGCCATGCTGTCTTGCACGGGCCGGTGCGGAAAGACCACGTGAAGGCACAGCGTGACGCTGCTGTACAGCAGCGTGCCGCACAAAATCAGCAGCGGGTTCAGAAACCAGGGCGTCTGCGGCGCATAGGCCAGCGTGGTGTAAGTGGCCACCGCCAGCGCGCCAAAGGCAATGGTGCGGTAGCGCAGCCCCAGCGCGCCCAGCACCGTGAACAGGAAAGTGAGCGCCGTCATCGTCACGATAAACGGCAGCCCCGTGCCCAGCATCGTCTGCACCAGCAGCGAAGAAAAAGAAAAGGCCAGCGCCGTCAGCACGATGTTTTGCACCCGCCCCGTCAGCCCGTTGTCCAGATCGACCAGGCCGCCCGCAATCACGCCCAGCACCAGCGGCATCGTCCACACGGGCTGCCGCACGGCCCACACAAAGCCGCAAGCCAGCATCACGCAGCAGAAGATGGGCAAGGTGGCGATGACTTTGGAATTGATGGCAGGCGTGCGCATGGCGTGGGAGCGCGCCGCCAGCGGCTGGCGGCGCAAAAAGGCGCAGATTGTGCGCCTGGCGCGCGCCGCTGCGCTGGTTTTCGCCGCCGCAAACTATCGTTCCCGAAGCCCGCGCCGCGCGGCAAATCTCAAATCAATCAAAGCTCACCCGCCATGTTTTCCAGCGCCGCATCCAGTCTCGCCTGCAGTCTTTTGATGTCCCGCTGAATATTCATTAGGCACCGGTGATCGCTGGGCGTCATGGAAAACGTCACAAATGCCCGTCCAGAAGGATGGTAAAGCTTCGCATGTCTTCCTCTTTTGACCGTCCAACCCATTCGGACCATTTTCATGATGAGCTGGTTGATAGTTTTATCCATGCAAAAAGTAGCAGAAGATCGACTCACTTCCCATCTTTCTGTCTTCTGTTTTGCATGAATGAGACAATGGCGTCATTTCCATGATCAATGGCGATCCATAAAGCATCCCTTTTCTCGAAAGGGCCTGGCACAAGCAGCGTCTGATCCGGATTCCCGCCATATGCCAGTATTTCCCTGAAAAGAGCCAAATCGCCTATTTCAGCCGCAAGAAGCGTCGGGCTCCATTCAAATCTGTTATCAGGCACATGGTAGCGCAGATTGGCATCAGCGCCCGCCTCCAACAAAACATGAATCACGGCCCGGCAATCATCAGGCGAGGGCAAATAATGCGCACAGACCGCCTTCCATATTTCCGCCTCGCGCCCGGCCCCGAATGATTCCATGCGGCGAATCATTTGCATCGCACGAAAATCCGCCTTCTGGCAATCAAAAACCACGCCTTGTTTGGCTTCATGCGATCCAACCGGGCCGTATCCCGCCAGATATTGCGCCCGCATTTCCGGCGTGATGCCGCCTTGCCTGGCTTCATTGAATTTGTGCATCGCATAAAGCAAGGCCGAAGCCGATTGATAGATGGGCAAACGGATATCCGCCCCAAGTTCAATCAGCCTTTCCACAGCCTTTGCGTGGCCCATGTCAATGGCCAGCATCAGAGGGCAATCTTTTTCAGTTGAAGCAATCCGGTTCACTGTTTCCGGCTTCAGCGGCAGTGACAGGAAATAATCCATGATGGATGTATCCCTGGTTCCTTCCGCATGACGCATGGCATATATCAGAGGGTTTTCTCCCGATTCAGGAATGAATTCATCGGGATTGGCGCCATTTTCAATCAGTTTTTTCACGTCCGCCAAAGAACCGCACAGAATGGCACTCATCAGCGCCGTTCTGCGCGTGCGGCCCTGCGCGTGGGCCGTTTTTCTCGCTGGCGCTTTCATGGATTTGTTTTTCATGTCTTCCATTTCATCGAAAGTCATGCACTCAAATGCTGGCGGAACGCGAAGTTTCGCCTTCCTGTGTGGAAAATCATGCTCGAATGCCAGGCTCAAGGAACGCATTTGCTGTTCATCCAGTTCACGCTTGGGGCCACGGTTCAGCCCCAGCATGAAAGAGCGGTCCCAATAAGCCCTGGCGGCCACTTTAGCGCCTGTGCCGACCGCATATTTCAGCGCTTTGTCAAGCAATTCAATCTGAACCAGGCCGGTCCGCCACCATGCGGCATCAACCGCTCTGCCCAGAAAATTCATCGCCTCCTTCACGTTGTCTTTCTGGTCAGCCTGCAAAGCCGCTTCAATATTTTCTTCGCACTGCGCCCATATAGGATTCAGCTTCATCAACTCCCGCATGATTTCGGCCCGCTTCCGGGCGGAATCTTCATTGCGCAAGTCGTTCATTTTCTGGATAAAGGCAGGATTTTCCATGCCATCCAATGCCTTGAGCAACTTTATTCTTGCTTCTTCCGGATCCCAGGGCGATGTTCTTCTTTCCAGATAATTTCCAATGGAAGCGCGGATTTGCGGCGACAGGGATTGAAGCGCACGCGCCATATACAACCAGCCTGCAAGCCGCGCAACATCCGGCATTCTGGCCGATTCGCCCAATATGTCCCCAACCTTCTTGCGCAATGGATAGCTCATGCTTTCCATTGGGTGGCACTGCTTCCAGCGCTCAATGCTGCGCGGGTTTTTTTCAATGGCGCGTTCAATATCTTTCGGTGCGCGTTTTTGCCCGGGCAGAGAAGAAGCCAATTCAAGCCAGGCCTGAAATGGTCTAGCCGCCCATTCACGGGCATCTCCTCCATTCTGCGTTTTTACAGCATGCAGCATGAATTCCGCCAGAAACGGAATAATGAAATACTCTTCAAACAGGCTGCGCACTTTTTCTGACTGGGAACGGCTGACATCCACTGTTTGCACGACATGCTGGATAATATGGCAAAAATTCTCCCATTCTGGAATGATAAAATTCCAGCCTTCCCCGCATTCCCGTACCACCTCTCCGAAAAATTTTCCCTGGATTTCTTCCAGCAGCTCATAAAGAGTTCCCTGCCGATTTGCAGGTTCCCTGAATAAATCATCCAGATTTTTATCCAGCCCTTTTTCTTCAATGAATGGCCTGAAACCGGTTGCCGTAATCAATGCGCGCAGCGCTTCGCCCAGGCGAGGAAATGAGGTTTCAATTGTGCTTTGCATGATATTTGGGCAGGGCCGTTTCCGCACTGCCCTTCTCCTTTCCTGTTTTTTTACCTGGAACTCTTGCCCTTGGAGCCAGATGCTTTAGCCGTATTCTTGGCTGCCGCGCTCATGGCACGAGCGGCAAAGCTTTTCTTGGCAATGCCGCCATTTCCGGCCTTGGCAGTTGCGCTTTGAATGCGCGCTGCAGACGCAGCAGTCATTGGGGTGGCGGGTATTTGCGGTTTCGTGTTCATGAGATTTCCTCAGTAGCGCATCAAAAGCGATGCGCCGCGAATTGGAGCAGGAAAAAATCAATCTGCCAGACAAGCGCACCGAAACTTTTTTGTTTTTTTGCGCGGCGCAGCCGGAAAACCGGGAAAAACGCGTTCAGTCTTTGGCCCATTGCGCGGGCTGCGCCAGCCGCGCCAGCGCCAGCTGTGCGATTTCGCGCCCTGCCGTGGCGCAGCTGAAGTGGCCCGCGCCGGGCAGGGGCAGGGGCGGCGGCGCGCCCCGCACGGCGGCTTGCAGCGCGTGCATGGCGGCGGGGCCGTAAAAAGGGTCGGGCGTGCCGCAAATCAGCAGGCTGGCGCCTTGCCAGCGGTTTTGCCAGAAGGCGCGCAAGTCAGGCTCATGCCCGCCATCGGCCAGGCGCGGCAGGGCGCGCAAGGCGGAGCGGTGGCCGGCGTCGGGGAAAGGGGCTTCGCAAGCGGCTTGCTCGTCAGCGGGCAGGCGCGGCAGGCGCGAAAGAGGCAAGCGGGCAGGCGCGCCCTGCCCTGCCCCGCTGGCCTGCGCCGCTGGCGCAAAGCCGGTGTTGATGGCCAGCAGCGCGGCGTAGCGCTGCGGATCGGCGGCGGGCAGCGCCAGGCCCGCCGCGCCGGCCGTGCCGTGCAGGGCCAGGGCCATGCGGCGCACATCCAGCTTGCGCACCCATTCAGTCAGGATTTGCCGGTGCCAGGCCAGGGTGTGGGCGCTTTCTTTCTTGGGCTTGTCGCTGCGGCCAAAGCCGATCAAGTCAGGCGCGATCACGCGGCAGCCCGCCGCCAGCCACTGGGCAGCCATGTGCCGCCACAAGTGGCTCCAGGCGGGCGCGCCGTGCAGGCACAGCCAGGTGATGGGCGCGTCGCGCGGGCCTTCGTCCATGTAGCTCAGGCGCAAGCCGCCCAGGGCGGGCAAGCCGCTTTCGGCATGGCGCGGCCAAGGGTCATCGGGCAGATGGGCAAAGCGCGCGGGCGGCGTGCGCAGCGCGTCTTGCCGCAAGGGGGCGGCGTTGATGCGGCGCGGCCTGAAAAAGCCGTGCAGCGCAGCGGCGCATTCGCCCGCCAGCACGCCGCTGGTGACTTGCGTTTGATGGTTGAGCGTGGACTGGGCAAACAGGTTGAGCAGCGAACCGGCTGCGCCCGTTTTGGGGTCGGCCGCGCCAAAAACCACGCGCGCCAGCCGCGCGTGCAGCATGGCCCCGGCGCACATGGCGCAAGGCTCCAGCGTCACATACAGCGTGCAGCCTTGCAGCCGGTAATTGCCCAGCGCCCGCGCGGCCTGGCGCAAGGCGGCGATTTCGGCATGCGCGCTGGGGTCATGCGCGCCCACGCAGGCGTTGCCAGCAGCGGCGATGCAGCGCCCGTCCTTGACCACCACCGCGCCCACAGGCACTTCGCCGCGCGCTGCCGCTTCATGCGCGGCTTGCAGGGCCAGGCGCATCCAGCGGGCGTCTTCAGACGTTTCGGCAGGGGCAGCTTCTGGGAACTTGTTCATGATCTGGCCGGGAGGGACAAAAGAGCGGATCGGGATGGGCCGCGAAACGCAAGCCGCAGACAGGCCTTCGCCGCTTCTTTGGCTGGCTGCTCACGGCTTTTCCCGTTTGGCGAAGCCTTGCCCTGCGCCGCAACAGAAACAGGAGCAAATCTGAGTGGCCCAAAATGCCGGTCAGCGCAGTTTCCACTAGGACATCATGCTATGGATTGAGGAGCGGAAATATCTTGTGCCCAGTGCTTATTGCCGCGAGAGCGCGTCAATCGGGTTCAGGCGCGCGGCGCTGCGGGCGGGCCAGAAGCCAAAGGCCAGGCCGATGAAGGTGGAGCAGGCCACGGCCAGCACGATGGCGTTGGCGGAGAACACCAGGTGCACTTCGCTGGAGAAGCGCTCCAGCACCCAGCCCAGGCCAAAGGCCAGGCCGATGCCCAGCAGGCCGCCCAGCAGGCAGACGAAGACGGCTTCGATGAGAAATTGCTGGAGGATGTCGGCCTGGCGCGCGCCCACGGCCATGCGGATGCCGATTTCGGGCGTGCGCTCGGTCACGCTCACCAGCATGATGTTCATCACGCCGATGCCGCCCACCACGAGGGCGATGACGGCGATGGAGGAGATGAACACCTGCATGGTGAAGGTGGTTTTTTCGACCATTTCGCGCACGGTGTCGCTGTTGCTGGTGAAAAAGTCTTTGCTGCCGTGGCGGCGCGTGAGCAGCTCGGTGATTTGCTTTTCGGCGTAGTGGGTGGTGTAGCCGTCTTTGACGCGCACGGAGATGTTTTGCAGCACCTGGCTGCCGGTGAGGCGCCCCATGACGCTGGTGTAGGGCAGCCAGACGGTGTTGCCGGAGTTGAAGCCGAAGTTGCTTTTTTCCTTGGCGGTGACGCCAATGATGCGTGCGGGCACGCTGCCCAGCAGGATGATTTGGCCCAAAGGGTTGCCGCCGCCCGGAAAGAGCGTTTTGCGGGTGTTGTCGTCGATCACGGCGTCCAGCGCCAGGTTTTTGACGCTGCTTTCGTCAAACAGCACGCCGGCGGCCAGGGTGAGGCCGCGCACGTTGAAGTATTCGGCGGATACGCCGCTGACGGTGGCGGTTTTTTCCTGGTTGCCCATGCGCAGGGTGACGCTGGTTTGCACTTGCGGCGTGGCGCTGTGCGCGTAGGGCTGCTCGGCCAGCGCAGTGGCGTCGGCAGCCGAGAGGGTGCGGATGGCGTCGGCGCGCCGGTCGCCAAAGCCGGAGCCGGCGAAGATGGAGATGGTGTTGGTGCCGATGGAGCTGATGTCCGAGAGGATTTGCTGCTTGGCGCCTTCGCCGATGGCATTGACCAGGGTGACGGAGACGATGCCAATGATGATGCCCAGCATGGTCAGCAGCGTGCGCATGCGGTGCGAGAGCATGGCGTGCAGGGCCATGCGCGCCGCTTCGCGCAGGCGCATGAGCCAGGCGGCCAGGCCCGCTTTGGGCGGCGGCGCTTCGCTGGCGGGCGCGGCAGGCGGCGCGGCAGCGGCGCTGTCGCGGGTGATGCGGCCGTCGGCAATTTCAATCACGCGCCGCGCGTGGGCGGCCACCTTGGCATCGTGCGTGACGAGGATGATGGTGTGCCCGGCGGCATTGAGTTCCTGAAGAATCTGCATGACCTGCTCGCCCGTGTGGCTGTCCAGCGCGCCGGTGGGTTCATCGGCCAGCACCACGCTGCCGCCGTTCATGAGGGCGCGGGCAATGGACACGCGCTGCTGCTGCCCGCCGGAGAGCTGCCCGGGCTTGTGCGCCAGGCGCTCGCCCAGCCCCAGGCGCTCCAGCAGGCGGGCCGATCGCGCGCGGCGCGCAGCCGCGCCCAGGCCCGCGTAGATGGCGGGAATTTCCACGTTGTCTTGCGCCGTCAGGCCCGTCAGCAGCTGATAGCGCTGAAAGACAAAGCCGAAATGCTCGCGGCGCAGGCGCGCCAGTTCGTCCGGCTGCATGGCGCGCGTTTCGCGGCCCAGCACCTGGTAGCTGCCGCGCGAGGGCTGGTCCAGGCAGCCGATGATGTTCATCAGCGTGGATTTGCCGGAGCCGGATGGGCCGACGATGGCCACCATCTCGCCCGCGCGAATCGTCAGGTCCACATCCTTGAGCACGGCCACCGGGCCGTCGCCCGCCGGAAATTCGCGCGTGACGCCGCGCAGGCGCATCAGCGGCGCGCCCGGCCCGCCGCCATTCGCTTTTTCCGCTTTTTCCGCGCTTTCTTTCCCGCTTGCTTCCCCGGCTTGCGCCAGGCGGTGTTCGGTCATGGCGCGCTCCTTCAAGGCCCCATGGGCGGCGGCCCCATTTCCACGCTGACGGCATCCCCGGCCGGCGTGGCCTCGCCCGTGATCACGCGCTCGCCTTCTTTCAGGCCCTCCAGCACCTGGGCATGCACGCGGTTGTTCAGGCCCACGCGCACCAGGCGGGTTTCTTCGCGCTGCTCATCGCCCTCGCCCGTCAGCACGCGCACGGCGTAGCGGCCTTCGTCATCTTTGGCGCCCAGCGCGCTGGCGGGCACGGTGAGCGCGCCCTGCACACGGTCCACCACGATGTGCACTTGCGCCGTCATGGAAACGCGCAGCACGCCGTCCGGGTTGGGCGCGTGCAGGATGCCGTTGTAGTAAATGGCCGTGGCGCTGGCGGCGGATGTGGCCGACGCGCTGGTGTCGCTGCTGCCGCTTTCATCGGCCGGCGGCAGCAGGGCGATGGCTTTCAGCTCGGTGGCGTAACGCTTGTCCGGCTCGCCCAGCAGCGTGAACCAGGCGGCCATGCCGGGCTTGACGCGGGGCACATCGGCCTCGGAAATCTGCGCCTCGATCTTCACCTCATCCAGCCGGGCGAGCTTGACGATGGTGGGCGTGGACATGGCGGCATTGACCGTCTGCCCCTGCTCCGTCACCACGGCCACGATGGTGCCGTCCATGGGCGCGGCGATGCGCGTGTAGCCCAGATTGGCGCGCGCCGTCTGCGCCTTCAGATTCGCCTGCTCCAGCTGGGCGGCGTTGGTTTTCAAATCGGCCTCGGCGGCGGCCAGCTGGTTTTGCGCCGACTGCAAATCGGCGCGGGAGGTGGCGTCCTTGGCCATCATCTCCTGCTGGCGCGCCAGGTTTTGCTTAGCCAGCGTGAGCGCCGCCTGCCGCGAAGCGCGCTGCGCCTTGAGCGACTCGATGCCCGCCAGCTCGTCACGCAAGGCGTTTTGCTGCGTGGTGTCGTCAATCTCGGCAATGAGCTGCCCTTTTTTCACCACATCGCCCACCTTCACATGCAGCGCCTTGACCTGCCCCGTGGCCTGCGCGCCCACATTCACCTGCCGCAGCGCGCGAATGGCGCCCGTGGCCAGCACGGTGTCTTCCAGGTCCTGCTTTTGCACCGGCGCCGTCACCCACTGCGGCGCAGGCGGGCCGCCAGAAGTCTTCCACCACCAGAAGGCTGCGCCCAACACCAAGGCCAGCGCCAGCCAGCCTCCTGTTCGCCAAGATTTGCGCATCAGTAAAAACCCTGTGTTGCCCATAAAAGCGCGCGAGTGTACCGAGCGCGCTTTGCGCCTCGGTAAAGAAATAAGGACACCTGTTCCAGTCTGTCCGCGAGGGGCGGCAAGGAGCGGCAAGCGCGAACCGCAGGCAGGTCTTGGCATGCGTTTTTCCGGAAGTCGCTCGCAACCTGCCGCAAGGGGGCGGGCGCAGCGGCCATGCCGGAAAGGGGAAAAAGCGGATGAAAAGCCTGGGCAAAGAGCTGAATCAGCTCCTTGATTCATAGCATCAGGTCCTAGTAGAACGTGCGCAGATGCCACTTCAAACGCCCTTGAATTCGCTCCTGTTTTTGATGCGTCTGCCAGGCGCTGCCGGTCCGTCAATTCATGCGGGCGCGCGCGATGCGCAGCGCTTCGCTGGCGGGCAGGCCCAGCGAGAGCAAAAGCAGCTCGGTGATGTCGCTGCCAATGCGGCGCGGCGAGGCGCCGCTTTGCTGCATTTGCGCGAAGCCGCCCAGCACGGCGCCGGCCACCAGCACGGCGGCGGTGCGGGCTTGGCCGGGGCGCAGCGTGAAGCGGCCGCTGGCGATGCCTTCGCGCAGGTAGCGCATGGTGGGGCCGTGCCATAGCTGGGCCAGCGGGGGCTGGGTCAGGCCGTAGCGCAGGATGAAGCGCGCCCAGTGCGGCTCGTCGCGCGCGCGTTGCAGGTAGTGGCGCACGCCGGCGGCCAGGCGCATGGCGGGGTCGGGTTCGCCGCTCATGGCGCGGTCGATGCGTTCGCTCATGTCGGCGCACAGGCGTATGACGAGCTGGCCGAAGAGGGCTTCCACGGATTCCAGATTGTTGTAGATGGTGCCGCGCGCCACCTGGGCGGCGGCGGCCAGTTCGCTGATTTGGACGGTGGCCGGGTCTTTTTCGGCGAACAGCCTGAGCGCGGCCTGGTGAATGCGCTGCTGCGCGGCGTTCAGCGGGGGGCAGCGGCCGGATGCTGCGGCGGCAGTGGCGGATGGGGTGGCGGGCATGTTTTCTGTTTTCTTGCTGCGGAGCGGGTGCGCGGGCGGGCGGCTTTCACCAGCCGCCGCCCAGCGCCTGGTAGAGGCGGATGCTGGCGCTGGCCTGCTGCATGCGGGCCTGGGCGAGGGCGTCGTCGGCTTCGGCCAGCTCAAGCCGCGCCTGCAAGGGGGCGTCGCGCTGGCGCTCGCCGGCCTGGTAGAGGGCTTGCAGGCCGCTGGCGCGGCGGGCGGCGCTTTGGCGGGCGGCTCGCAGGCTTTCAACGCGCGCGTCCAGCGCGGCGCGGGCGGCGTAGGCGGCTTCAACTTCTTGCAGCGCGTCGAGCACGGCGCGGTCGTATTCGGCCACGGCGGCGTGCAGGCGCGCGTCGCCCGCCCGCGCCTGCGCCTGCAAGCGGCCTGCGGTGAACAGGGGCAGCGAAACGCGCAGGCCGATCAGGCCGCCCGCGCCGCTGGCGCGGGGCAGGCCGCTGAAGTCCAGCCGCCCTTCGTTGCCGAGAAAGACGATGCCAAAGCTGGGCAGCAGTTCGGCTTTCAGACTTTTGAGCTGGGCGGCGCGCGCCTGCACGGCCTGCTGGCGCGCGCGCACGTCGGGGCGGCGCGCCAGCACGCTGGAAGGCAGCTGCCCGCTTGGCGGCGCGGGCGGCTCGGATGGCTCGGGCGGAGCGGCGGCTTCGGATGCGGCGGCTGACGCATTCGGCGTTTCTGGCGCTTCTGGCACATCCGGCAGCAGCGCGGCCAGCGCGGCGTCGGGCTGGCCTGGAGGCTGTCCGCAGAGCGCGGCCAGGCGCTGGCGGCGGGTGAGCAGCAGCGCCTGCAAGGCGGGGC
>ERZ773077.502-NODE-502-length-29320-cov-7.518059_pt1 | contig 29320 bp, 21 predicted proteins | sample MGYA00580612_ERZ773077 | MGnify/ENA primary metagenome ERZ773077 (study PRJEB29015, sample SAMEA2737971) | human oral metagenome | biome: human oral; feature: human-associated habitat; material: dental | place: China | collected 2021 ...
ACCCCCGAAGATCCAAAGGCAGGAGTGTGCGAGCGAGATCATGCGTCGGCCCTGGAGCCTCCCTGGGGAACAAGCCCCTCCTCCTAGCTCTAGCTTCCCCCAATCCTTCCCGAGGCTAGTACGGGAGATAGGCTCTATTCCAAGGGCTGGATATACCTTCCCCCAAGCGAAAGAGGATACAGCCCTCATATGTGAGCAAATGCGGGTACTCGATCGGGTACGTCTAACTACCTGTTTATCAGATGTTCTTAGAGGGGGACTGACGCTCTCGGTAAGAGCGTCTTCACGCTCTCGGTAAGAGCGCTTTTACGCTCTCGGTAAGAGCGTCCTTGCGCCCTCGGTAAGAGCGTCCTTGCGCTCTCGGTAAGAGCGTCCTTGCGCTCTCGGTAAGAGCGCATCATCCCCCTAGTGAGGAGCGTAGTAGGGGGGCGAAGTATCCGTCTTGGCAGTATTAAAGTCTACTCGATCCTCCTGATCGTGAGCCTTTGTAGAGGAAGTGCTCCATGGGGCGTGCAGAACGGATGGTATTGCCCCCCTCGGGTGCAAGATCCGGGGGGCTACATTTGTGGTACGACATTAGCACCCCAAGTAACATAGATAGATATGCTACTAGATGGGTATAGGTACCGCCCTCGGCTCTTAGCCGGCATCCCCAGCCGTGGAGCGTGTAGCCGTAGGATCTCCATCGCTACACCTCCTATCCCTACGATCTTCTTGCTCATGGTGAGCGATCACCCTATAGGACGAAATACATACTTAGATCAAATGATATAAATAGAACCCATATGTGTATAATATCGGCATCTCAGAGGAAGATAGGTCTTCGCTAACTCCTTCCCCTTGGGCTAAGTGCCCTACTCTTCGTCTCTTGTAGCAAGAGGCAGCCTCCCGAACCCTATCTGGTCACCACCTTTAGGACGAAGTGCCTAATCAACGGTTCCTACAAGGTCGCTAAGGTCGAGGTGCGCACCCTCTCTCAGGAGACGGAGCAGGATGGTCTACCCTGGAAGCTGGATGAGAACTATCTGCTCTGGGGTATACAAATACCTTTGGTAGAGGTCGCTTGCTCCGAGACCAAGGCGGTAGATGAGTACAAGAGCCTCTGCTCTACGTACGGTATACGAGACGATGTAAACTTCTACTCGCCCAACCCCATCCCCATGCTCTACCTTGCTCAGGGCATTCGCTCCATCTCTGTATGCCTCCAGGATACACAGACGAAGGAGCGGAGAGACCTATCGGACAACGTAACAATCGAGTGCAAGGCTGGGATGCAGACGTGGTTTGCTGATCCCAAGCAGGCTGGAGAAAAGCTCCTGTATCCGAGGAATCCTTGGGGACAGCAGAGGGGCACATTATCCCAGCTATCAGGCGTCGATCTGCGATGGGTTTTTTGGTCTTCGGACTATAAGGAACATAATACCCCCGATCGGATCTTCCTCAACAAGGCAGGGATAGACGTCACGAAGGGGAAGCTCCTCCTCATCCTCGGGCGCAAAGGTGATCAGCCCCTAGAGGTGGAGCTCCCACAGAAGTAGGAGCAGTGGGTGAGACGACCTAGCTCCTCCAGCTCCTCCCTCACCTACCTCTGTCCCTCAGCACAAAGGTCACCGCCCCTAGGCTCCATGAGCCTAGGGGCGGTGACCTTTCGTATGCAAAATACCAAGAGACTTACGGGACAACCATTCGAGAGGCTTAGGTTTTTCAGTCTGTATCTTCTATGCTAGCTATTATGTTCTTTGCTACATATCCAGCCTTTCACAAGAATACAGATACATGCTTTCGCCCTCTACTCTGCATCTCTTGTCTTGCTCTTAGGATATGCGCTCAAGGCATATACGAAACGAGAATTTCGTTTGCCATCCACGTGTGGATGCTATTCTATATTTTGGATATATCCTTACTTATCAAAAGCTAGACACCACATCTTTATACGCTTTCCCTTTTTGGAGACTCTTGATATTTCCCTCTGTTCCCACTCAATCCTCTTCCTAATCTTATCTGGAATGCTATCTGCAATCTCTTCGTCCAATATAAATCTAAGGGCTGGATCATTCTTTATCTTCTTTAATAGACGGACGACTAGATCCTTTTCCTCTAGAGATCTAATTTCGTCTTTGAGTAATCTTAGCCTTTCTTTCTTATACTTCTTGGCCGCTTTCAATAAAGATCCGCTCTTAGCCCTTTTCGTTACAAAGATGAGAATCACTATGAGAAAGAGTGTGATTAAGATGAGGAAAACCCAAGAGGGAATATTAGCAAGTGAATGTTCTAGCCCAACAAAGAGCAGTGCATGGACAAGTCCAATTAAGGACCAGCAAATAAGAAGAACCTGTCCTAGAAGTATGTTTAGTTTAGAGACCGAAAAGCATCCTGGTCGTATTGATAGAAGATTATTATTTGGCCCTTTATTTCCCCCCGGATAAGATAGTTCCCCCATGCAAAATCGAACTGGGATATCAAGTTCCTCCTCTGCTTCAATCTCGCATATCTTGCGTTCGTGAACTCCAATCCAAGCCTTGGCACCTTTGGCTAAAGCAATCCAAAAGATAGAGAATATAATTGCGAGAGTAGCAATGCCACAACTCCAAGCGTGTTTAACGGTCAGGTCAGAGGTAGAGCTTCCTAGGAAAATGTAGCCATAACCCGCGAAGAGGAGGCCGATGAAACCAGCGAATATAGAGGTTCGTTGCCAGAGGTTCTGAATCTCGATATCACGGAGGTGATAGAACCTATCCCAGAGCTCTTTTAGTGATACTTTTTCGTCGTTATTATGTGGCATAAGTGCATGAATTTTATGTTATTTGGGCACAAAGGTAGCACAAAGAAGTAATAGCTAGCGATATTGTACATTGCGCTCGTAAGTGCAACAGTAGGTATAGGGGAGATGAGTCATAATACAAGGCAAGCCCCTCAAGACTTTATGAAGTCTTGAGGGGCTTGCTATGCTATATACCAAGTAAGTCGGGTGTGTAAACTAGCTTACCGCTCGTAGACGGTCTTAGGATAGAGTTTGTCCCACCACTCGGGCTTGTCCTGTAGGTACTTGGCGAACCAAGCAAACATCGTACGCATCCAGATATCCTTGCGGTCGGGCTCTAGGATATGGTGGTCTTCGCCCGTGAACTCTACGAGCTCTACCGTACGCCCTAGGATCTTGAGTGCATTGTAGAGCGCAGTGCTCTCACTCGGTGGAACGTTCACGTCTGACGTGCCGTGTAGCAGCAGTAGAGGGGTGTGGATCTTGTCTGCGTTGAAGAGCGGGCTGTGCTTGGTGTAGAGGTCGGGGTTGTTCCAGGGATAGCTCTCCGTGGAGGCCACAGAGCTGTAGGTGATCCCCCAGTATCCGCCAGCCCAGTAGCTGGAGATCGAGCTAATCCCTGCGTGGCTGATGGCAGCAGCGAAGATGTCGGTCTTCGTCTGTAGGTACTGCGTCATGAAGCCACCGTAGCTGGCACCGCAGCATCCGATCTTCTTCGCATTGACGAAGGAGTGTTCCTTGGTGAAGGCCTTGACTGCACCGATGATGTCGTCAGCAGTCTTGGTACCCCAAGCATTGAGGTGATCGGCAGCGAATTCCTGTCCGTAGCCCGTACAGCCACGAGGGTTCAGCGAGAGAGCGATATAGCCCTGCGAGGCGAACATCGCTAGATCGTAGGTCGTCTCTAGCTCACGAGTCAGAGGGATCGTACCACCATAGTAGTAGACGATCATTGGGTACTTCTTGGTCGGGTCAAAGTTGGGGGGGAGGTAGTACCATCCATCGATATTGACCCCATCGGGCGTACGGTAGACGAAGTCCTTGGCAGGAGTGAAGCGCACGTCACGGAGCTTCTCTGCCGATAGATCCCATACGAGTGTGCTCTTTCCGGGAGCCTTGAGCTGATAGAGGCGGTCGGCATTGTTGAGGCTTTGCCCTAGGTACCAGAGCACATCGCCCGAGCGGGAGATGCTGAAGCTACGCACTACGTCCTCACTGGCGTTAAGCGGGGTGATCTTGTTGGTACGTACATCCAGACGGTAGAGGGACTTGCGGCTACCATTGTCGGCAGAGAAGAAGAATGCCTTCTGTGCCGAGCCATAGCCTACGACGTTGGCGATACTGGGATTGAAGTCCTTCGTCAGGGGAGTGATTTGTCGGGTGGAGATGTTGAAGCGGAAGAGCTCACGCTCGTAGCCATTGCCCCACTTCTTAGCAGGGAGCGTACTGCCGAGGAAGTCAAAGCTATTGGGTGAGGCCGTCACGAGTAGGTCATTCGTCCCAGGGATGAAGGAGACATCGGCCAGCTCGATCTCGTCTCGGATGAGGGTATCGACCTTGGCAGTGGCTGGGGTGTAGAGTAGGACAGTCGTACGGCCATAGGGCGTCTTAGTCCAGTCGGTGTGATGGACACCGAGGAGGAGGCGAGAGCCGTCCTCCGAGACATCGTAGATATTGTTGCTCCGTACACCATAGGTCAGAGGCTCATAGATACCGGAGGCGACATCATAGCGATAGATCTCGGTACGGTCACGCCAGCCGGGCTGACGGTCATCGGGGGAGAGACGGCGGATAGCAAAGGGAGCCTTGGCAGGGCCCTTGGCCTGCTCATAGAAGTAGATCGTCCGCTCGTCAGGAGAGAGGAAGTAGCTAGAGCCAGGGAGGTTATCCGCCCATACGGTCTGCTCGCCTGTCGTGGGATGTATCTTTAGGAGCTGACGCTTATTGCCATTGCTGCGCTCTAGTAGGAGATAGTCCTGCCGAGGCATCCAGCGAGCACCATAGAGTGCTTGGGTAGAGCGGACGACCTTGCCCGAGGCATCTCGTATCTCCTGATAGGTTGCCCCCTTCTTGGGGACACGATCAGCATAGACCACTAGAGCATACTTGCCCGAGGGAGAGACGGAGACGGAGTAGAGGCGCTTGCCGTGGGTGATGTACTTCCAGTCGATGAAGCGTGTGCCGTTAGCCGAGGCTACGGAGTCCAGTGGGGTGTACTTGTCATCGGGGACGAAGGAGAGCTTGAAGTCTGCCTGTGCACTGTCAGTCGGTAGGCTAAGCACCTTGACGAGGATCTCTCGGTGGCTAGCCTCTAGCGATAGGGAGGCCGAGAGGGCAGGTACGCTATCGCTCTGGGCGGGTGCCTTCTCATTCGATGCCAGTAGTACACCGTCTGCGTAGAGGGCATAGCGCCCACGGCCGTAGAGGCGGAGGTTCCCCTTGGTGTAGGTAGGGGAGACGGCATCGAAGGTGAAGACGGAGAGGGAGGCGGGGGCAGAGGGTGTGCTACCCTTGGGTACAGCGACGAAGCCCTTGGCAGAGGCCGACACTGGGGTAGCCTTACGTCCCTCGCTCTGGTAGGGGCGCTTGATGAGACTCGTCAGGTCAAAGGCGGTGTTACTCAGATTGACCGAGTCGATGAGGAGGGGGCGTGAGAGGGGATGTGTGCCAAGGCTCTTGCCTCGGGTGAGCACCTGTGCCTCAGAGCTGAGGGCGGGTAGTAGCAGGGTCGCTAGAGCAAGGCAGATACGGGTTCGTTTCATCCTAAATGTTATGTGTATATGTAACGTAATAGTCCCCTCCCCCATAGTGAAGCCCTAGTATAGGGAGGAGGCTTCCTAGCACAAAGATACAAACTACACTCGGGACGGGGATATACAGAGATAGGATAAGGAGAGTCCCAGCATGGAGCCTTCGCCGAAGGCTCCATGCTGGGACTTATTCCCTCGTGCGGTCACTGACCGACGGGGTAGGGGCTCTTGGGGCTACTTCTCCCAGCGACGAGTACGCTTGAAGTGCTCAAACCGCTCCCTGAGATAGGTCACAGCCCCCTCGATCATCGTATCCCGACCTGCACTAGCCTGCGCTAGATCGAAGGTGAGCTCGTAGTCGGGCTGTATCCCGAACTCTACGTCTGCGCCCGAGGCATCATACGTCCTACTTGAAGAGAAGCGTACCCCCCATCCGTTGGGGAGCTCAGAGGACATCGGCAGGCCAGCACCTCCGCCCGTCTGTGTGCCCATGATGGTGACGAAGTGTAGTCCCTTCATCCTTAGCGTGAAGTCATTGGCAGCACTGTAGACCCCTCGGTCTACGAGTAGGACGACGGGGCGCTGCCACTTGATCCCCCTAGAGAGAGGCTCTAGGTAGAGGGGCTGACGCTGGGAGAAGTCCCGGTGTCCAGGCCCCGTCTTGTGGGAGATGAAGCCGATGAGCTTGCGCTCGATGATGAAGTGACGGGCGAGCATATCGGAGTGGGTGACTTGGCCACCGCCGTTATTCCTGATGTCGATGATGAGCGCTCGACACTTGACTAGACGAGAGAGTGCTGCATTGATATTGGCGCTCGACAGTCCCGAACTGAAGCTTGCTAAGCGGATGTACCCGATGCTGTCCGGGGCATGCCCATTATACAATAGGGTCGTGTACTGCAGGGCTCCTGCTATACGGTAGCTGTCGCCTAGGTAGTCCTCGGTGAGCTCTGTGTCGAAGGTCTTAGGGTAGTCGGTCTTCCACTTCCAGTAGCGGCCGTAGTCGAAGCTTGTGGAGAGATTGACGTGTCCGTCCCGCAGCTCAGAGAGGAGCTTGGTCATCACGAGGAAGAGGGAGTCGGTCGTCATCCCCGGGCGTAGCTCAGCAGCGTGCTTGTGGTAGAGGTCACGCCAGGAGACCCCTTGGGGGAGCTTGAGGTCGAAGTAGCAGTAGTTCCTATCTAGGATCTGCCAGAGCTGGTCGTAGTTCTTGTAGGGGTCACTAGTGAACTCCTCCTTCGTCGAGCAAGCTGTGAGGCTCAGTCCCAGGAGGGTGAGGCTGTAGAGGATCTTGCGGAGCATACTTAGAGCGGGAGTGAGGGGTGAGTGGCCTTGGTGACACGTCGTCTACCTAGGGGGAGATGGGTCGTAGTGAAGCCTATGACGAGGCTCTGGGTAGTCTGGTAGGAGTGTAGTCGCTTCAGATGCCTATTCTCTGCCCCGAGTCGGTAGCCGAGGGAGAGGATGCCGTAGTCGAGGAGGGGCAGTTCGATGCTGGCATAGAGCTGCCCGGTGAGGTTGTTGAAGGGATGGACAAAGGTCAGCCTATTCTTTGGCTTCGTGTAGTAGTAGAGCTCGTAGTAGCTTTCGCCGAACTCTTGGGCAAAGGCTCCACCAGCGAGCTGTAGCCCGGCGAATGCCTTGACGAGGACGGGGAAGTGTTCGCTCCCGAAGCGGTAGCTGTAGAGGAGAGCTAGGTCGAGCCCTAGGGAAGCATGGATCGTACCGGGGTTGTTCCCGTTGCGGGTGCTGTACAGTCCTGAGACATACCCTCCGAGCCCCGCTCCTAGGGCGAGGCTACCGACCCGGCCACTGCCTAGCCTGCGTAGTAGGCTACGGCTGTAGGAGAGATCCAGGCTGTAGATACTTGCGTTGCCAGCGGGATTGGTGCTATTCCCATAGCCAAGGGTGAAGAGGGAGTGGTGGAGCCAGTCGTGGTCGGTCGTCCGTGGACGGAAGGGGAAGAATGTCCCAGGGGTTCGGATCTCTTCCTCTGCCTGCTTGTAGCCGAGATGGATGGACTGCGATACGAAGGAGAGGTAGGTACCCCCATAGTTGAGCGGAGAGAGGTATTCCTCGCCTAGGAGTATCCCACCGATGCCGAGAGCACGAGTCCTCATCGTGATGTTGTAGTAACGCTCGTGCGGAGGCACTATGGTCAGCAAGGGTACCTTGCGCATTGTGCCCCTGGATACGCTGTCTGCGTCAGTGGAAGCCTCTACTGCCCACAGCCTCGCTGGGGCTAGGATGAGGAGGACGAGTAGGGTGTAGAGTCTGCTCATCTTGGGGAAGTGTCATCGGTGGCTGTCTCGAAGTCCGAGGCGGGGAAGAGTCCCTCCTCCGCCTCCTGGGGCTGACCTTCAGGCTCTTCTTCCTCGAGGGTAGGGCCTTCCTTCAGTGGCGGAAGTTCCTCGATGAGGTCTAGGGGATACTTGGCGAGCTGATTGCCCTGGGCTCGGATGCTCTTGACCTGGATGAAGGTCTCTACATCGAGCTCTGTGAGCTGGAGCTCCCCGTTCTTGTCCTTGCGCCCTAGGCTGAGACGAGGGTAATAGGTATCGGTCAGGATTAGGAGCTTATTGTCGGGGTTGTCCCCGAGGATCTGCTCCCGTCGCTGCTCTGCCTCGATCATGAAGCGCTTGATATACTCGCGCTGGCTCTTGGCGTGGTAGTAGACGGCTGTCCACAGCTTCTGTGGCTGGTGCTTCTCGATCCGCAGGAGGTTCTCCTCGATGTGAATGCTGTCACTGAAGTCCGTAGTGTAGCATTCGCCATTGGTGAGGATAATCAGGACCCTATCCCGAGCGTGGAAGGAGCCGAGGTACGTCCCCTGCCCATTGTAGTTGAGGCGCATGACGTCTCGGTCAAACCATACATCTCGTCCGCCTAGCGTAGAGAAGCCCTTGGAGAGGAGCGTGATACTGTGTACCTCGGCCTTGGTCACCAGCAGGCCGACGCTACTGCGTGTCTTGATCGGGAGGTCGGAGAAGTCCTTCTCGAACTGGAAGAGGCGCTGTCGGGCATTCCGTATCTTGAGTTTGATGGAGACCTTTTCGGCCTCGCCGTTGGTATTGGCCGAGAAGTAGAGGATACGTGAGCGGTCTTTGCCTCGGGTGAGGTCGTAGACACGATCACGGATGACAGAGAGGACATTGAAGCGCTTGGCATAGACGGCTCCCGCCTTGCCGTCTCGGTACATTACGTTGTAGATGGTACGCTCATCGCCCCTCTGGTAGCGGGCGATATGGATGACCTCCTCATGGCCGTAGAAGCGCTTGTCCTCGACCTTGCATACAAAATACTTTCCCGAGCGGAGGAAGACGATGATCTCGTCGAGGGAGGAACAGTTGCACACGAACTCGGCATCCTTGAGCCCGGTACCGATGAAGCCCTCTTCGCGGTTGATGTAGAGCTTCGTGTCCAGCTCTGCCACCTTGGTGGCTTCGATTGTGCCGAAGCTGGTGATCTTGGTGCGGCGGGGGTAGGCTTCCCCATAGCGGTTGATCAAGTGTTCGTACCAGCGTATGGTGTACTCTACGATATGCTCTAGGTCGTGGTGGAGCTGCTTGAGCTCCTCCTCTAGCTGTAGTAGGTAGGCTTCGTGCTTGGGGAGGTTGAAGCGCAGGATGCGAGCCATGCGGATCTCGAGTAGACGCTTTAGGTCGTCTTCGGTCACGGCACGCAGTAGGCGGTCATGGAAGGGGATGAGTCGCTCCGCTACATGAGCAAGTGCAGCGGCCTCGCTCTGGGCTTCTTCGAACTCCTTGTCCTTATAGATACGTTCCTCGATGAAGATACGCTCTAGGGAGGCAGCTAGGTAAGCCTCCTCCTTCTCCTGAAGCATAATCTTCAGCTCCTCTGTGAAGAGGTACTTTGTCCTCTCGACGCTATAGCGAAGGAGTTCGCTTACGGAGGTGAAGAGAGGCTTCTCCTCATAGATCACACAGCAGTTGGGGGAGATGCTGACCTCGCAGTCGGTGAAGGCATAGAGGGCATCTATGGCCTTGTCCGAGGAGACACCGGGAGCGAGGGTTAGGCGGATGTCCGTAGTGGCAGCCGTCATATCATCGACACGCCGGATGCGGATCTTGCCCTTCTCCACGGCCTTGAGTATGGACTCTATGAGGGTGGTAGTGGTCTTACCTGCGGGGAGCTCGGAGATACTAAGGGTCTTAGGATCTAGCTTATCGATCTTCGCACGAGACTTGAGGCTTCCGCCACGCTCCCCATCATTGTAGCGGGAGACATCAATCATCCCTCCGGTGGGGAAGTCAGGGTAGAGGGTGAAGCTCTCCCCTCTGAGGTAGGCGCAGGCTGCCTGGGCAAGCTCGACGAAGTTATGTGAGAGAATCTTGGAGGAGAGTCCTACTGCGATCCCCTCAGCCCCCTGAGCAAGGAGGAGAGGGAACTTGACGGGAAGGGCTACGGGCTCATCCGTAGTCCCATCATAGGTCTTCTTCCACGGGGTTACTCGGTCACTGAAGACGGCCTCGAGGGCAAAGATGGAGAGCTTAGCCTCGATGTATCGGCCTGCCGCCGCAGCGTCTCCGGTGAGGATGTTCCCCCAGTTGCCCTGAGTATCGATGAGGTATCCCTTCTGTCCCAGCTGCACGAGAGCGTCGTTGATGGAGGCGTCTCCGTGGGGGTGGTATTTCATGGTTTCCCCCACGATGTTGGCTACCTTGATGAGCTTGCCCGTATCGACCTTCTTCATATTGTAGAGGATACGTCGCTGTACGGGCTTCAGTCCATCATCGATATGGGGTACGGCACGCTCTAAGATAACGTAGGAGGCATAGTCTAGGAACCACGTACGGTACATACGTGATAGATTCCCCATCTCAGGACGATAGGGTAGTCCTTCGGATGGCTGGTAGATAGGCTCCTGCTCCTGCTCGCTCTCTTCGTCGGCGGGATCGGGACTGGTAGGGGGCTCTTGGAGTGGGGTCGTTTCGTCTAGTTCTTCGTCTTCTGCGAGCATGTTCCTTATCTCTTTATCGCTAGATACTTTAGGTGCAAAGATAGGGATTTTTACTAGGAGCGGGCGGTGCTGTCGCCCATTCCACCCCTAAGTGCAACGGTAGGGATAAAGAGAAAGCCAGCACCTTTTTAGGTGCGCTGGCTAGGCGATCCAAAGGCTGTAATTGAGAGATTGATATGAAACAGCAAGAAGCGTAGCCGCTACAAGAGCATCGAGGAGCGTCCTGCCATCGTAGCCGAGCAGGGGCGCATAGGGGGACTTAGAGATGGACTTGATCCTTGGGGCTTATGGGGGCGAGGCCATTCTGAACATCACCGATCGCAAGACAGACCAGCCTAAAGATAAGAGGGGATACCTTCCCAATAGGTAGGCATCCCCTTTGTATCTAGTAACCGCCTAAGATTATTAGCCGAAGAACGAAAGGTTTAGGGCTACTGCCACTAGAGCTGAGGCTAGAGTGGCGACAAGGATGTGCCAGCTTTTCCACCCAGGACGTACCACAGTGAAGAGTACAGCTAGCCCGATGAGGAGGCTTGTCAGCTGTGTGGGGCGGCAATCCCTCTGTGAGCTAAATGGTGGGAGATAGGGAAAGAGATACACCACAATCCCTAGGGTAACGATGGCCAGAGGATAAAGCCAAGGAGAGTTAGTTAGTTTGCGCATAAGCAGGAGGTGTTGTAGTCGTGGAAGGAGGGAGAGTTCCCTCTGTTGTCGTTGAGTCTTGCTTGGTAAGAGGAGGAAGCGCTTCTTTCGTCTATTCAGAGGGAGAAAGCCTGGACGGAGTCCCTTGTTTAGAGCTTGTCGGGCTTGTGTCCACCCCTTTTCGCAAAGGTAGAAAAAAAGCTCTTCCATCAAGTGTAATGAGATGCAGGCACAGGGCATCCGCATCAAAAGCCGAGGACTTTCTACGAACCATCAGCCTTCGCTGAGTGACGTCCTCGGTGAGATTACTCCATGCGGGGAGGACTTTGTGGCTTCTTTTGTCGATGCGCCCATGACCTTTCTCCTCCTAATCAGTGAAATAAGGATGGGATGAAGAGGGGAGACGTCCCTCTCTCTGCCTAAGGCACGACGTACCCGAGAGCCCCAGCGGACGAGGGTACCCTCACCGAGCGAACAGACATACGCTCGGTAGAGGTACCTTCATCACCTTACATAGGTGATGGAGACGATCCTTATAGGAGCGCAGTGGCGCTCTCGGTAAGAGCGTCCTCGTCACCTTACATAGGTGATTAGGGACCTCCTTATATGATTGCTTTGGGGACTACGAAGGATCCTCGATGACGGAGGCTATTTGGATGCCTCAGCTCATCTGTATCCGCTGTGAGTGAGTAGACTTGGGGAGGTGATTAAGCCCCATACCTCCTACTTTGGCGAGAGGTATGGGGACACTAGGCCTGAGTACTCGGGTATATCGCTATGCGTACAAACGTATCTCGGGGTAGGGCATGCTGAGGCATGCTCCTACCCCGAGATACGTTCCCTGAGTATGCCGGGCGGTGAGAGGTGGGGTTACTTTTTCTTCTTGTCTAGTAGGTAGAGATACTTCCCGTAGCCCGCTTGTATCATTTGCTCCTTGGGGATGAAGCGCAGGGCGGCGCTATTGATGCAGTAGCGCAGGCCTCCTAGCTCCCTAGGACCATCGTCGAAGACGTGACCGAGGTGAGCGTTACCAGCCTTGCTACGCACCTCGATGCGTCGCATGCCGAGGGAATGGTCGGCACGTTCGTCGATACGCGTGGTATCGATAGGGCGAGAGAAGCTCGGCCACCCACAGCCAGAGTCAAACTTGTCTCGTGAGGTGAATAGGGGCTCACCTGTGGTGATGTCCACATAGATTCCCTCGCGATGTTCGTCCCAGTAATCATTGTCGAATGGGTGCTCTGTGCCATTCTTCTGGGTGACAGCATACTGGATAGGTGTTAGTCGCTCTTTGAGTTCAGCGTCGGAGGGCTTGGTGTAGGGATTAGCTTCTCGTGCAAGGGCAAAGAGCTCGGGACGTATGTGACAGTAGCCCGAAGGGTTCTTGTCTAAGTAATCTTGGTGATACTCCTCTGCGCTGTAGAAGTTGCTCAGTGGCTTCATCTCGATCATGAGGGGAGCTGAGTGTTGCTTCTGTAGCTTCGTGAGTGCAGCTTGTATCGTAGGCAGATCGAGGCTATCGGAGTAGTAGATGCCGGTGCGGTACTGATCCCCGATGTCACCTCCCTGGCGATTGAGCGTGGTGGGATCGATGGTGAGGAAGTAGAGGTCAAGGAGCTGATCTAGGCTAATCTGCTCGGGAGCGTAGGTGATATGTACAGCCTCTGCGAAGCCCGTGTTGTGCTGGCAGACCTCCTCGTAGGTGGGGTACTCCGTGTGGCCATTTGCATAGCCTACCTCGGTAGCGATGACGCCACGTACTTGCTTGAAGAAATGCTCTGTGCCCCAGAAGCATCCTCCCGCTAGGTAGATTTCTTTTGTCTTAGTCATACTGATAGTCTTCTTCGTTTCCTTGGCGTTCGTCATGCAGGCGAAGCCCCCTACAGCTACGAGCAAGCAGAGGGCGAGGATAAAGGTTGCTCGTCGGTTCATTGTCTGGTATATATGGATCTAGTCTGATAAGTATCATGCGGATCGGAATCAGTAGAGCCCCAAGTCTAGAATAGGGGACTCACTGTCTTTTTAACAACGGGTAGCTAGATCTTGTTTGTATGCTCGGCTTTCTTGGCTACTCCTCGTGTGGACAGCGAAGGTAGGTATGGAGCGGGGCGGATACAAAAAGAGAGGCCTAGGCAGTGGTGTCTAGACCTCTCGTTGGGAACGAATCTCTATCGTCTTGCTTCCTCCATAGTGATACGTCTGAGGGGTACGAAGGGGATACGTCGGCGGTTTTTCTTCTTCTCTGATAAGGCGATCTCCTCGGGGGTGACCATACCCGACTGGATTAGGCTCTCATCGAGATCCTCTGCATATCTCATATAGTCCTTGACGACACGATCACGGGGGAGCATGAAGTAGTTGCTGACGACGTATGGGATAGGTGCCTTGAGCGATGCTACGCTCTCTAGGGAGAACCTGTGGATCTGCTCGCTGTCATAAGCCTCTACGATCAGTCCAGGGAGTCCCCTTAGAACCCATGGACCTGCAGAGCACTGGAGCTGGGGGGCATACCATACGATCCAGTGGCGGCCATAGAGGTCGGTCTCGGCCTCGTAGCAGGTGTAGCCCATGATGGTCTTCGTGTAGCCCTTTTGGATCTTCCACTCGGGGGTGTCTATACGTTCCTCAGAGAGATAGCGTGTAGCTAGTACTCGGTCCGTGATGGAGACCATACCGCTGGGATAGCCAGTGTAGACCTTCCACTCGGTGTTCGATCTCTTGGGTGGGCATTGGTTCATCTTAGAGGTAAGGTAGGGCGTAGGATAAGCCTTCCCCTCTAGGGTGACTCCTAGGGAATCTATGTAGTAATCGGCTTCACCCTGGAAGGTCTGTACCTTGGGGCCGACGAGGAGCACCATCATATTGGTGTAGGTCTTAGCCGAGTCTACGAAGTCGTACTTGTAGGTGGCCTTGAGCTGAGCTGTGTCTATGACCTCAAAGTTAATCAGAGGGACGAGGCGAGCCCCCTTCTTCTCCTGAGCCTTCAGAGGTAGAGCTAGGAGCATTGAGGCAAGTAGCAGGTAAAAGGGAAACTGTTTCATTGCTATGTGGTGTTTATTGCGAATTTACAAATAGGAGTAGGCTGCACGGGAAGCCGAGGAGGGGATGTGAGCCAACTGCTGAGTCGCTTGCTGAGTCTCCCCTGCCTCTACACTATGGGAGTCGAGTAGGGGGTAGAACTTGCCCAATATGAGTAAGATCAATGATTGGAGGAGATCAGTCTGTATCATTGCTTCAGGAGGCGTGTCTGTAGGGAGTATGTGCGCTGCTCCCTCGTGTCTTCTTCGCTGTAAAGGTAATGAATATTTGCGAATGCACCATTTTCTTACGAATTGGTTGCCTTGGAGGTTTGATGCTGTTGCCCAAATATCCTTCGGGATGGCTTCCTTGCCTCTCTGGGAAAGGGGCTCTGTTTCCCTTGGGAAAGGCTTGTTTATAGCCTCCCGTGAAGTGTGCTCGAAATGTGTAAAAAGGTATACTAATAGCCTCCCGAGAGGTATTCCCATAACCACGTGAAGCCCTTCCCCCGATACCCCAAAATAAGACTCCTCGTACCCTCTGTGGAGGTGCCGAATGCACCTATTTAGAGGACACGAGGAGAAGGGGATAGCCCTTGCTACGCTAAGCGTGGGGCAACGGGCGGGGAGAGTAACCGAAGGAGGGTGGGGAGGGGGAGCTTAGCCTTGGCTGGCAACCCAATACATGACCTGAGCAGGAGGGAGACCTTGCATCAGACAAGCTTTCATGTAGTCCATATAGGGAGCGACGTGCGACCAAAACTGGTAGTAGCCCCGACAGAGATAGTTATGCCCTGGCTCACCTGTATGGCTATGTGCGAAGCGGTTCTTGGGGCACTCTCCCCAGCATGCAAAGAGAAATTCGCAGTCCTTACACTGCTCGGTGAGACCTTGTTTCTTCGCCTTCCCAAAGGTGATTTGCTCGGGGCGATCCATGAGCTCTCGTATGGGAGACTCAGAGATATTTCCGAGGCGATAGCGAGGATAGACGAAGTGGTCACAGCTGTAGAGATCCCCGTTATGCTCGAGTGCGGCAGCGTGCCCACACTCGGGGAGGAAGAGGCAGACACCCGGAGGGACTCCCATCCAAGAGGCAAGGGTGGCATCGAAGAGCTGTACGAAGACTTTGCCCACATCCGTGCGTACCCATTCGTCGAAGATCGTGGTGATGAAGTACCCCCACTGCTCGGGCAGGATGCTATAGGGAGCCATGGAGACCTCCCCGTCATCGTGCAGGAGACGTTCCTCGGGATGCTCGGTGATGAATGGCGCTTCAACGAAAGCGTGTTTCTTAGCCCCTGTGCGTAGACGTTCTACAATAGGGGCAAACTGGATGTAGGGGTTGCCAATGCTCTTGAGGAAGTGGTAGAAGGCTAGAGGTTCCTCCGCATTGTAGCGATTGACAGTAGCGAGGATGTTGAACTCTACAGCGTTGTCCTGTAGGAACTTTACCCCGCGCATCACCCGCTCGAAGGTAGGGAGACCCGACACGGTGCGCCGATAGCGGTCGTGCATCTCCTTCGTGCCATCCAGTGATATGCCTATGAGCCATTCGTGCTCACGGAAGAATTGGCACCAAGCCTGACTAAGCAGTAGACCATTCGTCTGGAGGGTATTCTCAATGAGACGACCCTTGCCGTACTTCTCCTGTAGCTGGATGGCTCGCTGATAGAAAGATAGTGGGCGAAGGAGGGCCTCGCCACCATGCCAAGTAAAGGTCACGGGGATGCCCTCGGGCTGTGCCTCGATGTACTGGCGGATGTATCGCTCCAGATACTCCTCGGGCATCATCGTGGCTGGCGTAGTACTCTCTGTGTCTCTGTAGAGTCGCTCCTTGTCCAGATAATAGCAGTAGTCACAGCGCATATTACAGCTAGCTCCAGCTGCTTTAGCCATGACGTGAATAGGCCTTTGTGCGGTATCCATTAAGTAGTCTAGGGGAGAGTGGCCGAGCCTTATCCCTGGTCAAGCTCCGAGAGACGATAGGCTTCGTGAATCGCCTTATTACGTCTAAGGATGTGACAGATGGACTCTACCTGATGGCCACTAAGCACCTGTACGGTGATACGCCCTTCGAAGATACCTTCGTGGGTCACCATGTGGATCTCGCTGATACTTACCTTGAAGTCCTCTAGCAGGACCTGCGTGATAGCGTTCAGCAGCCCCTTAGAGTCAATGCCTCGTATCATCAGGGTCGTCTCGAAGCGGGGTGTATAGTGATGTCCCCAGAGGGTGGAGAGGAGGCGGTCACCCTGTGCCGTCTTATACCGGGTGGCCTCGGGACAGGAACGTCGGTGCACGATGACCTGCCCTTCGTCCGTGAGTATGCCTAGGGCATCATCTCCAGGTATCGGGTGACAGCAGGGGGCAATGATATAGTTAAGTCGCCCATCGTGCTCACTGAGCTCATAGGGATGACTTCGGTCTATGGCAGTGGAGCCTGCGGTAGCAGGATGGATTTCGCTCTCCCGCTCCTTGCCCCCGAAGAGTGAGGAGATCGTACGGGTAATCCTATTGCTACGGCCGGGGTTACTTCCCTTGCTCTTGAGTGTACGCTCAAAGTCTTCGGGGAAGGTGAATGTCCCTTCGCCGATATAGCGGAGGAAGGTGTCGGGCTTGTCAAAGTGATATAGGAAGGTCAAGCGGTTCAGCAGGGAAGCTGAGAGCTGCTCCCCATAACGCTGGAGCTCCTCGGTAAGGCGTTCCTCTCCTCGGGCTATGGCTTCACGTTGGCGACGTCTTAGGGCAGTCTCGATCTTGACCTTAGCGTAAGCTGTGCTGACGAAGTCTAGCCATTCGGCAGCAGGCTGCGTCATCTTACTGGTCAGGACTTCTACCTGATCCCCATTGGAGAGGTGGTGGGAGATGGGGACTACTTTGTGATTGACCTTCGCCCCAATACACGTATCTCCTAGATCGGTGTGTACGGCGTAGGCGAAGTCGAGGACGCTAGCATTGATCGGTAGCGTGATCGGTCTACCCTTAGGGGTGAAGACCGTGATGTCGTGGGCATAGAGACTGAGGTGAACGGTATTGAGGAACTCCATACCCTTGGAGTCGGGATGGTTCAGTACCTCACGGATCGTGTCTAACCAAACCTCGAGCTCGTGATCCTCCTCTACGTCACTATTCTTGTACCTCCAGTGTGCAGCTAGTCCTTTCTCTGCGATCTCGTCCATGCGCCGGCTACGTACCTGTACCTCTATCCACTGAGCGTCGGGGCCTAGTACAGTGAGGTGCAGGGCTTGATAGCCGTTGCCCTTGGGGGTAGAGATCCAGTCCCTTAGGCGATCGGGTCGGTTGCGGTAGACCTCGGTGATCGCTGTGTAGATGTCCCAGCAACGGTTCTTCTCCGGGTAACCATCCTGGTTATCGAAGATGATACGTACGGCGAAGAGGTCGTAGACTTCCTCGAAGGGAATGCCCTTGAGCTGCATCTTACGCCAGATGGAGAAGCACCCTTTGACTCGGGTCTTCATCTCATAGCTCAGCCCCATACTGTCGAAGCGGAGCTTCAGTGGGGCAGCGAAGCGTTGGAAGAGATCTTCACGCCCAGCCTCTGTCTCCTTGACTTTGCGGAGGACCTCCTCGTAGGCCTCGGGGTGCTCATAGCGGAAGCTTAGATCCTCCAGCTCCGTCTTGATGGAGAAAAGCCCGAGGCGATCGGCAAGAGGAGCATAGAAGAAAGAGGTCTCCCCTGCGATCTTCAGTTGCTTCTCGGGCTTCATGGAGGAGAGGGTACGCATGTTGTGCAGGCGGTCAGCGATCTTGATCAGGATCACGCGTGCGTCGTCACCGATGGTCAGTAGGAGCTTCCGTATGTTCTGCGCCTGTAGGCTATCGATGTTCTGTGGTACCTGCTCTGTGGAGATCTTGGTGAGGCCCTCTACGATCTGGGCGATCTTGTCGCCGAAGCCCCGACGGATATCCTCCACCGTGTACTCCGTATCCTCCACCACATCATGTAGTAGCGCCGAGCAGATGGAGGTAGAGCCTAGCCCGATCTCCTTGCACACGATGCGTGCGACAGCTATGGGGTGTAGGATATAGGGCTCACCACTGCGCCGACGGACGAGGCCATGGGCATGGCACGCTAGACGGAAGGCCTGGTCGATGATCTCCGTCTTCTTGCGGTGTGGCGAGGCGATATAGTCCTGGAGCAGGGCTTGGTACTCCTGCTGGATGAGGGCTTCTTCCTCGGGCGTGAAGCTAAGACTAGGCTGTGACATAGCGGGGGACTGGGGGAAATTAGAGCTGGGCGATGAGGTAGGCGGTGTAGAGGACGAAGCAGAGGAAGAGCACAGCACCCTCTGCACGCTTGATCACCCGCTGACCGAAGAGGACGGCGAAGACATACAGTAGGATGGCCGAGAAGCTCATCACTAGGAAGTCAAGAGTAGAGACTCCACCGATGCGAATCGGGGTGACGGTAGCTGTCGTACCGAGGATGAGGAATATGTTGAAGATGTTTGACCCTACGATGTTCCCGACGGCTATCTCGGGTTCCTTCTTGAGGGCTGCGGCTACTGAGGTCGCTAGCTCTGGTAGTGATGTGCCTGCCGCTACAATAGTCAGTCCGATGAAGCCCTCGCTCATCCCTAGGGTACGAGCTATGCTGGAGGCTGAATTGACGAAGAAGTCTCCTCCCACAATCAGACCTGCTAGCCCGCCGATGATAAAGATGATGAGTAGCCACAGTGGGTAGCGTCTCTCTGTGTCGGGGGTAGCATGTGGGTCGTCGGGCTCACCCTTGGCAATAGCAAAGGTGTAGGTGAGGAAGATCAAGAAGAAGCCGAGTAGCACTATCCCCTCACTGCGGCTCAGTACGTTCTCTATCTCTCCTGTGCCTGCGAAGATCCGGTCAAGAGCCATTACCGAGAGCACAAGGCAGGCAAGGATCATCAGGGGGATCTCACGACGTATGGTGCTCCTGGTGATCGTGATCGGGGTGACGAGGGCGGTGATACCTCCGATGACGAGCACGTTGAAGATGTTACTCCCGACGACGTTTCCCATCGCTATGTCCGAATTACCCTTGAGGGCAGACATTAGGCTGACGATGAGCTCGGGGGAGGAGGTACCGAAGGCCACTATGGTGAGCCCCACGACGAGGGGAGAAACCCCGAAGCGACGAGCTAGTACCGAAGCTCCCTCGGTCAGATAGTTGGCACCTACGATGATGAGGATAATACCTACAATGAAAAGGAGGATATCTAGGATCATAAAGAATATGGATAGGACGACATAATAGCTAGCAGAGGGGTGATCTGAAGCGAAGTGCTAGTACTAGGGATAGAGGGCTAGTGCCCACAGCCCGAGCAGCCGGAGCAGCCACCACACCCCTTATCGCCCTTCTTAGGGCGGAGCATTCTCACCAGGGAGCGCCCGATGAAGAAGAGGACAATGCCGACGATCGCAAGAGCGATGATTTCCTGAAGCATACGATACCTGAATTTATCCCAGCAGTAGGGAGATTTGATAGACGACAAAGCAAGCAAGCCAAGCTAGTGCACAGGAGTACACAGCGGCGAAAGCTCCCCAGCGCCAGTGTCCAGCCTCACGCCCGATCGCAATCAGTGTGGCGATGCAGGGGAAGTAGAGGAGCACGAAGAGCATGAACGTATAGGCAATGACCGGGGTGAAGGATGGTGACCCATCGGCTCGTCGCTCTGTGCGCATACGCTCGGAGAGCTGAGCTACTGCCTCCTCGCCATCATCCCCTGAGCCCGTGTAGATGACCCCCATGGTGCTGACGACGACCTCCTTGGCCATAAGCCCTGAGACGATACTTACCCCCATCTTCCAGTCGAAGCCCAGCGGGCGGATGATGGGCTCACTGATGTGCCCAATGCGTCCGATGATCGACTGCTCCTGATGGTATGTGGCGAAGGCCTTCTCCAGTGAGTCCACTTGTGCCTGCTTCTCTGCCTCGGGGAGGAGGGAGGCTTGTATAGCCTCCACCTGCTGGTCCTTAGCGGCACGAGCTTCGTTCTGCCTGGGGTAGTAGCTCATAAACCAAACAAGGATAGAGGCCGCAAGGATCACGGTACCCATCTTCTGTAGGTACTGCTTGGCTCGGGTCCAGACATGGATGAGTATCGAGCGGGGTGTCGGGGTGCGATAGGGGGGGAGCTCCATGACGAAGGGGATATCCTCGCCCTTGAAGGCCGTGCTCTTCAGAAGCCGTGCCGAGCATACCGCCACGAGTACCCCGATGAGGTAGAGGGAGAATAGGACGAGGGTCGCCTGCCACGGGATCGGGAAGAAGGCTCCAGCCAGTAGGATGTACACCGGTAGACGTGCCGAGCAGCTCATGAAGGGCAGTACGAGCATCGTCACCAGCCGACTCTTCCGGCTCTCGATCATACGGGTGCTCATCACCGCTGGCACATTACAGCCAAAGCCCATGATGAGCGGGATGAAGGACTTGCCATGTAAGCCCATCTTGTGCATGAGCTTGTCCATGATGAAGGCTGCCCGAGCCATATATCCACTATCCTCCAGTAGGGAGATGAAGAGGTAGAGGATGACGATCTGGGGTAGGAAGACGATGACACCGCCTACCCCGGCGATGATCCCATCGACGATGAGGTCTCTTAGGGGGCCTTCGGCCATGATACTGCCTACCCATTCTCCGAGCTTCGCCACTCCTAGGTCAATGAGATCCATAGGATACTGACCGAGGGCAAAGGTACAGAAGAACATGAAGACCATCAGTGCTAGGAAGATCGGGAAGCCCCACAGGCGGTGGGTCACGATGTCGTCGATGCGGTCGGTGAGGGTGCGCTTGCCACTATGCTTGGGGCGGTAGGTCTCCTTCAGTGCACCCGAGATGAAGCCGTAGCGAGCGTCGGTGATCAGAGCCTCTGCCTCCTCACTGCGCTCCTCCTTGAGACGGTGCAGGGCAAAGTCTCGGGCGGACAGCAGGAAGCCCCCACGTACATATCGGTGTAGGAGCTGGCTCTCGATGTCCTCGTCACGCTCTAGGAGCTTGATTGCAGTGGAGCGAGCCTGGATCGGGTCGTGCTGTGAGGTATGCTCTATGACCTTGGCTGTCAGCTCCTCGATCATTGGGTCGAGCGTAGGGCCATAGGGGATACGTATAGGGCGAAGCCTACCATGCTCGGCGTCGAAGAGCTCGGGGTCGCCTGACTTGATGCCTGGGGCTAGGGAGATGATCTCATCGAAGAGTGCCTCTAGTCCGAGCCCCGTACGGCATACGGTGGGGATCATAGGCACACCCAGTAGGCGAGAGAGGCGAGGGTAGTCAAAGTATTCCTTGCGTGCGATGAACTCATCGAACATATTGAGGGCTACGACGACAGGAAGACCTAGCTCCTTGAGCTGGAGGGTGAGGTAGAGGTTACGCTCTAGGTTGCACGTGTCGATGACGTTGAGGATCAGATCGGGTCGCTCATCGCCCGTGATATAGTTGCGTATGTAGAGCTCCTCGGGGCTGTAGGGCGAGAGGGAGTAGGAGCCGGGGAGGTCGATGAGCTCGAGCCGATAGCCAGCGTAGTAGATATGTCCCGTCTTGGCCTCCACGGTGACACCGCTGTAGTTGCCCACGTGCTCGTGTGCTCCGCTAGCTTGGTTGAAGAGGGAGGTTTTCCCACAATTGGGGTTACCCAGTAGGGCGATGCGTAGGGTGGGGAGCTTGGTGCTCTGCCCACGTCCCTGCATACGATGTAGGCTATGGAGCTGAGGATCGGGGAGGAGGTCCGTGTCCCGCTCTTCCTCGGGATGAACCTCTGTGAGGGGCTCTAGGGGACGCACCTCGATGAGCTCGGCATCCTTACGACGGAGCGAGACGTTGTAGTCAAGTATCTTGTAGTAGATAGGATCCTTGAGGGGAGCATTATGTACGGACATGATCTCCTTACCCTGCACGAAGCCCATCTCTAGGATGCGCTTACGGAAGGCTCCCGAGCCTCCCACCCGCACGATGACTGCCTTATCTCCTGTCTGTAGTTGCGCTAAGTTCATACAAATACAAAGATACATATTTTCACCTACCAGCCCTAGACTGAGTACCTACCGCTCTTAGCCTTTACCGCCCCTATATAAACTACGTTCGCGCGCGAGGCACAAAGTGTGCGAGGAGCTCTATCTCGTTCGCTTGGAGATGAGGTACTCCTCGTCCACGAGAAGCGTAAACGTCCCCGAGGGCTCTATATGAGCCTACGGGGACGGTGGCGGTCACCCCAGCAGTGGGGAGGGGGGCTCCGTGTGGAGCTGAGTCCCTCTCTACGTCTAGGGCTGTGGGTAGAGCCCGAAGAGCCTCCGGGCCTCCCGCCTTTAGACTCCTTACTCTCTTTAGGTTGTTTCAGGATGAGGGTGGTGCTCTTCCCGCAGAGGCTCGAGAGACACGCTGGGGGCGGTCGGATCTCGAGGAGTTGAGATAGGGGTTGGCTCCCGAGGGGTCTCCCAGTGCCTTGCGACATCGGGGGGAGCTTTCTCCTTCTCAGAGGCAACAGCCTTCGGACTACCGGGGACGATGCTCCTGCTTGTAGGAGCGGCTGACGCCCCCAGCCCACAGAGTCTGTGGGGGTGTTCTTCTTGTATAGCGTAGCAGGGCACGGATGCCCATACGCTCATCGAGTGTCTAGTGACATCCCGACGATCCTATACAGGAGCTATATAGAAGAATAAAATGGAATATGTGCCTCGAGGAGGGAGGGTCTTCCCCCCTTCCTCATGAGCAAAGTTAAGAAGTTTTTTATAACCATATCCCCATCCTCGGGATATGGTTTATTCGTTTGATTATTAGTCTTTTTGTTTCCTCTGTGTAGAGGGACCTCCTTAGACGAATGCTATTCTCCATACCTCCCTCTCGGGGGATCTATGGCACAAGCGAAATAGTGCGTGTGAGGGGCATTCTGAGAGGGCTAAAACGAATATACCGAGAACGGGGAAGCGCTCTCGGTATGTTCGCTGTCGTCACCTTACATAGGTGATGAGTGCGAACATACCGAGTCCTATATGGCGTTCTCGGTATGTTCGTTTTAGCCCTTTCGGAATGATTGATAAAGAGCCACTTAGGGAAGCCCCTCGGAGCGTCCTCCGCGTCCCTCTCTATAGGGGGCTTACCTCAAGGTGTCCTTCGGATGAGGCCACTGAAGAGGTAGGGATGGAGGAGGGGAGGGGCAGTGAGTGCTGGGAGTGAAGGGTATTAGTTCAATAGGGTATTTCTGTATCTTTGCCATAGAGGGTGGTCAAAGCTATTGGTGTGTGCCCCTATCAATAGGGACGCCACATGCGGGAAGGCCTCCCTGAATGAACTTATATTTACGCCTAGCCTAATGAATCGCTACATCCTATCCCTTCTCCTCGTAGGGTTATCTACACTGACAGCTCTAGGTCAGAAGGTGATGCCCCTAGAGAATAACGATGGGAGTGTCCTACCAAAGGAGCTCCCACGTAAGGGCACCCTCTATCTCAAAGATACCCATCGCCTCCTCCCTAAGTATGCAGGGAGCTGGGAGGGAGACTACAAGGGCTACAAACTCTACGTCCAAATAGAGTTCCTAGAGAGGGCTCCCTATGCCACCTATGCGGAGAACTGTAAGTTCTTTGTGGATCAGCTGCATTTGGTGAGCAGGATCCTCGATGCCTCAGGGCGTGAGGTGATGAATGCCAAGACAAACCCCGATCGGATAGGGGTTGGAGGAGAGTTGTTTGTCAGGCGACCAACAAATGCATCCTCTGTAGAAAGGGAAGAAACCTATCAGTTTGTCTTTTTCTATAATGACCTATCTACGGGAGTCTTCTGCTGGGCTCGTATGAGTGATGATATGAAGACCTTGACCCTGAAGCTCAAGAATGTAATTACCATAGAAGGTCCTATGATACATCCCGAGTATTTACCTCAGGAGGGGACACCTTGGGTATTACGTCGCACGAGCAAAGTGCCCCCAAGGTCGGCATTAGATCCCGACTTCCCGGCACTCATTCCCTCTAGTAAGTAACACCGCCCCCAAATAGTATAAGTAGCATAGGTTGGTATGAAACGCTACATCCTATCCCTTCTCCTCATAGGGTTGTCTACACTGACAGCTCTAGGCCAGAAGGTGATGCCCCTAGAGAATAACTATGGGAGTGTCCTATCAAAGGAGCTCCCACGTAAGGATATCCTTTATCTCAAAGATACCCATCGCCTCCTCCCTAAGTATGTAGGGAGCTGGGAAGGAGAATACAAGGGCAACAAACTCTACATCCAAATAGAGTTCCGAGAGAGGGCTCCCTATTCCCCCGATGCGGAGGACTGTAAGCTCTTTGTGGATCAGCTGTATTTGGTGAGCAGGATCCTCGATGCCTCAGGGCGTGAGGTGGTGAATGCTAAGACGAACCCAGACCATATAGGGGAAGGTACGAAGTTGAACGTCAAACGACCTACTACAGATGCACCCTCAGAAGGGGGAGCTAAAAGAAGGGAAGAAGCCTATATGTTTTACTTTTCATATAATCATGACGCTACAGGGGTCTTCTGCTGGGCTCGTATGAGTGATGATATGAAGACCTTGACACTGGAGCTCAAGAGCGTAATTACCATGGAAGGCCCTATGATACATCCCGAGTATTTACCTCAGGAGGGGACACCCTGGGTACTGCGTCGCACGAGCAAAGTGCCCCCAAGGTCGGCATTAGATCCCGACTTCCCGGCACTCATTCCCTCTTGTAAGTAACATCGCTCCCAGCCCCTGTAGATATAGGGTGCTGGGGGTAGTCTTTTATGAGGGATGCGATAAGGGGGGAGGGGATGGAGGAGGGGAGGTTAGAGCCAACTATTTAGGGGGTAGTGCTGTTCCCTAAATATGTGTTTCTATCCTGATGGGCTCTATTGAGGGCAGTCGGAGGGATAGATGGGCACTTAGAATCGTTGCATAATCACAGTACACGTATGAGTACAATCGCTTGTGTGCTCGTTGCCTTGGTGGCACTGGAGCACTTGTATATTCTCTGGATCGAGATGTTTGCTTGGACGACCAAGGGTAAGGAGGTCTTCCGTGATGCGCTACCCGAGGAGCTCTTTGAGCCCACAAGGGGACTCGCTGCCAACCAAGGTCTCTATAATGGCTTCCTAGCTGCAGGGCTGATCTGGGGACTAATCATCGGAGACCCCGAGTGGTCGATCCGAGTACAGATCTTCTTCCTCTGCTGTGTCATCGTCGCTGCTGGCTATGGGGCAATTCGTTCTAGTCGTAGCATCCTCATCAAGCAGGGAATGCCTGCTATCCTTGCGCTCATCGTCCTTCTCCTAGCACAGGTCTAGGGTAGAGCCCACTAGCCTCTCTTCCCATCCTCTATATAGGGATGTAGCGTAGAGAGGGGCACACTCCTAACAATACGAATCATCGCAATAATACATCCATCGTAAACAATGAACAAGAAATCAGATATAGGCCTCATCGGGCTCGCCGTCATGGGCGAGAACCTAGCCCTAAATATGGAGCGTAATGGCTTCCAGGTCTCCGTCTACAACCGTGCCGAGGGTGCCGAGGCAGGTGTCGTAGAGCACTTCATGGCTGGGCGTGGGGCAGGCAAGCACTTCCTCGGCTTCACGGACCTAGAGGCCTTCGTAGCCAGCATCGAGCGTCCACGCAAGATCATGATGATGATCCGTGCAGGTCGTCCAGTAGACCTCGTCATAGAGGCACTCCTTCCCTACCTAGAGGCTGGGGATATAGTCATCGATGGGGGTAACTCCAACTGGGAGGACTCCGAGCGTCGGGAAGCCGAGCTACGTCAGCGGGGTATCCACTTCGTGGGCTGTGGTATCTCTGGCGGAGAGGAAGGGGCACTGAATGGCCCAGCGATCATGCCCGGCGGAGCACAGGAGGCTTGGCCAAGCCTAGAGCCTATCTTCACTCGGATCGCTGCGCAGGCCGAGGATGGTACTCCCTGCTGTGCCTGGATAGGTGCAGGGGGCTCGGGGCACTTCGTCAAGATGGTGCACAATGGGATCGAGTATGGGGATATGCAGCTCATCGCAGATGCCTATGGCTACCTACGCTCGGTCGCAGGGATGAGCAATGAGGAGATGGCCGAGATCTTCGCCTCTTGGGGCGAGGGCAAGCTCTCCAGCTACCTCATCGAGATTACCTCCGAGATCCTACGTCATCGGGAGGCAGATGGGACCTACCTCATCGATAAGATCCTCGATGCAGCAGGACAGAAGGGGACGGGCAAGTGGTCCGTCATCAACTCCCTAGAGTATGGCCAGCCCCTAAGCCTCATCGCTACGGCTGTCTACGAGCGTAGCCTATCGTCCTCGGTGGAGCTACGTCAGGAAGCCTCCAGCGTCTACCTACGTAACGAGCCACGTACAGAGCCCTTCACCGAGGCAGATACACTCGCCCTCCAGCGTAGCCTCTATGCCTCCAAGATCGTCTCCTATGCACAGGGCTTCTCCCTCCTATATGAAGCCTCTAAGGCCAACGGCTGGTCACTCGACCTCTCCTCCATCGCACGCATCTGGCGTAATGGCTGTATCATCCGCTCAGCCTTCCTCAACGATATCGCCGAGGCCTACGAGGCACAGCCAGAGCTACAGAACCTCCTACTAGCCCCTTACTTCCAGCACGAGATCAAGGATGCCAAGGCCGACTGGGGACGTATCGTATCCTCTGCTATCGCAGCCGAGTGCTCGGTGCCTGCCTTCTCTTCGGCACTGAACTACTTCTTCTCTCTGACGACCCGTCGCCTGCCTGCCAATATGGTACAGGCACAGCGGGACTTCTTCGGAGCACACACCTTTGAGCGCACGGATCGTCCTAGGGGTGAATTCTTCCACGAGAATTGGACAGGTAGAGGGAGTGATACCTCATCCACAACCTATAATGCCTAAGGCTAAGCTACGATGCAAGTAACCGCACAGAATACGAAGCCCGAGAGTCTCATCCTCGTCATCTTCGGTGGATCGGGTGACCTGACCAAGCGCAAGCTTGTCCCCTCGCTCTACCAGCTCTTCAAGCAGGGCAAGCTCCCGCACCGCTTCGCTGTCCTCGCCCTCGGGCGTACAGACTACACAGATGACAGCTACCGTCCGCACCTAGATGAAGCTCTCCAGACGTATCTAGCCGAGGGCGAGTACGATGCTTCGCTGGCAGAGCAGCTCCTTAGCTCGGTGTACTACCTAGCGATGGATCCAGCCGAGCAGAGTGACTATCCGAGACTCGTGGAGCGTCTCTCTCAGCTCGATAAGCAGATCGACAATCCCGCCAACTATATCTACTACCTCTCTACCCCGCCCCTGCTCTATGGTGTCGTCCCCCAGCACCTCAAGCATGTCGGGCTCAATAGTGAGGAGGGTGGTGCTCTGCGCCGTATCGTCATCGAGAAGCCCTTCGGCTATGACCTCGCCTCAGCGCTGGAGCTGAACGAGATCTATCGCTCGGCCTTCCAGGAGCATCAGCTCTATCGTATCGACCACTTCCTCGGCAAGGAGACCGTGCAGGATATCATGGCTCTACGCTTCGCCAACGGCATCTTCGAGCCCCTATGGAATAGGAACTATATCGATCGTGTAGAGATCACAGCAGTGGAGAATATGGGCATAGAGAGCCGTGGAGGCTTCTATGACCAGACGGGAGCTCTGCGGGATATGGTGCAGAACCACCTAGCCCAGCTCGTCGCCCTGACGGCGATGGAGCCCCCAGTGCAGTTCAATGCCGACCTCTTCCGCAACGAGGTGGTGAAGGTCTACCAGTCCTTCCGTCCCATGTCGGATGATGAGGTGCGTAGGCGAGTCATCCGAGGTCAGTACACTGAGGGTGAGTGGCGAGGAGAGCTCCATCGTGCCTACCGAGAGGAGGACAAGGTGGCAGGCAATAGCCGTACGGAGACCTTCGTAGCGATGAAGCTCTATATCGACAACTGGCGCTGGCAGGGTGTCCCCTTCTATATCCGTACTGGTAAGATGATGCCGACGAAGGTCACAGAGATCGTCGTGCACTTCAAGCCCACCCCGCACAAGATGTTCACCACGCTAGACGGCGGTACGGTGCCCAATCAGCTCATCATCCGTATCCAGCCCGATGAGGGGATCTCTCTGAAGTTTGCCGCTAAGGTGCCTGGCTCGGGCTTCGAGGTCAAGAAGGTCTCGATGAACTTCACCTACGACCAGCTCGGGGGCTTGGCCTCGGGGGATGCCTACTCACGTCTCTTGGAGGACTGTATGCTCGGTGACTCCACCCTCTTCACACGCAGCGATGCGGTGGAGATGAGCTGGCGCTTCTTCGATCCGATCCTTCGTCTCTGGCAGGAGGACGACTTCCCTCTCTACGGCTATCCCGCAGGTACATGGGGGCCTAAGCAGAGTGACCTAATCATCGATCGGGATCACAGCTGGACGAACCCCTGCCGTAACCTCACCAACTCTGAGCTCTACTGCGAACTATGATCCCATACATCTATGCTACCCCCGAGGAGGTCGCTCGTGCTGTCGCCGAGGAGGTCTTCGTACGTCCCTCTCAGGAGGGCTGGGTACACATCGCCCTCTCGGGGGGCAGTACCCCTCGACTGCTCTTTAGCCTGCTGGCTGAGGAACCCCTACGTAGTGCCGTCCGCTGGGATCGTATCCACCTCTATTGGGTGGATGAGCGGTGTGTCCCGCCCTCCGATCCCGATAGCAACTATGGCATGACCAAGGCCACACTCCTGGATCATGTCCCCATTCCCGAGGATCAGGTGCACCGCATACGGGGAGAGGCTGATCCCGAGCGGGAGGCTAAGGACTACTGCTGGCTCGTAGGCTCGGAGCTCCCCTTCGATGGGGAGTACCCAGTCTTCGACATCGTGCTCCTAGGTCTAGGGGATGATGGTCATACCTCCTCGATCTTCCCCCATGAGCCCCAGCTCCTGACAGAGGAGGCTCCGTATGCAGTGGCCACGAGCCCCAAGGGGCAGCGTCGTATCGCCCTCACTGGGCCTACGATCCTAGCTGCTCGTCAGCTGCTCTTCCTCGTGACGGGAGAGACGAAGGCTCCTGTCCTACGTGCTATCCTCTCCTCCAGCCCCGAGGCTAAGGGCTACCCGGCAGCCTATATCGCAGAGCATCGCCCTGATGTCGCCCTCTACACGGATGTAGTGCTTTAGCCGATCCGCTATACATATATAGAAGCAAATAGCCCCGCCCCACGATATGAGTGACATCTCATATCGTGGGGCG
>ERZ773077.505-NODE-505-length-29255-cov-5.908185_pt1 | contig 29255 bp, 19 predicted proteins | sample MGYA00580612_ERZ773077 | MGnify/ENA primary metagenome ERZ773077 (study PRJEB29015, sample SAMEA2737971) | human oral metagenome | biome: human oral; feature: human-associated habitat; material: dental | place: China | collected 2021 ...
GATTTTAAAGATTTACAAGCAATGAAAAGAACATTTCAACCTTCTAAGAGAAAAAGAAGAAATAAACACGGTTTCAGAGAGCGTATGGCGACTGCCAATGGTAGAAAAGTATTAGCACGCCGCAGAGCAAAGGGGCGCAAAAAGCTAACAGTTTCATCAGAACCACGACATAAAAAATAAACCTTTTTTTTAAGGTAATAGAATAAGTAACAGATAAAGAGTATAGAAGGTATTTTGCTCATTATCTGTTACTTGTTGCTTAATATACTATACAATGAAGATTACATTTCTTGGTACGGGAACTTCGCAGGGGGTACCTGTGATAGGCAGTAATCACCCTGTGAGTAGGAGTACTAATACAAAGGACAAGCGCTTGCGCACTTCGGCACTTATCAGCTGGGGCAACACTAATATAGCAATTGATTGCAGTCCTGATTTTAGGCAACAGATGTTACGCAATGATGTGAAACATTTGGAGGCAATTTTATTTACTCACGAACACGCAGACCATACGGCAGGCTTAGACGACATACGTCCTTTTGTTTATCATCAAGGTGATATGCCTATTTATGGATTGAAACGTGTGATAAATGAATTGAGAACACGTTTTGCTTATATATTTGCTACTGAAAATAGGTATGAAGGTGCGCCCTCAGTAATTGTTAATGAGGTATCTACAGCACCTTTTGAGTTGCAAGGTAAGACGATTGTTCCCATTGCGGTACAACACGGAAAACTTCCTATATTGGGTTATCGGATCGAGAATTTGGCTTATATTACAGATGCTAAATATATAGCTGATAGTGAGCTTGAGAAGCTAAAGGGCTTAGATGTGTTGGTACTGAATTGTTTGCGTGATGAGATGCACCCTACACATCTTAATTTGGATGAGGCACTTGCTATTATAGCAGTATTAAAACCTAAACACACCTATTTTACGCATATTAGTCAGACGTTTGGGTTTCACGATGAAGTACAACGCAGGCTGCCTGAAAATGTGTATTTAGCCTATGACGATTTGGTGGTAGAGTGTTAATGTTTAGTTAATTATTATGTAGTTATATCAAAAAGCAGTAACTTTGCGGCGGATTAAATTACATTGAAAATGAGAAAAATTACTTTTCTGATGCTAATGCTTGCATTGGTAACAGCTTGCAAAAGTGGGCAAAGTACAAGCTCAATGACCGCAAAGCCTAAAGAAACTAACATTGCTAATAAGGCAATTAAAGGTGAATGGACTTTGAAGTCTATCACATACAGTGAAAAAGGTAAATTTGAAGTTACCTTACTAAATGATACTTCAAAAGAATGTTTTGAAGGTAGCACTTGGAAGTTTGTGCCTAATAACAATCGTGGACATTATACAATTAATGCTTCAGATTGTTCAACAGGGCAAAGGAACTTTGTTTTCTTTGTACAAGAAGTAGATAAATCTACTGGCTATTACGATTTTATGTTGAAGCCTACAAATGAGAAGTATGAATCGAGCAGTAACCAAGGGTTGCGCATTCACTTAGCGAGCCTATCGGAAGATACTATGGTGTGGGAACAAACCGTAAGATTGGATGGGAAACCTTTTGTTATCACAATGAATTTTGTAAAATAATTAATTTATAGAAGAAATGAAGAGAATTGCAGTTTTAGTAATGTCAGCAGCCATATTATTGGTGAGCTGCGAGGCTTATAACAATACTAACAAGGCACAACGTGGTGCAGTAATAGGAGCTGCGGGTGGTGCGCTTTTAGGAGCTATATTGGGTAACAATGTAGGTAGCGGGCAAAATAGTGAGCTTGGTGCTGTACTTGGTACAGTAGTGGGTGGTGCTGCAGGGGCTGTTATTGGTCACCAAATGGACAAACAAGCTAAAAAAATAGAAGAAGAAATACCTGGAGCTGAAGTAAAACGAGTAGACGATGGTATTGTGGTTACATTTGATGAAAATAGTGGTGTGTATTTTGCTACAGCTAAGCACGATATTAATGCTAAATCAAAAGAAACTCTTGATAAATTGGTAGCAATATTAAAAGAATACCCTGAAACTAATGTACTTGTAGCAGGTTATACAGATAGCGTAGGTAAAGACCAATACAACTTAGGTCTTTCACAACGCCGTGCACAAGCTGTTACTAATTACTTTACAAGTGCAGGCTTGGCAGCGAGCCGCTTTACTACTAAATGGTATGGTAAGGCAAACCCTGTAGCTGATAACGCTACTCCTGAAGGTCGTGCTAAAAACCGCCGTGTGAACGTAGTAATCGTTCCTAATGAGAAGATGAAAGCTGATGCTGAAAAAGAAGCAGCTAATAAATAAATTGCTTTGTTTGAATAGATAAAGCGTTGGAGCAATAGGCTCTGACGCTTTATTTTTGTCTTAATAAGATGTTATATAATAAGAAATATGCAGATATTTAAATTTGGAGGTGCTTCAGTAAAAGATGCTGCTGGAGTGCGTAATGTAGCTAAAATATTAGAAACCGTAGGCTATGCCCATACACTCATCGTTATTTCGGCTATGGGAAAGACTACTAATGCCTTGGAGCTCGTAGTAAATAATTATTTTAAAGACCCAAAAAAACTTGCAGAAAGCATTGCCGTAGTAAAAGACTTTCACTACCATATTATCCGTGAGCTCTTTGCTGATGAAAACCACCCCGTATATTGGAAAGTAGATGGGCTATTTGCTGAACTCACCTCGTTTTTAGAACGCAATAAATCGCCGAAACACAGTTTTGTATACGATCAGGTGATATGTTTTGGGGAGTTGATTTCTACTACTATTATTAGTCAGTATTTAAATGATAACGGCATAAAGAATACTTGGATAGATGTGCGTAACCTCGTAAAGACCGATAGCAACTATCGCGATGCAGCTATCAACTGGGACGAAACACAGACTAATATCACTACACACATCAATAAATCACTATTGAATATTACGCAAGGTTTTTTGGGTAGCGATGCCAACTTCTTTACAACTACTTTAGGACGTGAAGGTTCGGACTATACTGCTGCTATTTTTGCCTATTGCTTAGATGCTGAAAGCGTAACTATTTGGAAAGATGTTCCTGGTGTGCTCAATGCTGACCCTCGTTATTTTCAGGATACGCAGCTATTGCATAAAATTCCCTATAGCGAAGCAATAGAGTTGGCTTTTTATGGAGCTTCGGTAATTCACCCCAAAACCTTACAACCCTTACAGCAAAAAGAAATTCCCCTTTATGTACGTTCTTTTGTAAACCCTACAGCAGAGGGAAGTGCAGTGTGTAATGTCCCCGAATTAGACCCCAAAGTACCTTGTTTTATACTCAAGCAGCAGCAAGTGTTGTTATCATTATCTTCACGTGATTTTTCATTTATAATGGAAGAAGGTATTAGCTATATATTCAACAGCTTGCATAAAGCTCAAATGAAAGTGAGTGTGATACAAAATACAGCTATTAGCTTTTCGGTGTGTGTAGATAACAAGTTTGATACCCTCCCGATGCTCTTAGAGCTTTTGGAAGAACGTTTTAAGGTATCAGTAACTGAAAATGTAACCCTATTTACCATTAGGCACGCTACAGAAGCAGCTGTAAATAAAGTAATAGACCAAAAAGAAGTACTTTTGCAGCAAGTAGCTGCTAATACTGTACAAGTAGTAGTAAAATAGATGAAAAAAAAAGAGCTAAAGTAGTTACAATTGCTACTTTAGCTCTTTTTTTAGCCTTATTTTTTCCAATTCTTCAATATTTCGGAAGGAACACCTCCTTTGTGTAGCATAATAGCTGTAGTTTTAAACTGTACAAATGCTTTAGTAACGTACAAATACCCCTGATAGTCATTGCGAGTGCCCCAAGAGTTTTTAACAATGTAGTACTCACGATTGTTTTGGTCTTTTGCCAGCCCTACAATGTGCATAGCGTGGTCATCAGTAGTTTCGTAGTTATCAAAATCACGCTGACGCATTTCGGGTGTTATAGTTAGTTCATTGGTAGGCGGATTAGAAAATAAGCTTATACTTTCCTCATATGACATTGTATTCACATCTTTTTCAGGAACAAAAGCCACTCCGTTTTGCCAACTAAAATAACGTTCGCTCACATCAGAAGCCCACGCTACTGTATACCCTTTTTGGAGTGCATTATCTATCGTCTTAGTAATATCTGTCATAGCGATATTATAAGCGTGGTCATAACTCCAGTTATCAGGGACAGCCATAAAAACATTCTTGTAAAGAGGCTGGTCGTTATATGAAACCATCTCTATATAATCATCGGGGTTGATACCTACGCGTTCTTTAGCAAATGATAAGGGAGTGTATTTTTTACCTTCGTAGGTAAAGCTTTCAGGAGCAGCACCCAAGTAAGCATCTATTGTTGCCGTAAAAGCTGCAAGCCAGTTGGGTGTAAGTTTTTTTACCTTTTCACGTTTTACTAGTCCTTCCAAGAACCCTTTCAAAATAGGGTGCAATTCTGAAAAATCATTGCGATTAGAGCCGTATTGCAGTCCTGAATACACCTGTTGTGGCACTGCTCCATATTTGGCGTAACTATTGATAACATCGTGCAGTTCGCCTCCTTGCCCATAGTCTAAATATCCGTGCATACGCACATATTGTTTTGCTTTTTCTATATAGATATTGCGAGCGGTAAAAATTTCCGCAAGGTCTATAGGCTTTTTACCCATACGAATCATTTCGCTTTCAAGAAAAGAAGCACCTGCATAGCTCCAGCAAGTACCGCTACTGCCTTGGTCTTTCACGTCTGAGCGTTCCAAGTTGATAACTGTAGTAAATTTAAAGCCAGCGTTGTTAGAGCGGTTAGCAGCTACCGCATTGATCAGGTCATCTTGAGCTGAAACACTGAAGCTAAGCGCAGCAAAAGCCGCAAAAAGAGTTAATTTCTTCATTGAAAAATAGTTTAAAAGTTTGTAGGCGCAAAGATACAAAATAATGTTTAATAATCAATCATTAATGATTAATCCAAACCGATGAGCACAACCAAGCCTATTTAAAAACTATCGGATCACATCTATTTTACCGAACCTTAAGCGAAGGAAAAATACAACTTTGTGACACTTCCAAAATTTGCCTAAAAGTTATACTACACATACCAACCGTTAATTATAGTTTGTGATTTTAACAATATTTTAACTTCACTTAATTACTTAATAATAAGCTATTTACAAAATGAAACCCTGAAAACAGAGACAATAAGCTGCTAAATGTTTTTTTAAAAAGAAAATTATTTCTACTTTTGTGGCATTAATTGTATGGGTAAATAATGTGTGGAATAATTTACTACATAACTTTAGTATATTAGCAATGAAAAAGTTTCTAACAGCAATTACATTCTTATGGTTCACTGCGGCGGCTCTTGCCCAGTGTATAAATGTGCAGATAACCCCCATAAAAGGGAACTGCCATAACGATAACCAAATAAAGGTAGTAGCCAAAGCGATGCTTATAAATGGGCAACAGCCTTCTATATGCCAAGCTACGCCCTCCAGTGGTAAATTTACCGTAGAGATTGAGGGGGATGGTGCGAGTGGTATTTATAGGATGAGCCCCAGCCCAGTGGCAAATATTAACGCTGCGGCAGAATATACTTTTTACAATCTTTTTATTGGGAAGTATAAAATTACGGTACGCGATGAGATAACGGGTACGTTTGAAGAGCGCGAAGTAGATACTGAATCTAACTACCAGCTGATGAACTTTACTAGTATGGAGGCATTAGCTCCTACTTGTAATGAGCCTAACACAGGAGGGATACGTTTTCGTATTCCCTCTGGTGGTATAGGGCCTTTTGAGGTGAGTATACTGGATATGAACCGCAATGTGATTGTACCTGTGCAGGAATTTGCGCGCCCTACAGGGAGCAATTATATAGAAGTACGCGGTGATAATGCCCACCCGCTACCTGTGAATAAACAGTTTATCTTGCAAGTGCACGACAAAACCAATACAGGCAACCCTAATTGTGGGGAAACGCGCCGTTTTCCTAGTTTGCAGATACCTTCTTCAGCCCTTTATACCGTTAACTGTATAGGTATAAAGACTTATCAGCGTTGGCTGCTTAAAAGAGATGATAATTGTAACTATGGGGAGCTTACAATGTACCTGATAAGACCGGAAGACGGAAAGTCATTGGGCTATAAAATAGACGATGCGACTTCTTTTAACGACTTTTTTAAACGTCCTGGTACAGCTGTTTTAAAATATTTAAATTCTTCTAAACCTGCAGTAGATTTTTCATCAAATTTTTACGCTTATATACGAACTGATGATTACGATCATCCTCATTATGCCTATTATACAGCAACGGGTTTGAATATAGCACCTGGAGACGAGGTGGAAATCACCATTAAAGGACCTAAAAATACGATTAAGGAGCGTATAAAATTTGACAATCAAATTATTCCAGCACCTACGCTTAGTATTAATGATAATTCTTATAATTATACTACTTATAGTGTTAATAATTGTGCGGTAGTTTCTTCTACTACAAAATATTTGAGAACTTACGATAGTTCTAATACAGGAAGAAGTGCTTCCTATTCAGACCTTAATACGGGTGAAAATAGAGATTTTTATTGGGTTTCAGGTTGGACGAGAGGTTATGGCATCATAACTTTACAGCGGAAAGTGGGGAGCAATTGGGTAGATGAACCTAATCAAAATACTCCTTCTGTAGCAGGGGCTACCTATCGCTATATTTATAAAACACCTCCTCCTGGCTGTAACCCTTTGGTTTCAGATGAAAAGGTAATAGATTACCCTCCGCATAGTCATAATACTATTCCTACCATCAATCATATAGATAAGGTGTGGGATTATATGAAAATAGGCTATGGGGTTATGGAAGGGACAGGAGCTATCAATATAGAACATTATCGAGCTTATCCTGCTTTTCCTATACAATATAAGATAATGCCAGCAGATGGCTCTACTACTATTACATATCAAGGGTATCCAGGGTTTTATGAAACCCAAACCCGTACTATTTCTTTCCCTATCATCTTCGATTCGGATAAAAACCCTGCGACAGGAGGAAAATCTTGGTATTATCACGGTGGTAGAACTCGTATGACAGTAACTAATTTGCCATCGGGTAACTATATTATAGTAGCAAGTGATGCTTGTGGGCGTACTTCTACTCGTACGGTAAGTTTGCCTGCTACTCATTATAATCCTAAATTTGAAATTAAAAGGGATTGTGAGGTAGGGAAAGCTATCTTCCATATGGGAAGTGCCGTTTATAGTGATACAAGTATTCGCCATCAACTGCAAAAGAAACGCGAAGACCAATGGGGTAATATACATTGGGATAATGTGAATGGAGCTTTAGTTACAGGATTTAAAGGAGAGTTTCCTAACCTATTACCAGGTGATTACCGTATAACAAGTAGTGGTTATTACTATAATGCATTTTATAATGGTAGTCCCTTGCCAGATGCAACAGACCACGCAGAACCTAGAAGCTATTGGAGTAGTTATACTTATTATAAACACTTTACGATAAAACCATTGGAGAAATTAAAACCAGTGGTGAATCCTATTGTTTGTAACGAAAATTCCAATACGGGTATGGTAGCGGTAGACGTTACAGGGCAGGAGGTATTCTTCCCGTTGGAGTTTTACCTCTATCGTCTTAGTACAGCAACGGCTACTACAGGTTCACTCGTGAAGAAAGTTACTTATCAAGAAAGTGATAATACCTATCACTATTTGTTTGATAACTTAACTTCAGGTTATTATAGGGTAGTAGTTTCGCATCGTTGTAACGATTCGCCAGCAACGAACTTCAATTTGGATATAGATGCGGCTTTTGACCCATTCTTGGTGATGGATAGACCTGTACCTTTCTGTAAAGGCAACGAAGCGCGTATCAAATTAGGGGTTTCCGACAAGATATTTAACATCAACTGGTACCGCTTGGATAGCAATGGCAATAAGAATCCATCTACGCCTATTAAGACAGGACAGTCATTCTGGGAGCCAATTCAAGAAACCACCTCATATATGGCAGAATATAGTTTGAATCCGAACTTGGGCTGTACTAATAATAGAGTATATACCAAATCGGCAACTATTGTGATGCCTCCAGAGGATGAGCCACCATTCTTTAAGCAGCCTTGTCCTGATGATATAGAAGTGACTGTAGATGCGGGACAATGCCGTAAGGCAGTGATGTGGCGTGTACCTACAGGCTACCCAACTTGTCACGGAGCAGTAACAGTGCACGGTTCGCATAATCCAGGGGACAGCTTCCCTATAGGGATTACTAGTGTAACCTATATATTACGCGACCCAGCTGGTTTGACCAATACTTGTACTTTCCACGTTATCGTAAAATCGAATGCACTGAAGCTTAATACGCAACAGCGCTATACCGATTTGGCAGGTAACACTATTACCGAATTGCAGGCTAACCAGCAATTTATATATGAATTGCGTTATAAGAATGACGGAGCAGATGCTATCAATCAGGCAACTATAGAGGTGAAATTACCTGATAGCACTACCTTATTTACTGATGGTAATCCGAACCTTACTGGTACAGGAGATAACAACTGGCAAAATCCTTACCCTATAATGACGTATAGTGCTGCTAATAAGACTTATAAGTTTGAAATAGGGGCAGAGACCTCACCAGGGGGTACACGTTATCAATCTACCTTGAAGTTGGGTGACCCAGAGCGTGTGATAAAAATACCACTTAAAACACAGGCAGATTGTGAGACCTTATTTGGTCCTTGTGCAAACTACCTACAAACAGAGCTGAAAGTTACCTACCGAGGTGGGGCAGCAGGCTGTGTGGGTGCAGAACTTGTAACTACAGGTACGCTTACAGCAACAGTAAACACATCGGGTTGTGAGCGTCAGGAGATGTCTTGTGGAACTGGACAGATAACCTTCAGGGCTATAGAGGGCTTTACTACTTATCAGTGGTATAACAGCAGTGGTATTATTTACGGGCAAAATGCATCTACTTATATAGCGCCAGGTTCTGGTATTTACAGGGTAGTGAAGACGGTATCTTGTTATGGAGAAAACCTTACAGTTACCGAGACGATTAATTACCAAACGATAACCGACACGACCGACCCAATACGAGCGCAAGCGAATAATATAGGGGTAGTATGTCCTAGTACAGGAGATTGGACAAGTCAGTTTTACTTGTGTAATGGCAATAGTAAGGTATTGCGAGTAAATTACCGCAATACGCCGTTTGAGTGGCAAGCGTGGAATGTATCTTGCAATGGACAGGCAGCGGGCTTGCAAGCAGGCTGTAGAGTAACTGATGATAACTGCTGGAGCACCATAGAGCAAGGCAGCACCTTTACTATTACCGATGAAGGGCTTTACAGAGTGAAGTTATTGAACTCAGGATGCGGACAAAGTTTCTATTTCCAAGTGATAAAGAATGGCTTGGGCGGTTCGTTTAGTGACCCACAATCCCACACCGATTACGAATTGGGTTCAGTAAAACACGAGTTCAATTCGAGTGGGGTAAGCTATAACGTAGTTATCTATAAAGATGGGGTACATTTGCGCACCGATATAGTTACTAAGACAGAAGGTAGGATAGAGAATTTGCCATCGGGTAACTACAATGTACAGGTGAGCTCGCCACAGATAGCGGGCTGTACGTTATCGTCTAACTTTACGATAGATAGAGTAGTGGGAATGCACGCAACGGCAACGTTTAACGGCTTTAAGAGCGGCTATTGCAACACAGCGAAGCTGAACTTAAAGGCAGAAGGAGGTCAGCCTACTTATAAGTTCTACGTGTGGAAGATAGACGGTGTACAACAATACCCAGACTATGCTACAGCACTAAATGATACTCCTATAGCATTGCAATTGGCCTCACAAGGCACAACAGGGGTGGATGTAGAAGTGCCGAATGTTACACAAATAGGAGAATACGAGTTTATCGCTTTTGATAGTACCAATGGACGCAAAGCCTTTAGCAATAAAGTAACGATATCGCCACCGGCACAACACACATTTGATTTAACGGTAACAGAAGAAATCAGTTGTGCGGCGCAACCTAATAGTGGGGTTATTAATATGAGCTTTGGGCCGGGCAGTCAGAATTTGAATCGTACAATAAAGTTGTTCCAATTGAAGAAAGACGGCACACGCAGTGGTACGAGTGAGTTTAGGTCGAGTCCAGCGGGGTTATTTACCAGTTTGCCAGCAGGCACTTATGAGATAGAGATGACCTCGAAGATAGCGGGCAATACTTGTAAGTACATCAAGAAGCCAGTGGTGATATTAGCGCCACAATCACCTTTGCGAGGTTATGCAGGAGTGGTAGCTGATCGCTCTTGTGATACACAAAACAACCAGTATAAGGTAGCCATCAATAACGTATCGGGCGGTAAAGCACCTTATAAATATAGTTTTGATGGAGAGAATACTTATGTGAATGAGAATGTAGGTTTTGTGAGTGCATCGGGCAATGTATATGTAAAAGATGACAAAGATTGTAAGCTCACCTTATCGGTAACCACTGAGATGACCGAGATACCAACGATAACGTTAAGTCCGGTATCGTATCGTTGTGATAATGGCTACGGAGCAGTAACCATTACGATAAGTGCCAACAGCTCGCAAACTTATGAATATATATTGGATGGCAGTGCGACAATTACCTTAAGTGGCGATAAGATTTTCCGTACTTTATCACCAGGGGTACATAGCTTTACACTATTCTATCGTCCGAGTGATTCACAAACAACGCCTAATGTATTGTTTGAAGAAGATTTTGGTACCCTTGATAGCAATGACTGTTTAGGAACAAATACAGGCTTGGTATGTAACAACAGTGGCACGAACTTATTAGACGGTCAGCATGTGGTTACCCAACAAGCGCCAGCAATGACCGGTTGGACAGTACCCACCAGCACAGGACGTTATTTAGCGATAGCAGGTAACGGAGCGGGCGAAGTAGTTTATAAGCGTAAATTATCGGGAGTAACGATGAACACACCACTTACGGTGAGTGTAGATGCGATTAATATGCTTACCGGCGGCGGGGTACAACCAAGGATGAGTGTAGCCTTGTGCCGAGTGAGTGATGGAGTAGCGTTGCGCACTAAACAGTTGGGCTTTGTAACTAATAGTTGGCAAAACTTAAGTGTTACCTTTAACGAGAGTGAAGTAGCAGGCTTTACAGGCAACGAATTAGAATTGCGTTTGCTTACTAGCAGTGGTTCGTCTTATGGTATCAAAGGTAACGACTATGCGATAGACAATATAAAAGTAGAACAGCCTACCAAGTATTGTGAGATGAAGCTTACACAGCTTATCAATATAGCCGCGAATAAAGAAATGCGCGTAGAGAAATACGGCGCAGAGAAGAATGTAAGCTGTATAGATGCACAAGACGGACAAGTGCGTGTGAAAGTAATCAATGCGCCAACAAACCAAGTGAAATACGCAGTAGAATGGACATATACCACTACAACCACTTGGACACAGACGACTTTGGATGCAGATGGTGTATTTACAGTAACGGGCTTAGAGGTAAATAACAACGGACGCTTGCGCGTACAAAGTGCCGACTATCCTTCTTGTATAACCACCTTGCCATATAGCATAGGGGCACCAGCACCTATAGTACCTACAGTAACACTAATGGAGCGAGTAACTTGCTTTAGCAATGGCAAGGCGAAGATAAAAGCATCAGCCACAGGAGGTACGGGTAACTATAAATACCAAGTAGGTTTGGTAAACGGCAGCTTGGGTGCAGCGCAACCATCGGCACATACGCCAAATCCTTATGAGATAAGCTCATTGGTACCAGGTACTTATAGTTTGGTAGTGATAGATGAGAACAATTGTAAGACCAGCACAACCTTTGTAATAGCAGATAAGGCAGTGTTGTCAGCTACAGCATCACCAGAGTCGTACTGCTACAATACAGGTTCGGACAAGAAAGTATTGATAGAAGTAACTACCGGTAATGGCAATTACAAAGTGCGTAGAGTAGGGGGTAACAGCTATACGTTTGATGCAGGAGAGTTTTTATATCCTGAAGTATTACAAGCAGGTAGCCATACTTTTGTACTGACTGATGGTTTTGGTTGTATGCAAACCCTTACAACAGAGGTATATGCACCAATGGCATTGGTAGTATCACCTACAACACAACTATATGCGGCTTGTACAGCGGGTACTCAGCAGTTTGATTTATCGGTAACGGGAGGTATCCCAACAATGGATAAAACGTTTAGCTATAGTACAGACGGAGGAGTAACCTTCACTCATATTGCTACGGCTACAACACAAGCGACACTAAATATGGCAGTGCCAGCGGGTGAAGAAACTACGGTACAATTCAGAGTAAGTTATAAACCAAACGGTACAGAATGCCGTAGAGAGCGCTTGCTTACAATTAATTACGACCCACCACGTTTCTTGGGTAGCACCTTTACCCTTACTAAGGCGATATGTGGTAATGACAATGGTTCGGTATTGATTACACCGAATGATTACTACGTAGGAACCGCTTCACACAGCTTGGTGGTGAAAGATACCAACGGAGTAGTTCAAACAGTAACGGCAATGGCAGCAGGTAACTATATAGCTTACCTTACTGATGCACGAGGCTGCGTGGCTACGAGAGCCTTTACGATAGATAAAGTAGAACAAGTGAGCGCAACAGTATCTATAACTAAACAGATGGGTTGCCAACCACAAGACAAAGCAGAGTTGACAGTATACTTACGCGGAGGAGGTAAGACACCATACTCGGTGAAGGTACTCAATACGAGCACCAATAGTGAGACTACACAAACATCTATTTCGGATAGTGCAGCTCTGCCATTTGGCAACTTAGAGTACGGCGGATATAATATCAGTATTACCGATGGCAATGGTTGTGAGGTACAATTGCAAACGGTGGTGAACCCAAGCTCAAGTGTGATGAGTATCACCTTCCCAACACCGATGGCTTGCTCACTCAACACCTATGCTGATATTAAGGCAACTAGTACAGGTACCTTTACCTCTACAACGAGGGCTTACTTTGCGATATATCGCACAGGTATCCAAAATCCACCAGCAGGTTCGGCAGCTAATTTTGTACAGACAACAAACCTTGATGGTACAACCGATGATTGGTATTTAGGAACCGCTTCGGGAACAGGGGTAGTAGCACGCGTACCTAACTTGACACCAGGGGTAAATTACACTTTTGTAACTTATAATATGACTACAGGCTGTCGTTTTGTACAGAATGCTTCGGTAGCAGCACCTACTAGTGCAACGCTTACAGGAACAATACAAGTGAAGAACGTAACCTGTGCCGATGCAAGCAATGGTACCTTTACCTTTACGTTGACAGGAGGTTGGAATACTATGGCTACCCAAATGGACTGGAAAGTATTAAGAGCTGATAATCACCAACCACCTGCTACAGCAGGAACAATTACAGGTAATTTTGCTTCACCTTGGACAACCCCTCGATTTGTGAATGCGCAATTGCCAGCAGGTAAGTATTACTTACAAATTACCCAATATGTAAGTGGGGTAGCATCGTGTGTGAGTGCGTTTAACTTTGAGGTAAAACGTTCGCCACTACAACTCAATATGAGTACATCGGCAACAAGGAAAGCGACTTGCAACAGAAATGGACAGATGTACTTAGAGATAACAGGGGGTACGGCAACTTACACCTATGGTTATATAGATAGGAATACACCATATACACCAGCAATGGTAGCGGCAACAGTATCGGCAACGACACTTGCTTCTAAATACCTAGATATACCTGATGGTGTATGGGATGTGTATGTGAGTGACCACTATGGCTGTTTGCAATCCAGCACAGTAACCATTACTAAGTATGACACACCAAACGTGTCGACAGTAACCACACTGGCTTGTAGGGCTTACAACAATACTAATGGCAAGATACCAGTGCGTATAGACCTTAACCAAATAGGGGAAGGAGCACACTACTACAGCTTGGACGGCAGTGCGAGTGCGCCAGTGAATTGGACAATTGCTAACCAATCGTTTGAGGTAGAAGTAACGCCACTAGTAGCTCACACTATTACCATTACCGATGTGAATGGTTGTAGCACAAGTAAGACCTTTAGTACAACGGCAATCATTACAGCGACAGCTACGGTGATTAAACTTAAGACTTGTGCATCACCAACGGCAGAGGTACGAGTAGATGTATCGGGCGGTACGGGTACTTATACCTACAACTTAGAACGTTTGGACAATGGAGCGATAGCTAGTGAAACCCTCACCACAGGAGGACACTTCACAAGCACTACGGGAGGTGTAATAGTATTGGGTACTCCAACACTTACTTTGGCAGCAACGTATCGCATCAGTATTTACGATGCTGAAACTACTGATTGTCCAATAGTGAAAGAGGTAACGGTACAAGACCCTGACCCAATTAATATGAACAATGTAATAGTGAAGCCTTATCACGAAAAATGTAATAAGGGTCTCACCGCTACAGGAACAGGTTCAATAGATATAGCAATGCCATTGGATACAGATAGTTATACCTTTAGTATTACTACGGCTATAGACCTTACTACGGGTAATGCGATATCGGTAACTACTACGCCAGCGGTAGCGGGCACACACTCGGCAACGTTCAGAGAGTTGCACGGTACGCCACGTGGGGTACGTTACGACATAATGGTTAAAAACAGCACAGGCTGTGTGGCTGGAGTTACTACTATAGTTACATCGCCAGAGATGATTAGCTTTGAAGACGGAGTGATTACCGCTACACAATACTTGTGCGAGAATGGCGGCGCATTATCAGCACCTAAGGTAGTATTTGATGTAACGAAAGTGAAAGGCGGCGTACCGTCATACACCTATGAGTTTGTAGATGCAGCTACGGGAGTGAGTCTTGGTAATGGTAGTGAATACACCTTACCGAACCTTGCAGGAGGTACTTACTACGTGAAGGTGAAAGATGCATCGGGCAGTTGCGAAACTAGCACAGTGAGCGTAACGGTAGTGCCGGCGTTTGAACTTACAGGGTTAAGTGTAACGACAACAACATCGGCTACTTGTGTGGTAGATGAGGTGATATGCATTACAGTAAGCACTACGGGTTATATTGCAGGTACAGACTTGAAGTATATCGTACAAGGTACAGATAACAGTATAGCAACGATTACCACAGTGGCAAGCACTACGGTAGATATTCCTTTAGTGGGCTCTAAGAACCTAAAAGGTAGCAACTATACAGTGGAAGTAGTGAATATGCAAACGGGCTGTAACCTCACAGGGGTACACAAGGTGAAAGACCCTAATACGTTTGCTATAGAATCATCTAATGCTGTGAGAGCGGTATGTAATGATGACTATGGTAGTATTACATTATCGTTGATAGATAAAGACTTGTCTGACGGCGACCAAGCAGCAGCGGGCTTTACTTATACGATAACAGCTGTGAGTGGATTATCAACCACTACGCTAAACGCTACAGTAGCGGGTGGTACGGTAGTTACCATAACAGGACAATTAGTAGGAGGTTCATACGATATAGTAGCGACTTCGTTATCTACAGGTTGTGAGGTAGCAAAACACAGGTTTACTATCCCAGCTAACCCAGCGCCTATAGAGATAGTACGAGCACGCCAAGAAGTATCGGTAGATTGTAATAACCAAAATGCGGTAGCAAAAGTGTACTTAAAAGGCGGAGAAGGTACCTTTACGGTAACACTTACTCCAATAGGAGGAACACCAGGAGCACCAATAGTAAAAGGCGGAGAGCTTGCAACTACCAATGGTATAGCCTTTGACCCGCTTAATGCAGGTAGTTACCAGATTACTTTGGAAGACAGCTTGGGTTGTACACGCTTTACAGGTAGCAATACGGTAGATATAGATCCATATGACGCTATCAATGTAAGTAGCATCACAGTACAAGTAACCTCTATTACTTGTGTAGATGCCAACGATGGTAAGCTGAAAGTAAGCAATGTAACAGGAGGCACAAGACCTTATGCTTATAAGTTAGTACGTTTATCGGCAACGGGTACAGAACTACCATCGATAACAGAGAATGGCAACACTTATACCTTTGAAGGGATAGAGCCAGGTACTTATAGGGTAGATGTGATAGATTCGAAGAGCTGTTCGGTAACAGTGGCAGGCACATATACCTTTGCAGATCCACAACCGCTATCGGCAGATATAGACGAGTCGGCATCGCAGTTCTATACTTGTAAGGGAGAGAACGCAGGTAATGTAACTATCCACAATATAGCGGGCGGTACAGGCACTTACCACATTGATATAGTGCGTGATGACAACGACCAGAAAGTAGCAGGAGTACGAGATTTAACAGGTACAAGCTATAATTTTGCAGACTTGCCACCAATACCTGATACTACTTTCTATCGTGTGGTGATAGAAGACACGAACCATTGTGTGATGACCAAGACGGTAAGCTTTACGGTAGTACAGTTCCCTGACATCACGGTGCGTTATATAGAGCAGGAAGGTACTTGCGAGGCGAATACTAATAACTATAAAGATTACTTAGTAGTGAAGTTCTTAGCTCCAACGGTAGACTTCAGTAAGATAACTTATAGTTTGAATCATTCGGCAACCTCTACTACCTTTGTGCGTACGATAGGCAGCAATATAGGTATCATAGAGGCGTACGATAGGGAAACAGTATCACAAACGATAGAGATACAGTATACCACAACGACCCCAATTTTGGGAAGCTGTACCTCTTCAAAGAGCTTTGATGTAGCGTTGCGCGTACCACTTACGCTGACTGATACGACAAGTTCGGCAACAGCTATCAATACGATAGAGGTGAAAGCTGAAGGAGGTAGGACTAATAACCTACACGGTTATACTTACTACTACAATGGTGTAGATAGAGGAGGAGATCCTGTGTATACAATCAGTTATAAAGACCCAGAGCGTGTAGAGGCGAATGGATTGCGTATAAAGATAGTAAATGTAGAGGTACGCGATGCAGATGGATGTACGGCAACTTTGACTCTTGAGGTGCCATATCACGATATAGAAGTGCCGAACTTCTTTACGCCAGATGGAGATGGTGAGAATGATGAGTGGAAGCCTAAGTATTTGGATAACAACGTTAATGCCCGAATATACATCTTTGACCGCTATGGTAGGCGAATTGCTAACCTTGCACCGGGCGAAGGCTGGGACGGAACGTATGAAGGCTTGCGAATGCCATCGGGAGATTATTGGTATATAATAGAGATCAATGATGAGCTGTATGACAAGCGCCAATTCTACGGTAACTTCACTCTTTATAGGTAGAAACATTATTGTAACATACATTTTACACACTTTGGCAAAGGTTATAGGAATCGCCCTATAACCTTTGCCAAAGTTTTTTTTCTAAAAATAGTTTCTATTATAAAAAAGTTTTGTACCTTTGAGGCGTGAAAAGAAAACAAAAGAAAGTGATATGATATATATAGAACTACTCATAGTATTACTTGCTATCTTTGTAGGAGCCCGAGTAGGAGGCATAGGCTTAGGTATCTTTGGAATGATGGGCTTGGGCGTGTTAGTATTCGGTTTTGGGCTGAAACCAGGCAACCCACCTATAGATGTAATGCTCATCATTGTAGCTGTAATAACAGCAGCATCTACCTTGCAGGCTGCAGGAGGATTGGACTACTTGGTGAAAGTAGCTGAAAAAATCCTGCGGAAAAATCCTGCTATGATTACCTTTTTAGCCCCTGTTGTATGTTATTTCTTTACTCTATTTTCGGGGACAGGACATATTGCGTATTCACTATTGCCTATTATATCTGAAATAGCTACCGATAGCAAGGTGCGTCCGGAACGTCCGCTGTCTATTTCGGTGATAGCCTCACAACAAGCCATTACAGCGAGCCCCATATCGGCAGCAACAGCCGCATTGCTTTCGGCAGAGCTTTTAGGCGATAAAGGGATTACTTTGGGCAGTATACTGATGGTTTGTATTCCAGCTACTCTCATAGGTGTAATTGCAGGGGCTATAGCTGTAAGTTTTATAGGTGTACCCTTAGAAAAAGACCCTGAATACCTGCGCCGCTTGCGTGAAGGACTCCTTGACAACAAACAACACAATGAAGCTACCGCTACTAAGGAAGAAAAAAACGCTAAAATATCGGTTATTATATTCTTATTGGGGGTACTTTCAATCGTGCTTTTCGGTTCTATAGATAGTTTGCGCCCCTCCTTTGGTGTAGATGCTAATGGAGTAGTTACCAGATTATCAATGACTCAAACTATTGAAATAGTAATGATGACTACCGCAGGACTAATGCTAATGTTTACCAATACGAATATTACTAAAGCTGTTAAAGGAAGCGTTTTTATAGCGGGTATGCAAGCTGTAATTGCTATTTTTGGTATAGCGTGGATGGGTGATACTTTTTTCAATGGAAATATAGATTTTTTTAAAAGCCATATAGAGCATATAGTTATGCAATATCCATTTTTGTTTGCAGTAGCACTATTTGTGATGTCTATATTTTTGTTTAGCCAAGCAGCTACTGTGCGCACCCTATATCCTTTGGGCATTGCCTTAGGAATATCCCCTTTAGCCTTAGTAGCGATGTTCCCAGCAGTGAATGGTTATTTTTTTATACCCAATTACCCCACTGTAGTAGCGGCTATCAATTTTGACCGTACGGGTACTACTCGCATAGGGCGTTATGTACTGAACCATTCCTTTCAATTACCAGGGTTTATAGCTACAATTGTGGCTATAGTTGTAGGTTTTTTACTTATTAGTATACTTTTTTGATTTGAAAAACTGTTTAAAACTATTTATATAATGAAAGTGATTAAGAAAATTGCGCTGATATTATTAGTGATGATGTCAGTAGCTGCCTTTGGGCAAAAAAAGCCAAGAATACGTATTTTGGCTACAGGGGGTACCATTGCGGGAGTGAGTAGATCGGCTACCGAAAGTAATTACAAACCAGGTGAGTTGGGCGTGTATGAACTTATAGATGCTGTGCCTCAAATAAAAGACATCGCTGATGTGAGTGCTGAACAGATTGTGAAAATAGGCTCACAAGATATGAATGATGAGGTGTGGCTTACACTGGCAAAACGCATCAACCAGCTACTTACCAAAGAAAAATACGATGGCATTGTGATTACTCACGGTACAGATACGATGGAAGAAACGGCTTATTTTCTAAACCTTACTGTACATAGCAAAAAGCCTGTAGTGATGGTAGGTGCGATGCGCCCTGCTAATAGTATGAGTGCTGATGGTGCTCTAAACCTTTACAATGCAGTAGCTGTAGCAGCTGATAAAAATGCTATGGCACGTGGCGTATTGGTATGTATGAATGATGTGGTAATAGGAGCTAAAGATGTTATTAAAACTAACACTACTGCCGTAGAAACTTTTCAAGCAGCTAATTATGGCAATTTAGCCTACATTCACAACGGAAAAGCTTATTTCAATAGAACACCAGAAGAAAAACACACTTATCAGTCTATCTTCAATGTAGATAATTTGAAAGAACTGCCTAAAGTAGGGATTGTATACAGCTATGCCAATGCTTCTGAACTGCCAATGCAGGCTTTTATTGACGCTAAATACGATGGAATAGTGCACGCAGGGGTAGGTAATGGTAATTTTTACAAAGCTAACTTTGATTTGGCAGTAAAAGCACGTAAAGAAGGCATACAAATAGTACGTTCATCACGTGTGCCTACGGGGGCAACTACTACTGATGCTGAAGTAGATGACAGCGAATACGAATTTATAGCTTCGCAAACGCTCAATCCTCAAAAAGCCCGCGTACTATTGATGTTGGCACTTACCAAAACAAAAGATTGGAAAACAATACAGAAGTATTTTGATGAATACTAAGATTTTAGTCTTTAGTCGTTAGTCGTTAGATTGCAGCAAATGATAAAAAGCTAATCATAAATGATAAAAGGCTGATGATAAATGGTTACAATAACTACTAATTAATACGATATGAGAAAAGTTTTATTGGCAGTAGTCTTTAGTCGCTAGTTGTTAGATTGCGGCAAAAGGCAAATGACTAATGATAAATGGCTACAATAACTACTAATTAATACTATATGAAAAAAGTTATATTAGCAATGAGCCTCTTGATGGGAGGTGTTGCCTTGGCACAACAAGATTTGCAGGAGCAAATCCACCAATTGAAAATGGAGGTAGAGCAGCTCCGTATGGCTACATTACCGCCACCACCTCCATCGGATATGCAGCCTCCTGCTGAAGGACAAAGTCCGCTACACAAGAAGTTTAATATGTACTTTAATTTTCAGTCGAGTTTTGATGCTGAAAAGGCAGAAGGTACAGATATGACAACTCGATTTAGAGGACGACAACTACGCTTGGAAGTGCGTGGCGACCTTACTGATCGTATTTTCTATCGTTTCCGTCATAGACTTAACAAAAGCAATGTTGCTTTGAGCTTAGACAACCTTGCTGATGCTACTGATATGATGTATGCAGGTTTCCGCTTGAATGAAAAATGGACATTTACAGCGGGTAAACTATGCCAAATGTGGGGAGGTTTTGAATATGACCTAAACCCGATGAATATCTATGAATATTCTGATTTCCTAAATAATATGGATAACTTTATGGTAGGCGCAATGGTTGCTTATACGCCTAACCCTAATCACGAATTTATATTGCAGGTTACTGATGTGCGCAATCGTGAGCTTAAGGATATTTATGCGGGTATAGCTTCTGCAACTATTACAGCTGCTAATTCGCCTTTGGCTTATATAGCGAACTGGAATGGTAATTTCTTTGATGGTGTATTGCAAACTCGTTGGGGTGCTGGGATACAAACAGAAGCTAAAGGCTATAACAACACTTTGGTAATGTTGGGTACTAAGCTGAACTTGAGTAAATTCCAGCTATTTGTAGATTATATGATGGCTAATGATGAACTTGATAGGTTGCGTTATACCCCATTGAGTAGCTCGCAAATAGTGAAGGACGCTCGCTATAATTCGGTAGTAACTAAAGCAGAGTTTCAGCCTAACCCTAAATGGAATTTGTTTGTAAAAGGGATGTATGAAACTGCCGAATCATCGTTGGTAAATAATAAACGCACAAGTTTAGGTTATTATGCTGGGGTAGAATACTTGCCTTTTGCAACTGAAGATTTGCGTTTCTTTTTGGCATACATAGGCAGAAGTAAAAAAGTAGAAGCCCAAAACTCAGTGGCTACTAACCGCGTGAGTGTGGGCTTGATGTATCGTATAAAAGCGTTTTAAAAATTAGCAAATTAGGAAATTTGAAAATTAGCAAATTTGGAAATTAGCAAATGAATAAGGCTGCTCAGGATAAATGGGCAGCCTTATTTTGTAATTCAAAGTTTATCATTATACATTGGGGATTTCCCAGTCGCTGCGCACTTTGAGCACTTGCTCAATCACATCGCGTACTGCCCCATCACCGCCATTGCGGTGAGAAATGTAATGCGCTACTGCTTTTACTTCGGGTACTGCATCTTGAGGACAAGTAGCTAACCCACTGTGCCTCATTGGTGGTATGTCGGGCATATCATCGCCCATATAAAGCACTTGATTGGGAGTAAGCCCTTTGAGCTGTAAATATTCTAAGAACGTTTCGAGCTTTTGGTGTCGTAACATATAAATATCGGTTACGCCTAAATTCTCGAAGCGTTTTTTTACGCCTATATTGCCCCCTCCGGTGATAATACATACGTTATAGCCTTTGGCTACAGCTGTTTTTAGGGCAAAGCCGTCTTTCATATTCATACTTCTCAGTAGGTCGCCGTCGTTATCTACTAGTACTTGGGTGTTTGTAAAAACGCCATCTACATCAAAAATGAAGGTAGTGATGTCCTTCAATAATTCTTTATAACACTTTTTTTCCATAGGTATTTATAATTGATTTAGTAAGATATTCGTATAGTTGTTTTTGAGGTTCGTTTAGCAATGCTAAATGTGCTGTTATGGTGCGGGTATCGCCACGCCTTGCGGGTCCTGTTTGAGCTTCTAATGCTGTGTGATGCTGTAGTTTAGCAAAGGTTTCGGCAATGAGAGGTTGTAATAACTCAAAAGGTATATGGTGTTGCTCGCATATTTCTTGGCTAATGGCTATGAGGTGGTTGGTAAAATTATTGGCAAAAACGGCTGCTACGTGTAGCAACTGTCGCTGCTCACTGCTGAGCTGATAACAATGGGCGCTGAACTGACTTGCGAGTTGTTGCAATAGAGCAAGGTCATCGGTATTTTCGGCTTCCAAGCAAATAGGCACTTTGCTAAAATCTACTTCTGTGTGTTTAGAAAACGATTGCAATGGGTAGAATACACCACGCCTGTTTTTGGGGTGCAAAGCTGTGAGGGGCGTATTGCCCGAAGTATGCACTACGAGCCCTCCGCTAAAAGGTAATTGTTCTGAAAGACTTGCAATAGCATTATCGGAAGTGGCAATAATAGTAAGCGCAGCGGGCTTAAGCTCACTTAAACAGTGAGTTTTTTCAACAGCAAAACAGTCAAAATCAGCAGAAAAAGCCGATCGGTTGTAGAGCTGTTGCAGGGGCAACTGCTTGTAAAGTAGTGCTTTGGTAAGATGGTAGGCTACATTGCCAGCACCTATAATATTGATAGTCATTTCTTTTTTTGAGGGCAAAGATAGTAAATAAAGTTTAATTAGGGAATTAGGGAATTAGCAAATTAGGGAATTAGCAAATTGGGGAATTAGCAAATTGGGGAATTGGGGAATTGGGGAATTAGCAAATTAGCAAATTGGGGAATTGGGAAATTGTAGGTGGGGAAGTGGTAAAAAATAAAAAAGTGGGCTGTAAATTTGCTATTTCGTTTATTTTACTTATTTTTGCAGCAAAATATTAACCAAGTTATCGGCTACCAATGATTTTTGAATTTTGAATTGATGGGGCAGTTGGAAGAAGTATGAATCATTAATTATTATAATGAATTTTTTTAAGAACTTATTTAAAAAGAAAGATATTCCTAAGCAAACTAAAATATCTATAGATGAGCTTTTTGCGCGCAATTTTACCAAAAAAGGCGGCAAGTTTATCTATTGTACTTCGGATATTGAGGTGCAGGATACTTTCCGACAAATAGTGAAAGAATTGGGGATTACTATAAAAATGAGTAGTAACAATTCGGAAACAATTAATGAAATGTTTGAAGAAAATGAAACACTCTTTGCTACTCCCATCGCTGAAGCTGATGTATATCTTACTGATTGTGAATGCTTAGTAGCCGATGTAGGTGGTATAATGTTCTCATCGCACCAAATAAAACATAAAAAAATAGAGAAATTGCCAGAAACTTTTATTGTCTTTGCCAGAACTTCACAGCTGGTGAAAGATATCGCTCAAGGAATGCGTACCATTAATAAAAAATATTGTGATAACCAAAAACCTACGGGGCTGATGACCTTGCAGAATTTTATACAAGAAACTGATGCTACTAGTATAGAAACTTATGGTGTAAGTAGCAAAGAAACTTATCTTATTTTATTAGAAAATATAACTCAGTAGCCTAATTATGAACGAATTATTTAAGCGCACTATCACAGGATTTATATACACATTCCTGCTGCTGGCAGCTATTATGCTCAATACCGATGCTTTTGACTTTTTGTTTCTTTCATTTGGTATTATTTGCTTGTTTGAGTTTAAAATGCTGATACGATTGAAGGAACTGCATATATTTTTGGCGTTTTTGTTTCTATGGTGGTTGTTTATACACTTAAAACTGCCTGAGTTTATGCTTTATATGTTGCTATTGCTCACTTTGCTTACCAATATATCGCTTATACTCTCTCTATTCAATGAAAAAGTTCCTCTGAGAAAGCAAAATAACAATACAAAATTGCTCATTAGTTTGTTGTATATAGGGGGGGGCTGCTTGTTTGTACCGCTTATTTATAGGCACGAAGATCACCCAGCTGATGCGAGTGAGTTTATACAATATATGTTTAACAACGAATCGCAAATTACAATGATAGGGATATTGTGCATCATCTGGGCGAGTGATACTTTTGCTTACCTCAGTGGACGTACTTTTGGCAAGCACAAACTTTTTGAACGTATATCGCCTAAAAAAACTATTGAAGGTTTTGTAGGGGGACTAATAGGAGCTACAGCGGTGGCTATATTGTTTGATATTTATAGTGTTCGCCCTATGTGGCAATGGATAGTGATGGCTGAAGTGCTGGTGGTAATGGGTACTATAGGTGACCTTGTAGAATCGAGCTTTAAACGGACTGCAGGCGTGAAAGATAGTGGTACTATATTACCTGGTCACGGTGGTTTATTGGATAGGCTGGATAGCTTGGTGTTTGCCTCGCCTTTTGCTTATTTAACTCTTTTATTATTTGACTTGTTTTAGAAAATGATTTTTTACAAATATCAGGGTGCGGGCAATGATTTTATAATGATTGATAACCGACAAGAAAAATTCCCTAAAAACGATAATACTCTTATAGCACAATTGTGCCACCGCCGTTTTGGCATTGGTGCCGATGGGTTGATACTTTTGGAAAATGCTGCAGGCTACGATTTTAAGATGATTTACTACAATGCTGATGGGCGTGAGGGTACAATGTGCGGCAATGGCGGACGCTGTGTGGTAGCTTTTGCTAAAGAGTTGGGCATTATTGCTGATGAGGCTACTTTTATAGCTATAGATGGCTCGCATTACGCGACCATTGAAGACGGACTGGTGCGCTTGCAAATGGCTGATGTAACAGCGATAGAAATGTATGACGACTATGTGTTTCTCAATACAGGTTCGCCCCACCACGTGGAATGGGTAGATGAATTGGAACGTATAGATGTAAAAAAAATAGGGGCTAAGCTTCGTTATAGCGATCGCTATAAAGCTATAGGAGGAAGTAATATCAATTTTGTAGGGGCTGACAAAGACGGTTTTACTATACGCACTTACGAACGGGGTGTAGAAGATGAAACATACGCTTGTGGCACGGGGGCTACTGCTGCGGCTATTGCTCTTTATCATACGGGACGTACACTTCATCGCGATATTCTTTTGCACGCTGTAGGGGGCGACCTACAAGTGTCGTTTGAATGCACAGGTAAAGTATATACCAACGTTTTCCTGAAAGGAGAAGCTAAAAAAGTATTTAAAGGAGAAACTAATGAACTAGTTAGTTAGCAAATTACCAAATTAAAATGATACTTCGTGCTTTAGAACCTGAAGATATAGATTTTTTATATTGGTTGGAAAACGAACGTTCGCTGTGGGAGGTGAGCGATACGCAGTTGCCTTTTGCAAGGCATCTTTTGGAGGATTATTTATATCGTGCTAAGCAAGATATTTACGAGGCGAAACAATTTAGATATGTGATTGCCGATGATGATAATACTGCTATGGGCTGTGTGGATATATACGATTTTTCGCCCAAGCACTTGAGAGCTTCGGTGGGGATTGCTTTACTCCCACAATACCGAGGAATGGGCTACGGCATCACAGCTCTTACCTTACTAATTGATAATGTACGCAATTACTTTGATTTACACCAATTGGTGGCTTATATCCCTATGAATAACACCCCTAGCTTGCATCTGTTTGAAAAAGTGGGCTTTAAACCAATGGCGGTACTGAAGGACTGGCTTTATTGGCGTGGGAAATTTGAGGAGGTTGCTGTGATGAGTTTAGTGGTGCGAGCCGCAGGAGGAGAATTTTGAATTCTGAATTTTGAATTTTGAATTGGTGGGAGTGCGAGCCGCAGGAGGAGAATTTTGAAATCTGAATTCTGAATTTTGAATTGGTGAGACTGATGGGACTTGTCTATAATAAAATAACATATAATACGAATATTTCAGAGCCTGCTAATGTAGTAGCAGAGCCTAAAGAAATATATGAGCCTAATGAGAAAACCATTGAGGCTATTGAGGATGGAGATTCTTTAGTAGAAAAATATAAAAAAGGGCTTGTAAAAGGCTATACTAACGCAAGGGATATGTTTAATGATATATTTTCTGATGATGATGATGAATGAAGAATAACAATTAATAAAAGTGTAAAATTTAGAATTCAAAATTAATAATTATATAAGATGCAAAGAGACATTGACATTTTTGAACTTATTCAAGACGAAAGAGAACGTCAGGAAAGAGGTATTGAGCTGATAGCTTCGGAAAACTTTGTGAGCGAGCAAGTAATGGAAGCGGCAGGCTCTATTCTTACTAACAAATATGCTGAGGGTTACCCTGGCAGGCGCTACTACGGAGGCTGTGAAGTGATAGACGAAATAGAACAAATAGCTATAGATCGCGCTAAATTGCTCTTCGGGGCTGAGTACGCCAACGTACAACCACACAGCGGTTCGCAAGCCAACGCCTCTGTATATGCAGCTTGCCTTAGACCAGGTGATAAGATTTTAGGATTTGACCTTTCACACGGTGGACACCTTACTCACGGTTCTCCCGTAAACTTTTCGGGACGCTTGTATGAACCTGTATTCTACGGGGTAGAAAAAGAAACAGGTTTGCTAAACTACGACAAAATTTTGGAAATAGCAGAACGCGAAAAACCACAAATGATAGTAGCAGGAGCTTCGGCTTACTCTCGTGATATAGACTTTAAACGCTTTAGAGAAATAGCTGATAAGGTAGGTGCTTTGCTCTTTGCTGATATAGCTCACCCTGCGGGACTTATTGCTAAAGGACTTCTTAGTGACCCTATCCCTCATTGCCATATTGTTACCACTACTACCCACAAAACGCTTAGGGGTCCTCGTGGAGGGCTTATCCTTATGGGTAAAGATTTTGAAAACCCATTTGGGCTTAAAACTCCTAAAGGTGAAGTGCGTATGATGTCGAGCTTATTGGATAGTTCGGTATTCCCTGGCAACCAAGGGGGTCCTTTAGAGCATATTGTAGCAGCTAAAGCTATAGCTTTTGGCGAGGCTCTTTCAGACGACTTTTTGCATTACGCTATACAAATACAAAAAAATGCGCGCCGCTTAGCTTCTATTCTCTTAGGCAAGGGCTACGATATCATCTCTAAAGGTACTGATAACCACTTGATGCTTATAGACTTACGCAATAAAGACATTAGTGGTAAAGATGCCGAAATTGCTTTGGGCAAAGCTGATATAACTGTAAATAAAAATATGGTGCCTTTTGATACACGCTCACCTTTTATCACCAGCGGTATCCGTGTGGGGGTAGCAGCGGTTACTACTCGCGGGCTTAAAGAAGACGATATGGAGCGTGTAGCCGACTTTATAGACCGTGCTATTACTAACCATACTAACGATGAAGCTCTTGAAGCTATTGCCGAAGAGGTAAATCTATTTATGGAAGATAGACCGCTGTTTGCAAATTAGCAAATTTGGGAATTAGAAAATTTGGAAATTAGCAAATGAGACTTTGCTAAAGGTTGTAATTTACTACCTTTAGCAAAGTTTTTTGCTTGTTACCTTCCTGACACTCTTATAAAAAATAGCTTGACAACTAAAGGGAAATATAGGTAGAGCTGTTAATTTTCTGTTAATCTTTACCTATTGTTTTGAAGATTGGTATAAAGTTTGTAATTTTGCGGTTGAAAATTGTAATGGGTGAATTGTACCCATTAATGACAAAAACTTAATAATCAAATTATTTATTAATGAAAAGAAAACTTACATTACTAACGAATTTTGTCCAAAGTGTATTGGTGGCAATGTTTTTCTTGTTTTCTATAGGGGAAATAAGAGCACAATTGCCATACTCACCAGCACATTTTGGTACAGGAAACACCGCCACGATTAACGGGGTAAAAGTAACCCGTAGTTTTGGTGGAAATGCAGATAAGATAGACTTAAATGGGTTTACACCAAGAAATATTTATTTGATACGCCCTAATCCATAAAGGATAACTAATTTATGTTAGATAAATCAGATGTTAAAATTTTTTGTACTCAATTAGCTGCTAAATATTCGGGCTGGGAATATAAAGCAAATTCGTTTAAGAATAAAACATTAAAACATTCAGAAATCTGGATTGATCCAGGTTGGGTATTGCATCTATCAGCCATGCCATATGTACTTGTTTTTAATAAATCTGTTGCTAAGGTTGTTAAAGAAAGTTTTCAGGGCATACATATGCCAAAATGGACGACTGGAATGGCTATTCTTAGCCCTGATGCACACAATCATGCCATGATTTATCAGAAACTGGTGCATACCTTACCTGACGCAGAAGCTTATATTTATGATTTTTTTAAGCGTGGGTTGGATTTGGTCGAACGTTATTTCAGCAATCCGGATGAAAAAGAATTTTTGACTAACTACCCTATCTATGGGGAATTTCCTGAGCCATGCAGTATGTATAGTTACGAAGGGCTGGGTGATTGTATTGCACGGGCAGTTGCATTAGATTTTGAATATGTAGAACATTTTATTAATGGTGATTTCCCAATGATTCGCCCCATTAGCGAGGAACGTCGCGAGCGCGTAGCCCAATGGCTGCCCATTTGGAAAGAGCGCGCTGCCGAAACCGGCAGCATCCTGCCGCCGAAGAAGAAGTAAAGTCGGTCGGATATTGCGGAGAATGTTGTTCAGGTAGCCTGTATTCGGAACAGGCTACCTGAAAACATATGGACATTCGGCGCCGCCCAGCGTTCGGTATTGGATCAGGTGTTGGCGGGTAATCCCGGCCAGAGCGTCCTCGTGCCGCTCTGCCAGGGATTTATACAGATTAAGCGTGAGGTAACATCCGCATGGGAAAATAGAAGGATAGTAAAAGGCGATCGATGGGAAGGCAAATCCGAATCAGGTGTTTGGATAACAGGATATACGAAACCGAGAATAACGGCATATCCTATTTATGGTAGATATTAGGAGTTAATAATGAAACACATATTGAAATGTTATTATTTAGATTCAGAACGTTATTCGGATGAGAACAATATGCTTGCTACATGTGAGTTTCTAGATGAGCATGGCAATGAGAATTATGAGCCTAAAGTATATGAGTATCTTGCTACCACGATGAGCTGGGATATTTATTTACCAGACGATATACAAAAACATTTTGAAATTATCAAAAATATAGAAGCCAACCCTAATGAGATTTTTGATGATGGCGGTGGACAGCATTTTTGTCTGGAATTTCATCATGATAAAGTCATTTTTTGTCACAATGAATTTGATGAAGAGGATGGTTTCCCTGTGCTCAGCTGCTCGTTGAAGATGTTTAAAACCGCCCTGACTGCGTGGAGTGCGTTCTTGCAGTTGCCCAGAAGCATTCATACCGTTTTGGAAA
>ERZ773077.508-NODE-508-length-29157-cov-4.173596_pt1 | contig 29157 bp, 25 predicted proteins | sample MGYA00580612_ERZ773077 | MGnify/ENA primary metagenome ERZ773077 (study PRJEB29015, sample SAMEA2737971) | human oral metagenome | biome: human oral; feature: human-associated habitat; material: dental | place: China | collected 2021 ...
CACAATGTAAAATTTATTTAAAAATTATTACTTTTAAATGTATTTAGATGTATAATGGAGATAGAAAATCTTTTCAAGGAGCACCCATGAAAAATCTAGTTGCTTTTCTAGTTATCCTAGGTATCATCGGCGGTATCGCCATGAAGTATATTAACGCCTTTCCGGTACTCGACGAGACGGTCAAAGAGAAATGGGCTCAGGTGCAAAACCAATACAAACGCCGCGCCGATCTTATCCCAAATTTGGTAAAAACAGTTCAAGGCTACGCTAGCCACGAGGAAGGCGTATTTAAGGAAGTAACGGAAGCTAGAAGCAAGGCTTCTCAGATGACGATCGACGTTAGCTCGATAGACGATCCTGCTAAGCTAAAAGAGTTTGAAAACGCTCAAAAAACTTTAGGCGGCGCGCTATCTAGGCTAATGGCTATCACCGAGAACTACCCTCAGCTAAAAGCCGATCAAAATTTCCTCTCCCTTCAAAGTCAGCTTGAAGGTACGGAAAATCGCATCGCGGTCGCTAGAAAGGACTATATCGCAGCGGTCAAGGACTATAACATCGCCCTTCGCAAGATACCGGATAAGTTTATAGCCGCAATTTTTTATCCAGAGCTCAAAACTCGTGCGACGTTTGAAGCAAGCGAGTCCGAACAAAGCGCACCGGACGTATCTTTCGCCAAATAACCCAACCAAGGTACAAAAATGAAACGCATTTTATCTACTTTATTTTGCGTTTTTACGCTTTTAGGACTTACGGCTATAAATTTATCGGCAGCAGATAATGCTACCGAACAAAACAAAACCGTAAAACAAACTACTACTCAAACCTCAAACGAAAAGAGTTCAAATTTCCCTGCCTTAACGGGCAGGGTAGTAGATCAGGCAAGAGTACTAAGCCAGAGCACAAAAGACGAACTAGAAACATTACTAGCTACTCACGAAAACAATACCACTAATCAAGTCGTAGTAGCTACTATAGAATCTCTAGGTAACGCTCAAATAGAAGAGTACTCCATAGAACTAGCTAGACGTTGGGGTATAGGACAAAAAGGTAAAGATAACGGAGTAGTATTAGTAGTAGCTCCAAACGACAAACAAGTACGCATAGAGGTAGGATACGGCCTAGAAGGTACTCTAACGGACGCTCTTAGTAGCAGTATCATAAACTACTACATAATCCCTGAGTTTAAAAAAGGCGATATCCAAAACGGTATAAACATAGGCACACAAAAGATCATTGCTCTACTTGATGGGGATGAGGGGGTTAAAAAGGAGATAGAAAAGCAAGATGAGACGCCTGTGGAAGCCTACGGGATAGTAGTTGGCATGGTGATGGTATTTGCTTCGGCTATTTTCGGCGCGGCAGCTCTGCGAATCGGAGCTAGCGCGACGCTATCAGGCTTTATCTCGGGCGTAGTCGCAGGGACGTTTGGTATCGAGAATCTGCTTGTTAGAGGCGGGGTCTTGCTCGTTCTTTTTGTGCTACTTTTTTATTTAATGCGAAATATGAAAACCGGCGGCAGAGACTTGTATGGCGGTGGCGGCTCTGGTGGTTACGGCGGCGGAGGCTTTAGCGGAGGCAGCAGAAGCTCCGGAGGCGGATTTAGCGGAGGGGGCGGCAGCTTTGGCGGCGGCGGAGCTAGCGGCAGGTGGTAGAGTCGCGAGGCTTAAATTTGGCGTCAAATTTGGAGAGCTTGCTAAATTTGACGCTTTTTTCTTTGTAAATTTGATTAAAAACCGCGAGTCGGTAGTTAAATTTGGCCCGAGATGCCGTAAAATTCGCTCGCTTTGCTAAATTTAGTTGTCGTCAAATTTGCAGCTTTTTAGGCGCAGTAGATAAGGCGCATAAATTTGACCTTATAATCTACCGCCGTCAAAATACGTGCAAATTTTACCAACTGCGCTCAAATTTGCACGCCCGCTATTAAATTTGCACCCCAAATCCAAGCTCAAATCTCCCCCAAAATCTTTTTATAGTTACTAAAAATCGGCGAATCCTCGCCAAAATACATACTCATCGCGCACACGTAGCGATCGAGCGGATTTTGGATGCGATTTAGCGTGAGACGCTTGCAAAACGGCAGGTCGTAGCTACTTAAAATCACGCTAAAAGGCACGGGAAAATCGGTGCCAAAAAGAATTTTGTCGTGGATTTGCGTTTGGGTTTTTAGGTGCGGCAGGATGCGGGCCTTGTTTATGCAAAGCAGTGCCGAAACGTCCGCGTACAGCCCGTTAAACTCGCGCAGCCAGCCAAGTAGCGTGAAGTAGTTTGCGCCGAATTTCTCGGGGTCCCTGGAGAGCGCCGTGAGAGCGCCGTCGCTTGAGGCGCCCATGTGAGCGCAGACGATGCGGCAACCTAGATTTAGCGGGGATTTTAGCTGCTCGATACTCTCAAGCGCCTTGTTTGACGCGAGCGAGTTTTCGTCGCCCACGTGGATCACGAGCGGCAGCCCAAGCTCGCTAAGTAGCCTAAAATAGGGCTCATAGCGCTTGTCGTTTAGATCCGTCTCCCAGTATGAGTGCAGCAGCTTGCCGCCTTTAAAGCCCATTTTATGGTATTTCTCGATCAAATTTAGCGCGTCTTTGCGGTTTGGATTTACGCTAAAAAACGGCACGACTTCGTTTGGATTTTGCTCGTAAAAGGCAAAAACATCTTCGTTTGAGGCGCAGACGGTTTTGTCCTTGTGCACGAGATTTCCGCCCTCATCAAATTTCGCATCGACGCCGAAAACTACGGATTTTTGGACGAAAATTGAGCTTTTGATCAGCCGCGCAAAGTTGCTTTTGTAGCCCTCAAAACCGTTTCTTATAAGCTCGCGCCTGTTTATGTCGAATTTTTTAGCGAAAAATGCGAGTGCTAGTTTGTCGTAAAGTCGGTCGAATTTCACGTCCGCGCTAAGCAAATGCGAGTGGATATCGACGGTTTTTATCTGCGTTAAATTTGAGCTTTGTAGGCCCCCTGAGTCGCTTTCGTTAAATTTGCCCGATGAAAATCCGCTTAAATTTGCTTCGTTTGTCGTTAAATTTACGCTCGCTTTGGCAAATTTACCTTTGGCGTAAATTTGACTCGCGTTTTGGCAAAACCCGAGCGTTTTTGGCGCGGCCGTCTCGCTCGCTCTCAAATTTGAGCTTAAATTTACCAGCGCGTTTTGCTCGGTTAAATTTGCGCGAGTTAAATTTGCCTCCGTTTTACGAGCTGTCAAATCAAAGCTTGCGGAATTCGTGCGGGCCAAATTTGCCGCCGTTTTTCCGCCTCTCAAATTTACGTCAAAGCCCAAAGCCTCCAAACTCTCGCATGCGCTATAAAAACCATCTCGAAACATCGTTTCTCCTTTTTAAAATTTGACGAAATCATAGCCTAAATTTTAAAAAGTGTCAAGTGGTGCTTTACACTTTATGATTTTCTAAGCTAAATTTGCGTAAGATTTCGTCAAATTTAACGAAAGGAAAGAGATGAGCTACAAGATGAGCGAGCTTTGCGAACTATCGCAAACGCCCAAATCAACGATACTCTTTTACGTAAAAGAGGGACTTTTGCCCGAGCCCGTGAAGGTAAAAGACAACGTCCATCAGTACGGCGAGGACACGCTTTTGATGCTAAATTTCATCAAATACGTCCAGAGCAACTTCCACCTCAGCCTAAAGGAGGTCAAGGCGCTCACGCAGCAAAAGGGCTTTAGTTTTAAGCGCTGCTACGAGGCGCTTTTTGATTCGCTAGATACCTTTATGGGGTCAAATTTCGCCCAGACGCTAAGCGCTAGCGAGGCGTGCGAGAGGCTAGGTATCACGGAGGCTGAGCTAGATAAATTTATAAAGGACGGATTTATCTTTATGCGAGGGGGCAAGCTAACCGAAAAAGAGGTCGAGATCCTGCAAATCGTGCTAGAAACCCAAAAGAGCGAGCGCGGGCGGGAAATTTTACAGACCTACATAAATTTAGCCAAGCAAACGGCCAAAATCGAAGCCGAGTGCGCGCGCGAAATTTACGCGAAAGCAAAGGATAAAAACGCGGCCTTAAAGCTCGTTTTCGACAATATCTTGATCTTAAAACCCTACATCTTAAATTTCCACACCTTCGATGCCTACAAAAAGGAGAACAAATGAAAGGTGTTTTTTCGGTTAGGGGCTTTTTGCCCTTTTTGATCGTTATGTTTATCAATGCGGTCGTCGATCTTGGCCACAAAATCACGATCCAAAACATACTTTTTAAGAGCATCGAGGATGAAAATTTACAGATCATCCTGACCTCGCTCGTAAATTTACTAATCTTGCTGCCCTACATCATGCTTTTTAGCGTTTCGGGCTTTTTAAACGACAAATTTTCGCGCACCCGCATCACTAGATACGCGGCGGCGAGCGAAATTTTACTCACGCTTTTTATCACTATAAGCTACCTTTGCGGCTGGTTTTACGTGGCATTTGGCACGACACTGCTGCTAGCGGTGCAAAGCGCGATATATAGCCCCGCTAAATACGGCCTGATTAAAAAAATCACGGGCGCAGAAAAGCTTGGCGCTGCAAACGGTATCGTGCAGGCCTTTACTATCGTGGCGATTTTGCTTGGTTCGTTTGTTTTCTCGGCGATTTTTGAGAGCTACGCCGTAGCGAGCACGGACGCGGGCGAGATGATAAAATCGGTCTGGTTTATCGGCGCGATACTTTTCGTTTGCTCGGTAGCCGAGACTATTTTTACGTTTAAGATTCCCTTTTTCGAGGCAACCGACGCGGGGCTTAAATTTGACGCGAAAAAGTACTTTAAACTAGGCTACTTAAAAGAAAACACCAGGCACATCTTTAACAACAAAAACGCCTTTTTATGTACGCTGGGGCTTTCTGTTTTTTGGGCGGTAGCGCAGCTGGTTATCGCCGTTTTCCCAGCTCACTACAAGGCTATGAGCGCTGATAATAACGTCATGATCGTGCAGGCGATTTTAGCTGTTAGCACCATAGGCCTAGTCGCCGGCTCGGCGCTAGCTGGCAGCTACTCGAAAAACCACATCGAGATGGGCATCGTGCCTTTTGGGGCGCTGGGGCTGTTTGCTTCGCTACTTATGTTTGCGCAGGGCTCAAGTGCTGCGTTTATGACGCTGGCGTCCTTTTTGTTCGGTTTTAGCGGCGGCGTTTTCATCGTGCCGTTAAATGCTAATATCCAGTTTTTCACGTCTGAAGAGCAGATGGGCCGCACGCTAGCGGGCAGTAACTTTATCCAAAACATCTTCATGGCGGCGTTTTTGCTGCTTGCGATGGCGTTTAGCATATTTGCCGTTAGTACGCCGGAGATTTTCGTCATTACGTCGTTTTGCGTACTCATCTGCGCACTGGCGACGATAAAGTACCTACCGCATCTTTTCGCACGTTTGCTTATCATGCCGTTTTTTAGGATAGGCTACACGATCAACGTCGACGGCGTCGAAAATATCCCGCAAAAAGGCGGCGTGTTGTTGCTTGGTAACCACATGAGCTGGATAGACTGGGCGGTGCTGCAGATGGCCTCTCCGCGCCCGATCAGATTTGCGATGCATAAGAGCTTTTATGAAATTTGGTACCTAAAATGGCTGTTAAATTTATTTGACGTGATCCCCATTGGCGCGGGAGCGAGCAAAAGCGCGCTAGAAAAGATCCGCGAGTGCCTGGATGCCGGCGATGTGGTGGCGTTGTTTCCGGAAGGCCACATCAGCTATAACGGACAGATAGACGAGTTTGCGCACGGTTACGAGATAGCCGCAAGCGATACGAACTCTGTCATAGTGCCGTTTTATCTGCGCGGTCTTTGGGGTTCGAGCTTCTCGCGTGCTCAAAAATACTATCAAAGAATCAGCCGTAAAGTAGACGGCAAGCGTGCTATCAGGGTGAGCTTCGGCGCGCCTTTGGCGCCTGAGACCAAAGCCCCGCAGGTGCGCGAAAAAGTCGTCGAGCTGTCGTTTTTTAGCTGGGCAGAGTATCTAAAAACCCTAGAGCCTATGCAGTTTAGCTGGCTAAAACACGCTAAAGCGGATCTGTTTAAACGCTCGATGGTAGATAGCACGGGCGCTGATCTAAACAATCTCAAGGTTATCGCGACGGTGCTAGTGTTTTTGTCTAAATTTAAATTCTCGTTTTTGAAAGAGCGAAACGTCGGCGTGATACTGCCTTCCTCGGTGATGGGTAGCATTATAAATTTGATGCTATTTATCAGAGGCAAGATAAGCGTAAATCTAAACTACACGCTTAGCGAGCAAAATTTGATCGGCTGCGCGGACAAGGCTGGGTTAAGAAGTATAATCACGTCGCGCCAGTTTATCGCCAAGCTAAAGGCACGCGGCTTTGAGCTAGAAGAGTCGCTAAAAGGCAGACTAATCTACCTCGAAGACGTCGCACAAGGCATAAGCAAGGCCGATAAAATTTGCGCGATGCTAAAGGCGATTTTGATGCCGCACTGGCTGCTTGAGCTTATTTATTTTCGCGACGTTCGCATCGACGATGATGCTACGATACTCTTTAGCAGCGGCAGCGAAGGTACGCCAAAAGGCATCGTGCTAACGCATAAAAATATAATGGCTAACATCAAGCAAATTTCAGAGATCGTAAATACGGACGGCAACGACGTTATCTTAGCGTCGCTACCGATATTTCACTCATTCGGGCTTACCGCGGCGACCTTTTTTCCGCTTAGCGAGGGTATCGCCTCGGCTCACGTGCCTGATCCCACGGACGCCTTTGCCGTGGGTAAGATGGTTGCTAAATACCACGCGACGATAATGTTTGGCACTTCGACGTTTTTTAGGCTCTACACCAAAAACAAAAAGCTAAATCCGCTGATGTTTTCTACGATCCGCTACGCGATCGCCGGCGCGGAGAAGCTAAACGCGGCCGTTAAGCGCGAGTTTAAGATGAAATTCGGCGTCGAAATTTACGAGGGCTACGGCACGACCGAGACCTCGCCAGTCGTTAGCGTAAATACCGCAAACGTGCTAGAACCGGAGTTTTTTAAAGAGCTCGTTTTCTCAAAAGAGGGCAGTGTAGGCCTACCGACGGCCGGCACGATAATAAGAATCTGCGATCCAACGAGCCTAGCAAAGCTAGAAAACGGGCAGGCGGGCCTCATACTAATCGGCGGCCATCAGGTAATGAAGGGCTACTATCTGGATGAGGAGCGCACGAAAGAGGCGATCGTCGAGCTAGACGGCGTGCGCTACTATAATAGCGGCGACATCGGCTTTTTGGATGAGGCGGGCTTCTTAACTATCACCGATAGGCTCTCGCGCTTTGCCAAAATCGGCGGCGAGATGATAAGCCTGGGCGCGGTCGAGGCCCAAATTTCAGCCGTGCTGGGTGATGAGGCGACCTTTGTCTGCACCAACGTCGCCGACGAGAAAAAGGGCGAGCAAGTCGTAATGCTCTTTAGCGGCGAGATAAGCGAGGAGGAGCTAGTCGCGCGCATCAGAGCTTCTGCGATACCATCTATCATGCAGCCTTCAAAGATTTACAAAGTAGAGGCCGTACCGGTGCTGGGAACGGGCAAAGTGGACTTTAAATCAAGCAAAAAGCTAGCGGCCCAGTTGGTCGCCGGCGAGGGAAATTTGGGTGCGGCGGAGGAAGCTTAAATTTATGCTATGAGAGGCAAATTTGGCGACTAGGTCGTCAAATTTGCCTATCGTCTAAGCTCCGGCAAAAGACCCCTGTAAGATTAAATTTTAAAACAGCGATACCCGCTTATAAACACCTAAGTTTAATCACAATATAATCGTAATGAAAATAAAACAACAAGGCAAATTTTGAACTTAAATTTAAAACAAAAACTCTTCGGTAGCAAACTTAAAAAGATAGTTTGGTTGGTAGTGCTTTTTACGGCGATACTTGGCGCCGCATTTATCCGTATAATCCCCGATTATTCCACCTCGCGAGGTTTCGCCGTCGTTTCTCTCCCCGATTACAACAAATACAAGCAGGGCTATTGCCTAAAAGAGGATAGAATTTTGTCTAAAGAGGAGCGCTTTAAGCGCGGAATTTTAGATACCTTAGACAGATCCGTATTGTTTTATGCCGCTATTACAGACAGATGCTATTATGTATATGACAATGAAGCTTGCAACTACGGCAATGGAGAATTTGCCGTTAAAGTAGGCTTTTATGAGACGGATAAATTTAATAACGATGATTGGTTGGAAGTTTTATCCAAAGAGTATGAGATAGAAAAACGTAAAAATCAAGACACTTGGCTATATAGAAGTATTTTCGTCGAAAAGTTTCAAATGAAGCCCGTAAATATCGCAGATAGGCTAAAGATAAATTTAGCGGAGGGCTTTGCGGGCTTTGATATGCCAGTAATTGAATACAAAGGATTAAATAAATATCTTTTATATCTTGATAAAAGCTTTATTCTTTATGATGATTTTAAATTCAGTGCTATTTTGGTTAGAGTTCCTGAAGGATATACCCCCAAAGATTTATTGGATAGAAGGCAATACTACGAAAGAGAGATTCAAGCCAGATCATATAGTGAAGATGACTTTAAAATTGATAATTGTGGCAATAGCGATTTTAAAATTTATAAAAACAATGCCGAAGAAATAGCGGATCGCCTGGTAAGAGAGGACTTGTTTAAAGGCGGTTGAAAAGCCTAATCATTTGAAATTTACCAAGTAAATTTCAAATCAAAAAATAAAATTTAACGCAAAGGATAAACAATGGCTGTATTTAATCTAAATTTAAACGACGACTATTCAAAACAGTTGCTAAGCTACTATATATGGGGTCAAGATACCCAGCCTCCGGTCGGTAAAGTGGCGTCCAATAAATATATCACCGCGATAAAATAAAAGGCGAATTTTGAACTTAAATTTAATACGCCTCACCGCGATAAAAAATTTTGGGTTTTAGCGGTTATGGATAGCGTAGAAAATAGCGTCGTTTCATCGCGGTTTAGCCGAACGGGCGATCAAATTTGCTTGATAAAACGACTAGCTAGCCCGCCTAAACGCCAAATGCCTACCGCAGACTAGCTAAATTTACACCAAATCTCTGCTGCTAAAGATAAAATATCCGCCCACAAGCATAATCGCACCTAAAATCAGCGGATAAAAAATCGAGTAAAGCACGAATCCAAACGCGCTAAAGTTGTTTAACACGAAATTTGACGCTACCCCGATAACGGCTAAATTTGGATCAAATAGGCTAATCGCCGCGATCCTAAAGACCTCGATCGGGTTAATGAGCGCGATAAAAAAGATGATATCCTCGCGCACGTTACTCTTCATCAAAAAGCCGATCAGCGCGAGATCTAAAAACGCTAACAAGATAAGCCAGAGTAAAAACGCGACGCCTTGACCCATTTCTTGGTTTTTGATCATTGATGAGATGAGAAATCCAAACGACAAAAACACGAAGCTAAGCGCGAAAAGTAGGGCGGTGTAGAGGGTTAGGATATTCCACGGGATTTCGATTTTTTTAACCAGTCCCGCAATCACCGCAATCGCAAAAGAGAGCAAAAGCGGTACGAAAATAACGAAAATACGCCCCAAAGCCTTGCCGAAATAGTATTCGCCTAGGCTAACGGGAAAGCTAAGCATATACTCAAGCAGGTTCGTATCGCGGTCGGCGCTGATGCTGCGTACGGTCGAGATGAGGATGAAAATGGGCACGATAATGATACAAATTTGGATAAAAAGCAGCAAAAGCCGCGTAAGTCCGCTAAAACCGAGCACCCGCGAGTCCGTCACGCCGCTAAAGATAAAAGTAACGATAAGCCCCATAAAAACTAGCATATAGATGAGAAACCAGCGCGAGCGCAGCGACTCGGCGACGTCTAGTTTGGCGATGAGTAGCAAGTTACGCATGCGCGCCTCCTTGATAGATCGGCTCGTCTTTTATGATCTGCCCCAGGTCCATCTCGACGTAGCGGTTTGATATGCCCTGCACCTCATCAAGTCTGTGCGAGATGAAAACCAGCGTCTTTTCGCGCGCAAACTCGCCTAGTAGATCCATAAAATTTCGCCTGGCTTTGGGGTCTAAATTTGCCGTCGGCTCGTCAAACATCATGGCTTCGGTGTTTTTAGCAAAGGCGATTGCGATTAGCATTTTTTGCTTCATACCGCCCGAGAGTTTGTAAAAGGGCTTGTGAAAGTTTCCTTTTAGATCAAGCTCCATTTTTTCGCAAAATTTCTCTATGTTTTCCTGCGTTACGCCCGAGCTTTTGCAGACGAACTCGCAAAGCTCCTTTAGGTTAAATTTAAGCGGCGGCGGCGTTTGCGGGACGAAAGATATCACGCTAAGGGCTTCTTTGCGCGCGGTAAATGGGTCAAAGCCGTTTACTCGCACCTCGCCGCTGTTTGGTTTAAATTCGCCCAGGATTATGCGCATCAGCGAGCTTTTGCCGGCGCCGTTTTGTCCTAGCACGACCGTTTTTTGCCCCTTTTCTATGCTCAAATTTATGTTTTGCAGTATCTTTTGCGAGCCAAAAGCCTTTGTGATGTCTTTTAAGATTATCAAATTTATCCTTTTAGATGAGCTTTTTAAAGCCGTTGTCAAATTTCAGCGCGTCGTGGTGACACACGTCGATACAGCGCCCGCAAAGCGTGCAGTCGCCGCCCACGAGACGAAATTCTTTTTTATTTTCGTCGTCGCCTGTTTTAGCATTTTTCTTCGTGATCTCTAGCACGTGCGGCACGAGACAGGTATCTATACAGACTAAACAGTGGTCGCAGCGCTCTTTATTCCAGCTAACTTTGACGGCATTGGTGCGGGTTAGCAGTGAGTAGGTCGCGCCGATGGGACAGACGTAGCGGCACCAGCCTCTGCGGGAGTAGAAAATCTCGACTAAAAGCACGAAAAGGGCAAACCAAATCGCGTGAAAATAACCGTAAATAATAAAGCGCGATACTATGCCTGTTACGCTAAAAATCTCAAACACGAGCTGCGAGCTAGCAAAACTCATCGCGATAAAAAGCGCGGTAAAGACGTAGCGCCATTTGGGATCGAACTCGCGGCGTTTGATTATCTTTTTAGCGGCTAAATTTTCGTGTATTTTCTCGCCGATCTCGCCCAAAAAGGTATAAGGACACACCCAGCCGCAAAAAGCTCGCCCGCCCACGAGCGCGTAAAAAAGCAAAATCGTAGCCGTGCCGATGATCAAATTTATCGGAAACTCGTGCGTCGCGGCAAATACCTGAAAGCTCATAAAAGCGTCGGTCAAATGAAAGCCTAGGATCCTTGATCCGCTGATGTCGCCTTCTAAAATTTGAATATCCGCGCGGTAAGAAAGCACGAACAAAATATGCACTAGCGCGATCGTCATGAGCCGCCAAGCGCGGATGCTAAGGCGCTTTTTGCCCTCGGCGTTTTTTACCGTGAGCGTGCTTGGAAACGGGACTTTGGCGACCGTGCAGCGCGTGGCGTACTTGTCCATTTTCTACTCTTTAAATTTTGAAATTTCATCCGCTAGCAAGCCTAAATCCTCGTCTGATACGTTCGTAAGAAGCCCCTTCATCAGGCTATTTGGCACCTTGCCCTCTTTGTAGTTTTTTAGCGAAGCTAGGATTTCGTCCTTGCTTTTGCCTGCGATACTAGGCGCCATCACGCCCTTGCCGTTTGCTCCGTGACAAGGCGCGCAGGAGGTCAGGTATCGCTTGCTAACGCCGTCGCTAGGCTGATTTGCGACGCTGTTTTGTAGCTGTTTTATCTTTTTGATCTCTTCGCTATCTTGCAAATTTAGCTCTTCGTTTACGACCTTTGGCTGCGTTTGCTGCGCCGGCTTTAGCTCGGGCCTGCTAGCGTCCTTTATGGGTGCTGAGGGCTGACTAGTTAGCATAAAAACCATGAGCGCAAGTACCAAAACTCCAAAGATTATCGCTATTTTCTTTCCCATTTTAGCCTCCTATTTTTTTCTAAATTGCTCGTTAAATTCGCTGATTTCATTTGCTAGGGCGCGGATTTGCGCCTCGTCTAGGGTTTGGACTAGGTCTTTCATCAGCGGATTTGCCTTTTGCTTGCTCTTATATGCGGCGATCATGTCGTAAATTTGATCCGAGGTTTTATTTAGCAGCGACGGGCCGATGATACCGTTGGCGTAGTCATCGTGACAGGCGGAGCATTTTACGATAAAGTCCTTGCTAAGCCGCCCTTTGATGAGTTTTAAATTTATGCTTTGCAGCGGGCTTCGCACCATCGCTAGTGCGCCTACCGAGCGGCTAGTTTCGCTTTCCTCGTCGTCCAGGCCAAATTTGACTCTCTTTTTGCCGTTTATATCGTAGGTCATAAACTGATCGTAGTCTTTTTGCGCGGTTGCGTTTGAGTCCGCTTTTTGCGTCTCTATCATGCCTGCGGCGGCGGGCGTCGCTTGCGTTTTTGCCGCTTGCGTCGCGCTTTTTTTATCATCTTTGCTTTCGCAGCCCGTTATCAGCATGGCAGCAGCGAGGGCGACGAGACAGCCTAAAATTTTATTTCTCATTTTTATCCTTTGTAAATTTCTTCATAGCCGCGGTTTGGCGCGATGTCGATGATTTGCACCGGGCAAACCTCGGTGCACACGCCGCATCCGACGCAACCTTGTTTAAATTCGGGCAAATTTCGCCCGTCGCTTTTAGCCATCGCTATGGCGACGTCTCCGACCGGACAGAGGCTCACGCATAGATCACAGGGCTTGTCCACGCTATTTTGGACGGCGTCTTTTACGGCTTGCTCGCGGTCGTTGTAAATTTTACGCTCAAGCATTTTCGTAATGCCGTTTAAATTTACGTTTTCGTTTTTGTACGCTAGACAGGCCTCGCGTCCTCGCAGCACGCCCACGCCCATCTTTACGTCGCTGATCTGCGTCGTAGCGTGATCTAGCGCGCCGCTAGGACAGGCCAAAACACAAGGAAAAAGGTCGCACAGATAGCAGCCTCGCTCGTGCGCGTCGATATAGGACGTGCCGTTTGAGTAGCCCTGCGTTATATCTAGTAGCTCGATGCTGTGATACGGACAGACCTGCACGCACTGGCCGCATTTTATGCAGAGTGATTCGAAATTTTTAACCGCACCCGGAGGCCGCAAAAAAAGCTCGTCCGCGCGCGTTTTGGGTAAAAAATATCCGATGCCGTAGCCTGCGGCCGCCGCGCCTACCGTTAGTGCGATAAAATTTCGTCTATTCATAGCGTTGCCTTTTGAGCGTTATTGGGGCGCATTTTAGGAGAGCCGTCCTCTAAAAGCTTAAGCGGCTCGGAAAAAGGCGCAAGCTTAGCTAGGAAATTTAGCCCGCTAATCACGGTCGAACCGTAGAAAAAGCGCAGAGTCGGATAGTACTGCCAAAGCTTATCGGCGTAAACGAAGTGCGAGTATGGCGTATCGCCGATGCCGTCTCTATCGACGTCTAAGCCTTCGTATTCGTCGAAATAATTACCGCTCCACTCGTTTAGCTCGATCTTTGAGCCAGGCGTATCGTTGATAGCCGTTTCCATGTTGCCGATAAAATCATTGCCCTTAAACACGCTTTTTTCCTGCGTCGCATGCATTTGCAGCCCGATGACGTTGTATAAAATTTGATTGTTTTCGAGGGTATTTACGGTGCCTGGATTTAGCGGCGAGCGGTCGGAGTAGATGCCGCGCGAGTTATACAAAAAGGTATTTTCTCTGATGTTAAATCCCGATGCGTCTTTTAGCGCGATACCCACGCCAAACGCTCCGTTTGAGTTGATTATCACGTTTCGGCGCACGAGAGAATTTGTTGAAAACATAAAATACATCCCCACGGCGCCTCCGCTAAATTCATTATCCTCGATGAGGTTATCCGCAGAGTACATCGTATGCACGGCGTAGCGGTTGTTTTTGCCGAAATTTTTGCGGATTATGTTGTTGCTGGAAAACCACGCCACGATGTCGCGGCTGTTATAGACGTAGTTGCGCTCGATCAAATTTTCGTGCGAATACCACGCGCGCACGGCATCTCCGCGTCTAGGCACGTCAAAGCCCTCTTTTGAGGTGATGTTGTTATCTCTTATCACGGCTTGGTTGCACTCTGATAGCTCGATACCGAAAAGCACGTCTTTAAAGCGGTTTTTCTCGACTAAAATATTATTGCCCTTTGCGCAGCTTATGCCCGCATCTAGGTTCATTTGACTCGTGCCGCTGCCCTCGATGTTTAAATTTACGAGCTTTACGTTTTTTGCCGTTACTTTTATCACGCTTGATTTGCGGTCGCCTCGTATCACGGCGTTCTCGCCTTTGCCTATTATCGTTAGCGGCTTATCTACGATTATATTTCCCTCGTAAAGTCCGTCGTTTAGGCGCAAGATGTCGCCCGGTTCCGCAGCGTTTATAGCGTCTTGCAGCGGACCGGCGAAGGCCGTCAAATTTAGCGCGCAAAAGAGCAAAAGCTTAAATTTCATTTCGCGTCTTTGAGCTCTTTTTTCTTTGAAAATACGGCTAGGATACAAAGCGCGCTCATAGCCATCATCACCCAAAATCCTATGCTAGGATACGAGTGCGTTGTAAACTGCGCGACCTTGCCGTCGCCAAGCACGGTCGGCATAAACGGTTTTATCTTAAACGCGCCCCACTCTTGCATATTGTGCCCGTACCAGTAAAGCCAGCCCGCAAACGCGCCCATGAAAAGCAGCGGAGCTATGGTCGGAAGCACCATGAGCAGGGAGTTAAATTTGCCGTCGTAGTATAAAAAGGCTAGCATGCAAAGCGTGGAAATAAGCAGATAATAAGGCGCAATCGCGCGCTCGACGTTGCCGCCGTGCTCCATCGGATACATGCCGATGTAGTGGTTTATGGTGTTCATCTCGTGCACGTCGCCGCTGTATCCGTCAACGTGAAAATAAACCGGAATACCGTCTGGAAAGGCGTCTTTTGGGTAGTTTGGCGCTTCAAGCGCGACGTACCAGATAGGAAAAGATGGCGTGCCGATCTCGGCTTTTTGCTCGATCGCTTTTTGTAGGCTGGCTTTTACGTCGTCTGGCATCAAGTGATTTTTGTACTGAAACGAGGTGTAAAGGTCGTAAATTTTATACGAATACCCGGCGAGAGGCTCGCCTGCGGCGATCTTGGCTTTGGCTCCGAAAAAGCCTAGCACCGGGATCGTAAAACAAACGGTCATCAAGACTAACGCGATAATAGTGTAAATTTGATACTTCTTCATCGTTTCTCCTTTATTAAATTTAAAAAATTTTTCGCAAAACGCTTTTTAAATTTAACGAAAAAGGCTCGGATTACGCACGCCGAGCCTCAAATTTAGCGTACTGATTCGGACCGCTAAGCCCGAATCAAATTTTGATTACATTCCTGCGTTTTCGTCGATCCATTTTAGGTATTCGATGATATCTTTGATCTCTTGATCGCTCATGTGCTGATTAGGCATTCTTAGGTTAAAGTAATCGATCATAGACTTGATATACTCGTCGCCGTAAAATTTAGACGGATCTTTGATAAAGTCAAACACCCATTTCTCGCCGTTTTCGTGACGCAAAAGAACGCCGGTTAGATCTGGACCCGAGCTAACCTGACCGATGACGTGGCAGCCGTTACAACCGCCTTTTAGATAGGCTTCCTCGCCTTTGGAGGCAGCCGGGCTCATAGGCGTGGCGATCTCTTTAGCGAGATTGTTTTTAGCTCTTAGGCCGACGTCCGCGGTTTTAACCATATACTGCCATACTTGGTACTCCCATAGTATCGCGCCGTTTACGTCGCCTTTTTTGTAGGCTTCGTCGGCTTTTGCTTTTACTTCAGGGATTTTGCCGTACTGATCCAGAGCGTCGGTAACTAGCTCTTTTACCTTAGGATATTTTTCATAATGCTTCTCTTTTAAATACGTAACGACGCTTTGGATAACTTCGTCGGTAGCTTTGTTTGTAGCGATTACTTTATCGTATTCGGCTTTTAGAGCTTCTGGACTTAGGGTTTTTAGCTTGCTTGCTTTGGCGGATTCGTATTTTTTGTTCGGATCTTTAACTAGCAAGTAACCCATCATCTCAAGGTGCAGCGCAGAGCAAAACTCTGTGCAGTAGTAAGGGAATACGCCCTCTTCGTCCGCTACGAAATTTACGGTCGCTGTTTTACCAGGCTCTAAAGACGCGTGGATGTTATAAAGATCCACGGTAAAGCCGTGAGTCTCGTCCTGGGCGCGCTCCAGGTTGGTTAGGTGGATGGTTACGTTGTCGCCTTTATTTACCTCGATATGCTCAGGATTGATGTGGCTTCTGATCATCGTAGCATAGACGGTTACGTTTTTGCCGTTGCGCTCGACTCTTTCTTGTCCGGCAAGAGTTGCGAACGGACTTTCTTTACCGGTGCGAGAGTTTGTTCCCATGGCATAGGTGGTAGCCGGTTTTAGCTTGCTAGCCGCGATCGAAACTACGTCGTGAGGTTCGCCCAGAGGTATCGGCATATCGTATAAAAGCTCCATTTTTGAGCCGGCTATGTCGATTAGCTGGTGGTTTTGCGGGTGAAGAGGGCCGACCGGGTTAAAGCGATCGATCGAAAGTTTATCAAGAGCGATAGCGTATTTTCCCTTAGGTTTTGACGATTTTCCCTCCATAGTATCAAGGTGTCCGATGTTGTAGTGGACGTTGATCCTATCTAGAACTTTTAGATTTTTGTAGTCCCATTTCACGATCTGGCTATCGACGTAAAGAGAGGTATAGATGATGCCGTCTTTTTCGTCAAAAGAGTTGTGCAGAGGTCCAAGGCCAAGTTCGACTTGTCCTTGCAAGCTCTTTGCCATATCAAGCACAGGGATGCCGTACGGATCGGTGCCGGCAAACTCTTTTTTATCGATTAGGTTTTTGATCTTTTTAAAATCATAAACCGTCGCATGAGTATCTAGCTTGCCGCCGATAACGATATAGCGGCCGTCAGGAGTGACGTCTACGCCGTGCGGGCTCTTTGGCTCAGGGATCAAAAATAACGCGCCGGCTTTAACCGCGGCGTCTATGGTAACTACTCTATGACCGTTTATCTCCATGTAGTTTTTCTTATCCTGAGCTAGCTTTTCTAAAATTTGCCAGTTATAAATGTGCAAATAGTCAGTGTCGTTTCTGCTCGCGCCCGCTTCAAACGGAGGCAAGCCCTTTTCGATACCGCCCGTATACATCTCGGAGTTTATCGAGTTTGTAAACGCCCAACCGAAACTCTCGCCCTTACCGGCGTCGCTTAGGTCCTGCCAGTACGGAGGAAGCTCGAGCGAGAAGGATGCTTTCTCGTCTATCTTACCTTTTGGATAGTCAAATTTCCAAAACGTTACCGCGCCGCGGTATGCGCTTTCGTACTCGTCTATCGAGTGGTAGCCGTTATCTAGCGGAGCCGCGTACTGCGCCGCTTCGATGACGTATTCGCTATTTGGAGTGATGAAGCTGCCGCCGTGTTCGCTTTTTACGATTGGATTAACGACGATTTGAGTAGTTTCGAAATCGTGCAAATTTATAACCGCGATGCGAGGGTTGGCTTTGTCGTTGATGAAAAGATAATCGCCGACGTATTCGCCGTTTTTCTCGGTTAAAGCAGGGTGGTGAGTGTCGCCCCACGTGATTTGTTTGCCTCTGATGGCGCCGCTTTTTAGGATGGCTTTAGACTCCTCGTCGTAGCCGTATCCCTGCCAAGGCTCGGGCGTAAAGACGCCGATATACTTGTAAATCCTCATTGAAGGCACGCCGTAAACCATTACCTGTCCGCTTTGGCCTCCTGAGGAAAATACGATGTAGTCGTCTTTTTTACCGCTTGGCTGATATGTTTTAGCGGCCGCTAGGATGTCTTTTTCCGTTAGTCCGCGCGCTTTCATGATAGCTTGCAAATCGCTATCCGATGCACACGCACTGCTAACGGAAAACGCGAGGCCCGCAGCCGCAACGATACCGCAACTAAGTAGTTTGTTCATTGAAAATCTCCTTTCCTAAGATTTTTTCTTGCAAATTTGGATCTCGCCGTTTATGCTAACGGCTATGACGCTATCTTCGTCGTTAAAAATTTTTATCACGGCGTCTGAGTTTTTGCCTATTTTTTCTATCTGTTTAAACTCGGCGTCGCTTCGTAAAATTTCGCCGTTTCCAAGCCCGATATAAACTTTATCCTGTACGACTAGCAGGCTTTTAACGCGCGAATTTGAGATTTTGTAAATTTGGACGATTAGGTTCGGGGCGGCTTTGGTCTCTGTGCTCGCCGAGTTTTTTGTTTCTAAATTTGTAGAGTTCATCAAATTTGCGTTTGCTTTGCCGCTAGTCAAATTTAGATCCGCTTTGTTTTGCGCGTTTTTGACGGCGGTTAAATTTGAGCTAGAGTTGTCTTTGCCATTTGTTTGCGTCAAATTTGCTTCGGCGTCAAATTTGAGGCTAGCTATCTCGTCGCTAGCAAGCCCAAAAATCACGCCTGAGTTTATCTCCGCCGCGCTCAAGGCTACGGATTTTAACTTGCCCAGATTTTTTGCCCGCATCGTGCTTAAATTTACGCTAAAAACCGATCTATCCCAGCTAGTTATCAGTGCGGCGTCGTTTAAAATTTGACAGGTCGCGATATGGTATGCGCCGTCAAGACTCGCGCGCATCAGCTTTTTTGACGCAACGTCGTATGCGACAAAGGTGTCTTTGCTGACGACCGCGTAAATTTTGCCGTTTGCGACGTGAAGGTGCGTTACCTGCGTATCAAGGCTTAAATTTGAAAGATTTAGCATGCCGGCAAAAGAGCTAAAATCATCGTTAAATTTAGCTATCTCGCCGCCAGCAAATCCTGCGTATAAATTTACGCCATCAAAGGCTAGCGAGGTTATCTCGTCTGTTTTAAAGTCAAATTTGTTAATGGGTTTTAAGTCTTTTTGATTAAGTATATTTAGCGAATTTTTGGCATCGTAGACGGCTATGGTTTTGTTTTGCTCGCTATAGGCGCAGCTTTTTACGTCGAGACTAGCCGTGGCGCTAACGTCGCTTGCGAAGGAGAAAATAAACAGAGCGCATACGAGCGCTATAATCTTCATGGATGACTTCCGAATTTTAAATTTCCGCTAAAGAAACTATACAACCGGAAGGCTTAAAGTATATTGATTTAAATCAATATCAGTAATAATTGACCATAAAAAAATATCTCTGTGTTATAACGTAACACTCATAACAACTAAATAATAAAGCTGTTATTATTTCAGATTTTCCAGCGTTTTCTTGATGTTTTGCGCCGTTAGATTGGAGATCTCGGCGACGAATTTACCGTTTTTGTCTAGTACGTAGAGCGAGGAGCTGTGTGCGACGGAGTACTCCATGACCGATTTTTCAAGCAGCACCTTTTGATACTTCACGCCGTAGCTTTTTGCAACCTTAGGCAGATCGTCTAATACTATACCGTAAGAATTCGGATAAAAATACTTCGCGTACTCATCGACGTTTTTAGGTTCGTCGCGCTCCGGATCTAGGGTGACGAAAATCACGACGATATCGTCTCTTTTTAGCTCGTTTAACACGCCGCTTAAGATACCTAAAGTCGCGGGGCAGACGTCCGGACACGAGGTGTAGCCAAAGTATATAATCTTATTTTTACCCTCAAAGCTCTTTAGACTCACCGCGCCGTTTGTGCCCTTGCCGGTAAAATCGTAATTTTTTAGACCCTCGGCGACGTTTGCGCTTTGACCGTTAGGGGCGTATTTGTTTGAATAAAATGCGAGATAACCTACGCCAAGAACCGTTAAAATCAGTATAAGTACGATAAGAAGCTTTTTCATCATCCGCCCTTTCAAGTGAAATTTGCATCTACTGATGCAAGTCGAAGTCTATATAAAGTCCGCTTTTTTTACCGTTTTCTAGCACCTCGAAACGGTACCTCATGATGTTTATCAGGCACGCGCTTAGCACGATGTTTGATATGTAGGCGTTGTCGCGTTTTTCTACTTCGGCCTTAATCACACCCATGTCCATATTTACGCCGTGGATCTCAAGGCTCGGGTTTTTAAACCCTTCTAGCCCCTCGATGCGCACTAGCGTAGGCTGCATAGTGTAAACGGGCTTTGGCGAGAGGCTAAATTTAACCGTCTTGCCGCGAAACTCTACGCCGCATGAGTGCTCGGCGTTCATATCGCAGGGAAGCGGGGTTAAATTTGCCCCCACGTCCTCTGCGCTCAAAAAGTCCTCTTGTGCTTGCGGTTTAAAAAACAGGTACGCCGAAGCACCCAAAACGCCGATTAACAGGACTAAAATAATGAGAAATTTTTTCATTAATGCTTGTGGTGTCCGCCGTGATCGTGTCCGTGTTCGCCGTCTTTTTTAGCTACGACCGCTTTTGCGACGATGTCTTTTACTTCGAGTTTTTGTCCGTTGTCAAACTCTAGCGTAGCGTCTAGTTTGTCGCCCTCTTTGATCGGAGCTTTGATGTCCATTAGCATTACGTGCAGACCGCCAGGCTTTAAATTCGCCTCGCCCATCGCAGGCACCTCGATATTTTCTATTTGCACCATCTTTTTCATGCCGTCTACTTCTTTGTGCGTATGTATCTCGCCCGTAGCGGCCGCCGGAGAGCTAGCGCCGACTAGTTTTACTGGCTTATCTGTGTTATTTTTGATGTCGAAAAACAGAGCCGTATTTTTTGCGCCGGGAGGTGTAGCCTTGGCGTAGATATCAACGATCTCGATATCTGCGGCGTTTGCAAAGCCCAAAGAGGCGACTACTAGAGGTAAAGCTAAAAATTTGCTTTTCATTTTTTGCGTCCTTTACGTATAATTTTGATATTCGCTATTGTAACACAAAATAAAAGCTTTTTAAAATTTTTAAGAGAAAATGTAATATAATTCTGGCCTTTATTACGAAAATACTCAACGTTAGGGAAATTTTGAAAAAACTACTCGGCTTACTTATTTTTTATGCTTTTTTTTCTCAAATTTTACTCGCCGAGGCTTTAGCGGACGCAAATTTGACGGGTACAAAATACTGGCTGGAAAAGCTAGGCGCAGCCGACGTCAGATACGGCTACTACGAGGCTAAAACCAAAATCATCGTCGTAAATAAAGCGCAAAAAACCCTGCAAAGCTTCGAGTATGCGGGCGGCGCGCTGGAGCAAATCTTTTCTCAAAGCGTGATAACTGGCAAAAGCGGGGATAAATTTAAAGAAGGCGACCTAAAAACGCCGGTCGGGGTTTACGACATCACGGACAAATTTACGCCGCCCGATCCCTTTTACGGGCCGCTTGCTATGTCGTTATCGTACCCAAACGCCCACGATAAGGCTGCGCAAAAAACGGGCGGAGGCATCTGGATACACGGCCTGCCGATGAAAGGCAAACGTGACGATGAAGTAAAAACGCGCGGCTGCGTGGCGTTTAACAACGACGCGCTGGTGGAATTCGGCAAACTGATCGGTAGCGAGGGCGTCGTGATAATCAGCGAAAGCCAAAAGGTGGACGCTAGTAAAGACGACGTAGCGCGCGTTCTGGCGCATCTGCACGAGTGGTTGCAGGCGTGGCGAGATAACGAGACTAAAATTTACCTCGGCTTTTACGCGGACGAATTTGTAAAGATAGAGGGTAAAAACGCGCTAACGAGGGCTAAATTTGCCGAAAATAAAAAGAGAATTTTCGCGCTAAAAGAAAAAAAGAGCATAAAAGCTTCAAATTTTAGCGTGACGCCGTATCCAAACATCAAAGGGCAAAATCTTTTTAGAGTGGTTTTTGACGAGGATTATGCTGCGCCCAGCCATGAATTTAAGGGGCAAAAAGAGCTCTATGTGCGGCTAGATAAAGATAAATTTAAAATCTTAACGGAGAAGTAAATGCAAGAAAAAAGCGAAATAGTAAAGGCTCAAATCGAGGAAATTTTAAAGGCTAGGGGCGAGTTTTTCGCCGAGCTAGACCGCCAAGTGCCAAAGGTTGCGGGCACGGACGTGTTTGACTTTGCGGCGGTTAAGGAAGCTGATCTAAAGGCTCTCTACGCCAAATTTTACTCTTACGATTATAGTATTAGGAAGCTACTTCCTAACGTTTATGAGGCGTTTGGTGTAAAATTTAATGTCTGAACTCGTTTTAAACAGATCCGCCTACATCCATAATCTAACCAAAATTTGCGCCAAAGCAGGCGGCAAAGATCGCGTGATTTTGGTGCTAAAAGACAATGCCTACGGTCACGGAGCGGCGCTTGTGGGGCGCGAGGCGGCAAGCTACGGCATCAAATTTTGCGCGGTCAAAAACGAAGTCGAGGCGCGCGAGCTGGAGCCGTTTTTCGAGCATATTCTCATCCTTTCGCATATTCCTAACGGCGGCGAGAGCGAGCGATTTATCTACTCAGTAAACGACATTTCGCTGATTGCTAAATTTAAAAAAGGCGCACGCGTGCATATCGCCGTCGATACGCTCATGCACCGAAACGGCGTCTCGGTGGGCGAAGTGCGCGCGGCATGCGAGTCGGCCTTGGCGCACGGACTGCAAATTTGCGGCGCATTTACGCACTTTAGAAGCGCCGAAGAGCTTAGTAGCGATTATTTCGTGCAGAGGCGAAATTTCGCCGCGGCAAAAGCCGTGGTGCGCGAAATTTGCGGCGACGGTTTGGTCTTTCACTCGCATAACTCTGCTGCGACCGAGCGCTTCGGCGAGCTAGCGGACGAGTACGTGCGCGTGGGCATCGCCGCCTACGGCTACGCGCAGTTTGACGATAGTTTGGGGCTAAAGCGCGTGGCGTCGCTCTGGGCGCATAAAGTTAGCGGTAGAGTACTAAAAAAAGGGCAATGCGCGGGCTACGGCGCTAAATTTTGCGCGAGCGAGGATATGCAAATCGCCGTTTACGACCTGGGTTATGGCGACGGACTGCTGCGCTACACGGGCGAGGGCGAGCTAAAGACGGCCAGCGGACAGCGGTTGCTCGGCAAAATGTCGATGGATAGCTTTTGCTGCGAAGACGCGGGCGATAAAATTTGCGTATTTGACGACGCGCGCGTTTGGGCTGATTTTTTCGGTACGATAAGTTATGATGTTTTGACTAAGCTTTCGCCTAGCATCTCGAGGCGGTTTGAGTAAAACTTCTCGCAGTCCGCTTGAGCGCGCAGGTAGCAAACTCTGCGCGCAGAACTAGCGGCAAAAGCTAGCTTTCCAAATTTATGAGCTTAGTCTGCTATCCTCAAAAGCGTAAATTTGCCGTCTGATTCAAATTTACTCCGAATTTTGCCTAATATCGGCTCGCGGTTTTGTAAATTTTGAGACATCGTTTGGCGGTCAAAAAATTTATCGCTTTTTTTCTTGGGCGGATCGTGCTAATTTTGCCTAAGCGTCAGGTTCGCTAAATTTTGCTTACCGATTTATAGCCTGCTATATTAGCGGGCAAAGCATTTTATGTTTTAAGGTGCTACCGTATTTGCTTTTATGCCTCTACGCCGGCGTTTTTAATTTGGATTTGCGATAAAATCGGACGAGATTCTATGCGGCTAAATTTTCGTAGCGGCGTCAAATTTACGCTGGGTTAGCGCAAGCCGCATTTTGCAAAGACCGAAGCGGAACATTTGGCTAAGCAGGCAAAATTATTTAAATTTACTTCAAAATATCCCGAAGCGTGGTTTTTAGATCGCCAAATTTAAAGCTAAATCCGCTCTCTATCAAAGCTTTGGGATAAACTTTCGCACCTTCAAGCAGCACGACGGATCCCTCACCCAGCATCAAATTTAACGCAAATTTAGGCACTTTAAAAAACGTCGGTCGCGCTAAAACCTCGCCTAAAATTTGAGTAAATTCGCCGTTGGTGCTAGGTTGCGGCGAAACGAGATTAAAAACGCCGCTTTGGCGGTTTTGCAGGGTAGATTTAAACGCCTCTAGCAAATCAGCGACGCAAATCCAGCAAAACGCCTGCTCGCCGCTACCGAGCTTTCCGCCAAGGCCGAGCTTAAACGCCGGCAACATCTTAGCTAGCGCGCCGCCTCGCCCCAGCACCACGCCTAGGCGAAATATCGCCGTTTGCGTCCGCGCCTTAGCGGCTTCGCTCTCCCACTCGCATGCTAGCTCGCCCAAAAATCCGCGGTCAAATTTGACCGAGCTCTCGTCGTGGCCAAGCCCGTTTTCGTAGATGCCGATAGCCGAAGCGCTGATGAAAAATGGCGGATTTTCTAGCTCGTTTATAGCGCTAACCAACGTGCGCGTAGTCTCTATCCTGCTTGCGTGAAGCTGCTTTTTATAGGCCTCGCTCCATCTGGCCGCGATAGAAGCACCTGCTAAATTTATAACCGCGTCGCAGCCGCCGATGAGGTCTTTGAGCGCGTTTTTGTCAGCATAAGCGGCCCTCGGGATAGCTACTATCTCGTGTCCCTGGGCTCTAAAAAAGCGGCAGAGTTCGCCGCCGATAAATCCGCTCGTGCCGTTTACGGCTATTTTCATATTTTGCCTTTTTGATAAATTTACTTTTATGCGTGCGGTCAAATTTGACGCGACGCAGGGTTAAATGGCTCCAAATTTAACGCCCGAAGCCAAGCCGTTTCGCTTAAATTTGACGGACGAAACGAGGGCTTAAATTTGCCGTCAAATTTACTTTTTAAAATACTCTTTCACGCCGTTTTCGCCATCTAGTTGCGAGCGTAAATTTTCTAGCGCGGCAAATAAAATTTACTGACACCCTTCGCATTCGATTGAGCGGTCCGCGACGTTGTTTAGCTTCTCGCTATCTGGGCTTTCGGAGCGCAGGTAGTAGGTCGATTTTAGCCCCAGCTGCCACGCAAGCGTGTAAATTTCGCTCAGATAGCCGCCGCTTGCCTTATCTAGGCTCATGAAGATATTTAGGCTCTGGCCTTGATCGATCCATTTTTGGCGGATGGCGCCCGCCTTTACGAGCAGGCGCTGATCAAGCTCGTACGCAGGCACGTATGCCTGCCACGTTTTCGGGCTTAAATTCGGCACGACGACCGGGATCATGCCGCTTAGATTGTGCTCGAACCATTTGCGCTTATACACCGGCTCGATCGTCTGCGTAGTGCCTACGAGTATACTGATACTCGATGTCGGTGCGATCGCCATCAGATAGCCGTTTCGCATGCCGTCGCGCTTTACTTTCTCGCGCAGTCCGTCCCAATTGCAGCTGCTCTGCTCAAAAAGCCCGCCGCGCTTAACGAGCGCCTTGGCGTTTTCGTTCGCTAAATCGATCGGAAAAATCCCTTCGCTCCATTTTGAGCCCGCAAAATCAGGGTACCTACCCTTTTCTACGGCTAAATTTGAGCTTGCCTTGATTGCGTTAAAGCTCACGTTTTCCATTATCCTATCGATCAGCTCGAAGTGCTCGTAGCTGCCCCACTTCACGCCGCGCTCGGCCAGCATCTGCGCCTCGCCCATCACGCCGAGCCCTATCGCGCGGGTTTTTAGATTGGTGTGTTTGACCTTGGCGTGCGGATAAAAATTTAGATCGATGACGTTGTCGAGCATTCGCACGGCGATCGGCATCACGCGAGCTATCTCCTCGCGGCTATTGATTTTGCTTAAATTTACGCTTGCGAGGTTGCAAACCGCCGTCGCGCCTTCGCTGCAGCCCTTTTCTACGATAAAAATTTCTTTGCCGCCCAGCGTGTCTAGCGCGGTGATCTTTTTCGCCTTTTTTACGATGCCCACGTCGGTTCTTACCTCTTCGTTTTCCTCAAACAGCCTCTCGCTGCCGTCAGCAAAAACGACTTTGATTTTGTAGTGGTTTGGCGCCGTGTTTTGAAAGATCTCCGTGCATAAATTTGAGCTCCTGATTAAGCCTTGATGCGCGTTTGGATTGATGCGGTTGGCGTTATCTTTGAAGCATAAAAAGGGCATTCCGGTCTCAAAATAGCTCGTTAAAATTTTCTTCCAAAGCTCCTTTGCCAGGATGGTGGATTTTGAAATTTTATCATCGGCCTCATACTGCTCGTAGCGCGCCTCAAATTCCGCGCCATATAGATCGCTCAGATCGCTTACTTCTGCAGGATCGAAGAGCGTCCATTTGCCGCCGCTTTGAAGTCTTTTCATAAACAGATCGTTTATCCACAGCGCGGGGAAAATTTCATGCGCGCGACGCCTCTCCTCGCCCGAGTTTTTGCGCAGATCGAGGAAGTCGCTCACGTCCATGTGCCACGGCTCGATATACACGGCGATAGCGCCCTTGCGTGTGCCCAGCTGATCGACGGCGACTGCGATGTCGTTTGTGATCTTTAAAAACGGGATGATACCGCCCGCAGCGTTTTTATGCCCGTCGATGCTGCCGCCCATCGCGCGCACCTTGCACCAGTCCCAGCCGATACCGCCGCCGAATTTGCTCAGTAGCGCCATCTCCTTGTAGCTATCGAAAATTCCTTCGATATTATCGGGCGTAGAGCCCACGTAGCAGGAGCTTAGCTGATGGCGCGTCGTGCGGGCGTTTGAGAGCGTCGGAGTAGCGAGCATGACTTCAAATTTAGATATGAGATCGTAAAATTTCTTCGCCCAGCTCTGGCAGTCAAGCTCGTTTTGCGCGAGGAACATCGCGATCGCCATAAACATCTGCTGCGGAAGCTCGATCGGTGCGCCGCTTTTATCCTTGATGAGGTAGCGATCGTAAAGCGTCTTGATGCCGAGGTAATTAAACTGCAAATCGCGCTGCGGCTGCAAATAAGAATTTAGATCCTCAAGATCGTATTTTTCCTTTAAGCCGAGCATTATGCGACCCACCGCCTCGCCGCGAGCGAAGTAATCCCTCAGGCTGTTGTAGCCGCTAAAGCCCGTTACTTTGTGATATAGATCGTATAAAAATAACCGCGCGGCGACGAAGGTCCAGTTCGGGCGATCCACATCGATCTTCTCGACCGCGGTTTTGATGAGGGTTTGTTGGATCTCCTCCGTGGTGATCATATCGCGAAACTGGATCTTTGCGTCCACCTCAAGCTCGCTAAGGCTTACGTTTTCCAGCCCCTCCACTGCCTCGCTCGTGTATTTTTTGATCTTGCTTACGTCAAGTTCCTCGGTTCTGCCGTTGCGTTTGATTACTTTCATATCGTTCCTTGAAATTTAAAAATGCAAATTTAGCGTTAGTTTCCCAATATAAAATACGTCGTCAAAAGAGGCGGCATAATAAATGCCTCAAATCCGCCGTCTTTTAAATTTACGCTAGCTGCGCTGCAAAAGCGCGCATTATAGCCAAATTTGCTTAAGAATATCTGTCGTTAAAGGATAAAATTTTTCGATTATAGGGTCAAAATTTAGCAAGGCGGGCAGAAACGATGCGGTAAAATTTGAGCGAAATTTTATGGTAGAGCCGCGAAATTTTGCAGGGAAAATTTACGCGGAGCTTTGCGAAATTTTGCGCCGAAAAAGCAGGAAAACAAAAATCTTTGCGGGCAAGCTTAAAATCCGCCCGCAAAGCTTAATAATTTAGTTGCGCGGTAGCGGGATAGGCTTTCCGTTTAAATTTATAGCGTTGTTGGCTTTGTCGTAACTAAACTCCATCTTAACGCCCTGTCCGTCCGGTTTAAGGAACTCGGAGCCGTAAACTTCAGCCATCGGCGCAAAATCGCGCAGGCTGTCGTAAGGCGATAGGAAGTCCGTGATGGTCGTATTTATCGTAGCTTTGCCGCCAAGTTCCATCTTTTCAAAAAGTTTTTCCTCGTCTATAAAGCCGCCAACTAGCGCGTTTAAGTTGAAAGCAAATTTTTTGCCGAGGCTATTTTCAAACGAAAAATCTTTGATCTCAAATTTAATGTCGTCATTCAAAAGCTCTTTCAAAAGCTCCTTGTTTTCCGCAAGCTCATCGAAATCCTTGGATCCGGCAAAGGCAAATTTTTCATATAGCTTCGCGCTTAGGTTTATTCCTACGCTTGAGTGAATATTTCGCAAAAGCACGTCGGCGATCTTAAGAGTTTCCATTTTGCTTTCGTCTTCGGAGGTTAAAATTCCGTTTTTGATGCGGTTGTTGCCCTCGGAGCTTAAATTCGTAGCTACGACGAGGCGCTGCCTATTGATGGTAACGACTAACTCCTTGATGCCCGCCTTATAATCTATATCGCTCATTATCAGCTTAGATAAAAGATCGTCGGATTTCTTTACCTCGTTCGGAAACGTAACGTCGTATCCAAGGCCTTTCATATCTATGCCGATCTGCTTGCCGTCATCCACGAAAAACTCCGGAAGTTTAAAATTTAGCCCTTTGATGACCTCACCGCTCATATCGCTAACGCCGCCTATGCTAAAGCCAGCTATGCGCACCATCTCGCTATCCTCTGCGAAATTTATATCGACCAGCTTGGCTTCATATTTTATATCGCCCGGACCGAATAGAATATGCGTGTTCACCGGCGCATCGGTTTTAAAAACCTCTTTTATCGGCTCTGCGTAATAAGGCGTTTTAACTTTTATCGTTCCGTCCATCTCAAAGCCCGCCGCGACATCCTTCACGCTGTGTTTGATAGTGTAATCGTAGCGGAAGTCAAAATCTTGAGGGAAGACCTCTTTAGGATCAAAATCCAGAGTCTCGTTCGCATCGTCGCGATCCGCAAGCTCTTTAACTTTTTTGACGCCGTCCATTAAATAGGCCTGAAGTTTCTCTTTTTTGACCGTACCCTCGATAAAGCCGCTTGAGTTGCTATCTCCGGGATAAAATTTAGCGCTCTTAGTCTCGAAAATTTCGTTTCTAGCGATAAATTCCGCAATCTGCTGCTCAATCGCCGCGCTGGCACTTTTGCCGACCGCACCGTCAACCGTTTTGGTTATGCTATCGTTTACACTTTTAGCTACTCCCGTTTTGGCGTCCTTCGTCGCTACAAAAACGCCCGCTATAAGCGCTACGATGAGCACTAAAGCCGCGATGATCTTTTTCATCATCTCTCCTTTAAATTTAAAATTTATTTGGGTGCGTATTTTGCCGTAAATTTCTAAAATTTTCAAATTCTAGCTTAGTGTGCTTTAACCTAAAAGAAGTTATAATCGCGACATTAATATCAAAATTTAGGAAAACTTATGGCAAAACAAACGAAATATATTTTCGTCACCGGCGGAGTGCTGAGCTCGCTGGGTAAGGGCATTGCGGCGGCGTCGATCGCGACGCTTTTAAAGCATGCGGGGCAAAAGGTGCGCATACTAAAGGCGGATCCTTATATCAACGTAGATCCCGGCACCATGAGCCCGCTGGAGCACGGAGAGGTTTTCGTCACCGACGACGGCGCGGAGACCGATCTGGATTTGGGGCACTACGAGCGGTTCTTGGATGAAAATTTAAGCCAAGACAACAACTTCACCACGGGCAAAGTTTACAGCTCCGTCATCGAAAAAGAGCGCAGGGGCGATTATCTGGGC
>ERZ773077.514-NODE-514-length-29056-cov-9.957553_pt1 | contig 29056 bp, 19 predicted proteins | sample MGYA00580612_ERZ773077 | MGnify/ENA primary metagenome ERZ773077 (study PRJEB29015, sample SAMEA2737971) | human oral metagenome | biome: human oral; feature: human-associated habitat; material: dental | place: China | collected 2021 ...
CATCTGAGGGTTTTCTTTCTACACCTTGAATTATCCCAGATCGGGCAAGCCGCCCTCACATCCCCCTCAGGACAAAGCGTTAGCTGGGGGAAATCAAAACGCCCCTATGAATAAGCCTCCAGAAACCCAAATAACCCACATGAATAACGCCCTTAGTCAGACCGGGTTGGTGAATCTTTGACTCACTCGGACCATATTGGATCGGTCCGCGACAGATTCCGCCGGCCTGTCCCGCACGCCGCCGCTGCCACCATCCCCCTCTGGAAAGTTGCCTCAAGGATCCAAGGACATGACATAAGCCACCCCGGAGCCAGAGGATGGCCAGTGCACACGGTGGCGACTGACCTTGTCTCCACGACTACAGTGGTCTCGTCTCCACGACTACAGTGGTCTCCAGGTTTGACCGCACACCGCCGGAAAAGCACATGACATACGTCACGCTGACTGACTTGGGAGGTACCGGTGTCACTCGCCGATCTGTTGCATCGCCGTCGTGCCGTGCGCCACTACGAGGCCCAGCCTCTGGACACGGACACAGTGGCCGGATGCCTTGAGCTGGCGCATCTGGCGCCGAGCAGCTCCAACCTTCAGCTGTATGAGTTCTATCACGTCACCGACCCGGCGACGCTCCGCGAGCTAGCACACGCCTGCCTAGACCAGCGCACCGCGACAACCGCCGCCCAAATGGTCGTGTTCGTCACCCGTCAGGACCTGCATCGCGACCACGCCCACAAGGTGCTGGAGTTCGAGAAGGGCAACATCACCCGCAACAGCCCCCCAGACCGGCAGGCGCACCGAATCGCCAGACAGACCACCTACTACATGAAGCTCATGCCGTTCCTGTACTCGCGGGCCTTCGGCCTACTGGGGATTCTCCGTCGCGTGGTGACGGAGGTGGCGCACTGGTTTCGTCCCATGATCACCAACGTCACCGAGGCCGACATGCGAACCGTGGCGCACAAGAGCTGCGGGCTCGCCGCACAGACCTTCATGCTGGCCATGGCCGAGGCAGGCTATGACACCTGCCCTCTGGAGGGTTTCGACGAGGGACGGGTCAAGAAGATCCTGGGATTGCCGCGGGCGGCGAGGATCACCATGGTGATCACCTGCGGCATCCGGAGGCCCGACCGGGGCGTCTGGGGAGAACGGTTCCGCCTGCCCTTCAGCGAGATCTACCACCGCCGCTGAGCATACGAAGCCTCATCCGGCCAGACCCACGACCTCCGCAGGGGCAGGTCAGGTTCCGGTCTTGCCGCGGGAGACAGGAGAACATCCTCGGCGATCCGTAGACAATCTGCCGATCACAACGGTATTTGCGACGTAGCTGAAATCAGCTACCCTTTCCTTAGAAATTCTCAGTATCTTCTCGATGTTCCAAAGGAATGGAGACCGATGCCGGAACACATCTCCCCAGAGGGCCCTCAACAGTCCCCAACCCCCAATCCCGATCATCCGCGTCAGCGTCGCCAGGCCATCGCCCTGGGGGCGGGGTCGATGGCGCTCGTAGGGCTGGTCGCAGCCGGCGCGCACTCCCTGTTCTCAGGCTCCAACGACGATCGCAGCCAGGACCCCTCCAACAACAAGTCCAATCCGACCGCGCCGAGTCCGACACCACTGAATCTGAGCGAGCCCGTGCTCGGCTCAGCCGCAGGGGCCCCTTCCGGAGCACTCTCACAGGCCCCCGAGGGGACGCCCGAGGCCTCACCGTCCCAGACGACCCCCTCCCCCGGGAACGCCTCTCGGAACAGTTCGGACACCAGCAGGAGGGTGCTGCACGATCCCAGTGACGCGGACATGCCGGAAGCCGATCTGGCCCAGCTGTCCACAACCCCCAAGTCCAACGAACAAGCACGAGCCTCGCTGGCAGAGATTCAGCCGTCGGATGCGTTCAAGGCGACACCTCCGCCCACCACCATTGAGACCGCCAGCCCCCTGGCCCCAGGCCTAACCCTGCACACCACCCCGGCATGGCACCTCGCCCGCAGGGCTGGGTTGGGCGTCACCGCAGCCGATGTCGCAGGCATTGAGGCGATGGGCGCAGACGCCTGGATCGACGCTCAGCTTGATCCCGAGAGCATCGACGACTCCGTCACCGAGGATCTGATCAAACAGCACTTCAGCTGGTCCAGCGTGACGGCGGCGGAAGTTGCGCAGCAGACCAGCGAGACCTACAAGGTGGGACCGCAGGTCACCAACGCCCTACTGCTGCGCTACCGGTTCACGCGGAGACTCCTCGCGGAAAACGTCATCGAGGCCCTCTCCAACCACATCTACGTGACGAACCAGGGCAAGGCCCCGGATTTCGTGGGCGAATACGACCGGCTGATCCGCACCCACGCCCTGGGGCGCTTCGCGGACCTGCTGCACGGCGCACTGACGCACCCCGCCCTGCTCATAGAGCTGGACAACCAGGTGAACACCAAGGACAACCCCAACGAGAACCTGGGACGAGAGTTGCTGGAGCTCTACACCGTCGGCGTGGGCAACTACACGGAGGACGACGTGCGGCAGAGCGCGCTGCTCCTCACCGGCCACTCCGTCAACTGGGAGACCTTCACCTACCAGTACAACCCGCAGCACCACCACACAGGGCAGGTGCGGGTGATGGACTTCACCGACGCAAACAGCGACGCGACGGAGGGACCCGAGGTCCTCCACCGCTACGCGGAATACCTGGCATCACATCCGGGAACCGCGCAGCGCCTGGCACGCAGGTTCGCGGTGCGGTTCATCTCGGATGACCCCAGCCAGGCAACCGTCGACGCGCTGGCGCAGGCCTACCTTGATGCCGACACCAGCATCAAAGCCCTGGTCAAAGCCACCCTGACGCACCAGGAGTTCTGGAGCTCCGCCGGGCAGAAGTGGCGTCGTCCTTCCGAGCTGATCTCCAGCATCGCCCGAGCCGCGCAGGTGCAGTCCCTCACCCCAAAGGGTCGCACCGAAGCCGGGGATCTCTACAACTACGGCGTCTACGGCTGGCTGATCAGCACTGGCCGCGACCTACCCCGGGGCTGGCCAGTCGTCGACGGCTACCCAGACACCGCCGACTACTGGAGCTCGGCATCGAACACACTGCAGATGCTCAACGCCACACAGGATGCCGTGCTGGGCGACAAGGAGGAGTCCGGTGAGACATCCTGGCCCACAGCACTCGGCATCGCACCAGGCGACAACGCCATGGACACAGCCCAGCGCATCACCTGGCACCTGACCGGGTATCGCTGGCCGGACAACCTGGTGGCGCAGGTGGCATCACTGCTGCTGGGCGGGGAGACAGCCACCGCCGACTCCACACTGCCCGAGGAGGAGCTGGACAAGAAGGTAGGCCACGCAGTCCGGGTGACCTTCGCCAGCCCCTACGCCTCCTTGCGATAGAAGGAAAAGATCCACGTGAGTCAACACAAACCAAAGAAAACCCGATTCATCAAAGGCGCAGCGATGATGCACGAGCGCATCGTGACGCCCATGCACCATCACCGGGAGAGCGATGACGAGCTGATCGTGCAGGTCGGCGACCGCTCAGTGTCCATGAGCTGCTGCGAGGCCGACGGCTTCGTCACCGAACGCTTCGACCTGCCTGAGCTGTATGAGGTGGAGCATGCCTCAGGGGGGCCCAGGAACATCAAGCGACGGCACGTTCTGGGCGGGGTGGCCGCAGGATTCGGCGCTTTGCTGGCCGGCTCTGCGCTCCCCCGCTACTCCTTCGCAGACCCTGGGGCCACCGGCGGGCACCTGCTGGTGTGCGTGTTCCTGCGAGGCGGTTTCGACGGCCTGTCGGCGGTGGCCCCGCTGGGGGATGCGGCTTATCTGAAGGCCCGCCCCAGCATCGGCGTGCGACCCGAGCAGGCCATCGCCCTCGACCAGACCTGGGGGCTGAACCAGAACATGTCGGCTCTGCGGGAGATCTGGCAGGCAGGGGACCTGGCCATCGTCCAGGGTTCGGGATCGCCGGAGGTGACACGTTCGCACTTCCAGGATCAGGCCACCGTGGAGCGCGCGGCCCCCGCGAATGTCCGCAGCGGCTGGCTCGGACGGCATCTCCAGACCTCATCGTCGTCGACGGGAACATTCCGGGGCATCACCGTGGGCAACTCCACCGTCATGTCGCTGAGCGCCGACGCCCTCGACGCGCTGGCAGTCTCCAGCATCTCCGCGTTCGACCTGCACACCTACGGGTCGGAGGAGACCAAAAATCAGGTGCGCCACATCATTGAGGAGATGTACGGGTCCGCGGGCGGCGAGATCCAAACCCAGGCGGACGTCACCTTCGAGGCCGTCGACACGCTGTCCACCCTGCGGGGAAAGCCCGGGCCCTCAATACAGAGCGAGTCATCAGGATACCCTGACAGCCCCTGGGGACAGGGCCTGGCGGAGATCGCCCAGATGGCTCACAGCGGCATCGGCATTGAGGCGGCGTGCATCGACCTCGGTGGTTGGGACATGCACCGGCAGGTCGGATCAGCCGCCGACGTCAACGCGGACTTCTCGAAACGATCCCGCGAGTTCGCTGAGGGCCTCGCCGCGTTCCGCCAGGACATGGGCGACATGTGGGACAGAACCACCATCGTGACGATGAGCGAGTTTGGGCGACGGGTCGCCGAGAACGGGGACGCGGGCCTTGACCACGGACAGGGAAACACCATGTTCGTGATGGGCGGCGGCGTGGCCGGAGGGAAGGTGTACGGCACCGTCCCGGAGCTGACTGAGGAGAACCTCAGCCTGGGTGACGTCCCCATCACTCTGGACTATCGCCAGGCATTGTCGGAGATCGTCGCGAAACGGCTCGGCAACAGCGACAAACTCTCCGAGGTGTTCCCCGGCTTCACCCCAGACGGGGCTCTGGGCATCGTCTGAGGCGAAGCCCAGAATCAGCCCATTGAGGGTTGTCATTCCAGGGCTTGGGAGAGCTGCTGGAAGTAATTGTGTCTGGCCCACTCCTTGCGGTCACCAATGACGAACAGCCTGCGCTGGGCACGACTGGCCGCGACGTTGACGAGGTTGACCTTTGAGGCTGCCCAGAACTTTGCCCCGGGTTTGTTGGGGGCGCCGCCCAAGACCAGGAAAACCACCGGCGCCTCCCTCCCCTGGGCGGTGTGAATGGTGCCTGCCCGGAGCCCCTGGTACTGCGCTGACAGCGTCTCCAACCTGTTGGAGACATCTCGGAACGGCGAGATGGCTATCACCTGCGATGCGGGAACCCCTTTCTCCTCCAAATAGGCAAGAGCCTTCTCCAGGCGTTCTATCTGATTGGCCTGCAGGTGCGTGTCGGGCGTCGATGCGGGCTCATCAACCCAATGGCTCCACGCCACCGCGGGCCCCTGGGCACTGTCATCGAACGGGTCGGGTTTCCCGGCGCGACTCCCCCTGGGCGGCACTCCGTTGACCATGAGACCGTTGTAGGCGATCTGGTTGCACAGCGTGAACATCGGATCATCGCAGCGCCGGTGCACCTTCAGCGGGGCACTGACCCAGACATCACCGCCACCCTGCCGCAGGGTCGTCCCGACCCGGGAGACGCGGTCCGCAAGGGTTTGTATGGAGGCCTCGGGTGGAATCCACGTCGCAGAGACCCCGTAGGCACTGGCGATGTCCCGCCGGGCCTTCGGAGGGATCGTGACCACGGGCTCAAGCTGCAGCGGGTCACCGACCGCCACCACCCGCTGCGAACGCCAGATCGCGCCGACGGCATGCTGCGGAGATGCCTGCCCCGCCTCGTCGACGAGCAACCAGCCGAGCGCCTCACGGCCCAGGGCCCCGAACATGCGACCCACAGACGCGAATGTCGTCGAGATCAGCGGAACGACGAGGAAGAACAGCTGCCAGGCTGCACGCAGCTTCTCAGGTTCCAGGCGGTGGGGATAGCTGCCTGCGACGACATCGCAGGCAGCACGAAGCCCGGTCACCATGTCCCCTGCTGCATTGGCCAGAAAGTCCTCGTGGAGTTGCAACGCAGCCAGGAACAGCTCCGAGCGGGCAGTGTCGATCTCCGCATCGAGCCAGGGAGCGTGGAGCTCACGGTGGTCGCCAGTCCAGGTCTCATCCGGGTACCCGGGGGCGTAGCGTTCCCGGTCCTGTGCGCATCGACGCCGAAGCTCGGCCAGTTCCCTCCGAACCCTCGTGTGATCTGCGGCCGCGGCGGTGAACTCATTGCGAAGCTGTGTCACACGTTCCTGGAGCTGATGGGTCCTGGCCGCTGTCTCCCCTCTGCGTTGCTCAGCTGCACAGAGATGGTCGGAGATGAGAGCCAGCTGGGAGCGCCAGTCCCGTATCGCGCGTCCCCAGGTGAAGAGGATCTCAAAGAAGCCGGGCTTGACGTTCAGGTGGCGGTCGTACTGGATGGTCGCCTCCTCCAGATGCGCCTCTGCCTGCCGTGCCACCGGTATGTGCCGCCCAAGATCTGCCTCTACGTCCCGCAGGATGTGACTCACCTGTCTGCTCCTTGAGACCAGGGTCTCCTCATCACGAACCAGCTGTGGGAGACGTCTCATGCGCTGCCGCGCCTGGCATCGCTGTTCAATCAGGGCATCGACGCGAAGCTCAGCCTGCGTGAAATCTTCGCGCGCCTGTTCCCAGCTCTTGTGCCGGACAAGGCCATCGCGCCACTGTTGCAGGCGGGTCTGCATCCGGATGCCGTCGTCGTGGTCAGTTTCCTTGGTGTGGGGATCCTTTTTGTCGAACCAGAATGCGGAGCGGAAGGCGCTACGGTTGCGTTTGTTGCCGAGCCGGGCCGCGATCAAACCCCAGGCCGCTGTGGCTGGGATCGTCTTGCCGTCGTCGTCAGTCACATTCCCCAACACGGCGGAGGCGATCTCGGCGAAATAGTCGGCCTTGTCACGCCATTTCTTATCGATGGCTTTCCGTGCGGGGATCTCGTCGGTCACGTTCTCGACAGCCGAGTTGTTCGAGGACGCAACGACCATCTCGAATCCGGTCAGCTCCGACCGGAGCTGTCGCACGCTGCGGTTGTGGCCACTCTGCCCTGTCCATGTGTGGGTTGTGTTGGTGAATGCGTCTTCGGGACGTTGGAGGGCAGCCAGACGGCGGGCCCGCTCGACGACGTTGCCGGCCAGGATGTCGCGCAGCATCGTCGTCTTCCCTGTGCCGGGCGGGCCGTTGACCCCCATCAGGCCGCACGTGGGAGCCATGTCGTTGAGTGCCTGGTTGACTGCGAACTGCTGGCTCAGCGCCAAGCCATGTCCGGGGTTCGAAGGCCAGCGCCCCTTGGGCAGCCTGCCAAGCGCCACCCCCTCATCCACGACGCCAGGGTTCTTGACGACATCCACCCGGTTGCGGGCATCGAGGAGCCAGTCACTAGTCAGGTAGGAGGCGAGTGCCTCGCCGGGAGCTTCCCCTTTGCCCATGGCCTCGCGAACAGCAGCGAGGTCATCCAGGTAGAAGCTGTTCAGGAAGTCGATCTCCGTCGCCTGCTCAGTGGCTTTGGCAGAGACAGCCCTCGACTGGATGATGAAGCGTTTGGCAGCCAGGGTGGGGATGCGCGTGATCCCAGATTTCCAGTGGGCGATGTCCAGGACCTCGAGAAGTGAGGCCGAGTCGTGAGGCAGCGGCTTGTCCTCACCGGCGGCGTCGCGCCTGCCACCCTCGTATTCATCGACGGCCTCTGTGAAGTCCTCAGCGGTCCGGGGAAAGCCGTCAGCCCATCCGGGATGCCGCGGCCCGGGGCTCTCAATGCGGGCGACCGCCCACAGCGCTGATGACAAAACCGCTGTTCCGGGCACCGCTCTGCCCTCCTGGTCGAGGAGCAGTCCCGCGCAGGCGCTTCGTCCTTTGGGGCGTTCGTCGTAGGCTTCGTCATCCTCCCCGAATGCCCTGTGCAGCCATTGATATGTGGTCTCCAGGTCATAGACGCCGAGGTAGACGGTGTGCTGCCAGACCCGTTCCGTCTTGCCCAGCGGCGGCGGGGGTGGCAGCGTCTCCCATGGCAGCGACCTGCCGGGGTACCACTGGATGACCTGCTGATCGACGGGACGCTGCGCCCTGCCGGTCAGCTTCGGGAGCTTCTGCGGACTGAACAGCTCCAGCATCCACCAGAACCGCAGAATGCTTTGTTGATCGCTACTAACCCGAGAGGCTCCCATCCACCCATCCTGCCCCAGTGCAGCTCTGAAAGTCAGCTGCACTGGGGCGGAATGTGGTGTGGTGTGGTGTGGCGGCTGGGATCAGGATTCCGTGCTCAAGGTGACTTCACCTGCACTCAGCTCGACATCGATCTGGCTCCTCACCCCCTGCGGGTCAATGTTCACATTGTTGTTGAAGCTGCCTGCGGAGACGTCTGAGTTCACGTTGTAGTTCCCGGCTGGCAGGGACAGGGTGGTGTTGCCCGCTGATCCCTTGATGTTGAGGTTTTCGGGAACCTGCCGGAGGGCCCCTTTGATGCTGCCGGCAGACACCTCCAGGTCAGCCTGCTCCACCCCATCCAGGTCCAGCCTGATCCCCCCAGCTGAGGTCTTGGCCTTGAGATCGTTTGCCTCGCCGTTGATCTCGACGGATCCGGCGCTCACGCTCACCTTCAGGGCATCGAAGCGGGCATCGACGTTGAGGCTCCCGGCGCTCACGGAGAGGTCAGCGGCCATGTTCTGCTGACAGGCGGCCTCGGGGATGGAGAGCGCCACCTTCTCCTCCGCGTAGCCTATTTTGAAGATGAAGCCCGGGAAGAGGCGGAACTGGGGTGTACGGCTGACTTTAAGGGTATCGCCGTCACGTTCCAGGTTCCATTTCTCGGTCACCTGCTCCTGGGTGAGCACGAAATCCTCGGAACCGCCGCAGGTGACGGTGATGTCGCCGGCGGAGGCATCCACCACCAGGTTGTTGATGCCGTCTCTGGCCTGTTGTTGGGGCTCGTAGTCACGTGCCTGCGGCGCTGTGATAAAGCCCCAGACTGTGAGCACCGCCACGCCCAGAAGCATGACCCCGCCCATCAGGGTCAGCACCCGGGTCAGCGGGGAGCGTCGACCAGTGTTGCGTGATTCGGTCATGGGATGTTCCTTTCATCAGCGACGTGGGCCAGTGCGGCCAGCACGCGGCGGTTGGTGTTCTCGTCGACGGGGAGGCCGAGCTTGTTGAAGATGGCGGAGATGTGTTTCTCGATGCTGGCTGCAGACAGGTACAGCACCTCGGCGATGGCCTGATTGGAGCGCCCCTCGGCTATCAGAGACAGCACCTGGCGTTCGCGTTCAGTCAGGGAGGCCAGGGGGCTGTCATGGGAGCGTCTGTTGAGGAGCTGGGCAACCACCTCTGGGTCAAGCACCATGGCCCCGGAAGCGATGCGCTCAAGCGCGTCCAGGAATTCGACGACGTCGGTCACCCGGTCCTTGAGGAGGTAGCCGAGCGCGCCGCCGTTGGAGGCGATGAGCTCACCGGCGTAGCGTTCCTCGACGTACTGGGACAGCACGAGCACGGGCAGCTCGGGATACTGTTCGCGGACCTGGAGCGCGGCGCGGATCCCCTCGTCGGTGAACGTCGGCGGCAGCCGGACGTCGAGGATGCAGAAGTCCGGCGCATCCACGACCAGGGTGGCATGAAGGTCGGTGGCGTCGGGTAGGGCCGCGACCACCTCGTGGCCGACCTCGGTGAGTAGCCTGATGAGTCCCTCCCGCAGCAGGACGGAGTCCTCGCAGATCAGGATGCGCATGGGATGCTCACCTCCAGGGTGGTGGGGCCGCCTGCCGGGCTTGCCAGGCGGAGTGTGCCGCCGGCGGCGCGTACCCGCTGGGTGATTCCGTCGAGGCCGCCGCCGGGCTGCACCTCGGCGCCTCCCACACCGTTGTCCTCCACACGAACCCACAGTCTCGCCTCCGGTGTGCCGGCGTCGTGGAGCCGTCCCAGCACCTGGCATTCGCTGGCGTGGGAGTGCTTGGCGGCGTTGGTGAGGGCCTCGGCGATGATGAAATAGGCGGCAGCCTCCACCTCGCGGTAGCGGGAGTTATCGATGAGAGCGCGGTCAGCTAGTCGCATATCCAGCTGCACTGGCACATGACTGCGAGCGGCTAGCGCCGAGAGCGCGGCGTCGAGCCCGCGATCAGCCAGCACCGAGGCGTGAATGCCGCGGGCGAGCTGCCTGAGCTCGGTGATGGCTGCCTTCGTCGATGTGTGGGCCTCGGTGACGAGTTCGCGGGCGCTCGCCGGATCGGTCTCGATCTTGTGCTGGGCCAGGCCGAGCGTCATTCCGATGGAGACCAGCCGGGGCTGGACTCCGTCGTGGAGGTCACGCTCAATGCGGGTGCGTTCCAGGCTGGCAGCCTGAACGGCCCCTTCACGTTGCCGACTGCTTGCCGCCGCCGCAGCTGCGAGTTCTCTCCGACTGGGCCTGCCGACGAGGCTCACCGCGATCGCCGCGTGGCCATAGGCCAGCAGAGGAACAAGGCAGAGCGCAACGACACCGCTCAGGATGAACAGCACACCAGAGCCCACGTCCGGCTGGAGGAGCATCGTAGTGCCGCGCGAGATGTGCTCAACGCCCTGCTGGGCGTCGAGCAGTATCACCACCCCAAAAAGCGAGGCCAGTATGAACGAGTTGAGCGCACGCCACATGCTCCGCGAGATGCTCTGCCGAAAAAGCCAACGAATCCTCGCCCAGAACCCCGCACCGGTCGTGGGAGCCAAGGGCAGCCGCTTACGGGGAAGGCCGTAGAGATCCTGCACGCGAATGCTCTCAAAACGAGCCACTGAGATCATGGCGAGGACCAGGATCGAGAAGAACACGATCCCAAGCCCGAAAAGTGGCATGGTGGCGACGCTGACGACGAACAGCACTGTGAGCAGCACCACGACGAAGATGCCGAACACCCCCAGCAGGGCCAGGTGGCAGCAGGTGAGGAGAACAGCCCCGATACCTCGCCTGGGTTGCCGGGATACCGGAGGAGAAACCGTCATGGCTCATAGGCTAGTGGGAGGCGCCGACGAGACCCAGGGGGATAGCCGGAGCCTTGCTTCGGGTTATCCATAAGCTTTCTGCGCTCAATGAGCTGGGGCTCAGGGCCGCCGTCTCGTGAGATGCCGGCGAACGGCAGCCGCCCCTCATCTGAGTCTGACGCCAGGGCGAGGCCGTGTGCCGATCACTCCCTGGGACACCATCCATCCACGAGTGCAGTATCACTGCGGGGGATCTCCCAAGAGGGGCGATTCAGCGGTAGATTTGACCCCACTGTACGAGGCAGAGGGAAGACGAGGCGCATCGGGATGCAGCAGCCGGGTTTCACGTTGGACACCAATGCACGGGAAGCCGTCCTGGAGATCAGCTCTCGGGGCAGGCTCGTCGTCACAAACCCGGTGTCCAACCGGGGCACCGCCTTCACCCACCACGAGAGGGAGCAGCTCAACCTGTCGGGTCTGCTTCCCAACCGGGTCTCCACCATTGAGGAGCAGCTACGGCGAACCTACGGCCAGTTCAGCCGCTGCCCCTCACCCCTGTCGAAATTCATCTACCTGTCACAGCTTCGGGACCGCAACGAGGTGCTGTACTACCGGCTGGTCAGCGAGCATCTGGAGGAGATGCTCCCCATCGTCTACACCCCGACCATCAGCGAGGCCATCGAACGTTTCAGCCACGAATATGTCGGCACTCGCGGTGTGTTCCTGTCCATCGACCATCCAGAGCGGATAGAGGAGTCCCTGCGAAACTACGAGCTGACGCCCGAGGACGTCGACCTAGTGGTGGTCACCGACTCCGAGGGCATCCTCGGCATCGGGGATCAGGGCATCGGCGGCATCCAGATCGCCATCGGGAAGCTGGGGCTGTACACCGCCGCAGCCGGCATCCATCCGCAGCGCGCCATCCCCGTCGTCTTGGACGTGGGCACCGACAATTTGGGGCTGCTCCACAGCGACGGCTATCTGGGAGAACGCCATGCGCGCATCCGTGGCGAGAGATACGACGCCTTCATCGACGCGTTCGTGAACATCACAACCACGATGTTCCCGAACGCGATGATCCACTGGGAGGACTTCGGGGTCTCCAACGCCCACCGCATCCTGCAGCGCTACGCCGACAGGATCTGCACCTTCAACGACGACATCCAGGGCACCGCAGCCGTCGTCCTGGCCGCGGTGATCGCCGCCGTGCGTCGCACTGGCATTCCGCTGCGCAAGCACCGGGTGGTGATCTACGGGGCGGGGACCGCTGGAATCGGCATCGCCGACATGATCCAGGGTGCGCTCAACGCTGTGGGGCGCGCCCCGGGACAGTTCTATGCCTTCAACCGCAACGGCCTGATCATTGAGGACAGCCCCGGAGTGCGGGACTTCCAGCGCCCCTACGCGCGCCCCCGCTCTGAGATTGACGGGTGGGATGTGGCCGATCCGCACCGGGTGAATCTGCTGGAGGTCATCAAGAACGCCCAGCCCACAGTCCTCATCGGCACCTCCGCCCGCGGCGGGGCGTTCTCCGAGGAGGTGGTGAGGGCAATGCACTCCTACTGCGACCGACCAGTCATCATGCCGCTTTCCAATCCGACGGACCGCGCCGAGGCCCGTCCTGCGGATCTGTTGGACTGGACGAATGGCAAGGCGCTGATCGCGACGGGCAGCCCATTCGATCCGGTCAGGCGAGGCGACGTACACCACACGATCGCCCAGGCCAACAACGCCCTGATCTTCCCGGGGCTGGGGCTGGGTGTCTCGGTGGTGCAGGCCAAGCTGGTCTCTGAGGAGATGATCTATGCCGCAGCGGAGGCACTGGCGGGCCTGGTCAACGAGCATCAGCCCGGCGCCTCGCTGCTGCCCACCATGCGGAATCTCCGGATGGTGGCGGCGACGGTGGCGAAGGCGGTCGCCGAGATGGCCGAGTCTCAGGGTCTCGCCAGACGCCCCCTGACCAATCCGGTGCAGGACATCTACGAACACATGTGGAAGCCGGAATATCCACGGTTGCGCATCACGTAAGCCAAACCCCACGGCGGGTTCAGGAACAGATCGACAACATGATCGCGACGACCGGGGAGGGAGAGGCGGGGCGGCCCAACCCTGCAGCTCCACCCCGCCTCGACATATCGTCCAGATGGACACAGCATATGACCCAACCTTCGATGTGTTCCCCGACCCATTGCCCACCTTCAGCCGCCTGACTAGCGTGAGACTCGCTCATCACCGATCACGGAGCATCCGCAGAAGTGAGAGAGCGCATCAGCTCGGGAATTCTCGACGGAGGGAAGGGGCATCCCAGCCCCCGACCTGCAGGGGATCCGGGCACACCGGGACGGCTTTCGTCTTTCTAAGGAGCATATATTTTATGACAACTCGCCGACGCATATCTCACTTGGCCGTGGCCGCAGCGGCATTCATCAGCACCGCATCCCTTCTGCCTGCCACACCAACTGCAGCGAGCGCGCATGAGCTGCCATCACTCCAGCAAACAGCCCCTGAATTCAGGGAGGAGGAACCATTTGATCTCACCGCAAATCCCGGAGAGTTCAAGCAGGTCAATCGAGATACCGGCTCTGCCGCAGAGTCCTCGACAACAGGCTACAGGTTCACCTTGAGCACAATCCCAGTATCCAGCGTATACAACCGGGTGCTGGTCCGGAAGTCGGGGCAGAGCTATTATTCCGCAGTCGTTCGCTCAACACCGGGAAAGCCCTCTTATATCCAGTTGGAGAAGGTCACCAATGGCAAGACCCAGATCCTTCAGGGCACCGAGGTGGATGAACTTAAGCGCTATGATGCTTATCGCATTGAGCTGGAGGTATCAGGCACGGACAATGTCACCCTCTCCGCTCGGGTCTTCACATCCAGCATCCCCAAGCCGGACTGGCAGGTCACAGCCACCGACGGAAGCAACCCCCTGCCACCGGCGGCAGGGATTGGCGTGAGCGCCTACGTGGGGAAGAATGGATCCGAGTCCACCACCATGACCGTCAACAGCCTGTTCTCCGAGGGCAACGGTGGCGACAGCCAGGTTTCAGGATGGGGTGACCCAGTCTTCAATGATGATTTCAACGATGCCTCGTCACTGAATAAATGGAATGTCGCTGACAATGACTATGTGGACTACGACTGGGCAACCAAACGCGCATCCAACGTCAACGTGAGCGACGGGAACCTCATCATCCGAACGGAGCGTCTCGCAGCTCCGATCAAGTATGCGGGTGACAAATATGCCAAAGATCGCTGGTACTCAACCGGCGCCCTCGACACTCGGAATGGGAAGTTCTCCCAGGAGTTCGGGCGCTTCGAGATTCGGGCGAAGCTCCCCACCATCAAGGGCAAATCCCGCGGCATCTGGCCGGCCTTCTGGCTGCGCCCGGACAACGGGAAGGATAATGCCGGGGAGATCGACATCTTCGAGGCCTACGGAACTCCAGAGGAAAAGCATCCAGGCGAACCGGATCAGTCAACCCGCTCCCAGGGAACGGTGCACTTCAATCAGGAGAACAAGAAGACGACCAGGAAAACCGCCTACACACCTGAGGGCATCGACGTCAACGACGGTCAATTCCATACCTGGGCGGTGGAGTGGACTCCCGAGCGCATCACCTTCTTCATCGACGGCCAGCAGTACCAGGAGGTCAAGAAGTCAGATGATGCCCGCTGGCAGCGAGCCTTCGGCTCGGGGGACAAGTACCATCTCCGCCTGAACACCCAGGTGGGCTCAAAGTACTGGGGCATCCCCAACACCACAGAGACAGCGGACAAGACTGAATTCGTCATCGACTACGTGCGCGCCTGGAAGTACCAGGGCCAGAAGTAAAAAAACGTCAATTCCCACCCCCCAAAAAAAGAACCGCGTGGCCTCTCCCCCCGGGGCCACGCGGTTCCCTTCCTCACTGCCTACACGTCAACCGGCAAGCACGGGAGCTTCCCGAGCCTCCTTGACCTCATCCCAGAAGCGTGACCTCAGTTGGACTCGCATCCGGTCACTCAGGTAGTCGCCGTCAAAGGCGTCGCTCAGGTCGATCAGCAAAGCACGATCCAAGTCATGCGGGATGCTGGGCTGCCCCGCAACCAGATCCTCCTTCTGATCTGGGGTTGCGGTGCGCGCCCACGCCTCGTAAGCCTTTCTGACCACTTCATGGATCGTCTTTCCGACCTCCTGGGGGTCACGCTGATAGTCGGGAGCAATGTATGGCCTTCCACCCGAGCCACCGCTGTACGCCGTGACCGCGGCGACAGATTCGCGGATTGCCGTTGCACGACGAGCCAGGTCGGATGGGCTGGGCACCCGCTTCCCCTTGCCAGTGGCGGTCGAGGACGCCACCGACAAGGGGGTCTCCGAAGCCCTGATCACCGCATCAAGCAGCGACGGGGACAGCACCTCCACACCATCTGCCGCCTTGATCAGATGTCGATTCACACCATGTGCCTGCCCACCCGCTGTGGGCACGGCCAGCACCACCACCTGAACACCCTGGGCTTGCGCCTCCTCAACGGCCTGCGTCAGGTCGTCATCACCGGACAGAAGGTATATCGTGTCGACCACCCGGTTGCGGGAGTGTCCGACCATATCCAAGCCAATCCGCAGGTCAACACCCTTCTGCTCGCCATCGACACCGATCCGGCCCAAACGAAGCTTGACCCTCGGCAGCGAGGCAACCCGCTCCTGGTCCGCGTCGGCTATGCCGTTGCGTCCTGCGTCATACCAATACACCCGCAGCAGGGGAAGCCCACTTCGTTGCTCTACGAGCGACACCAAATCGTCAACAAGCTTCTCATAATCAACACTGACGCTGCGTCTGAACGATGAGCCCGTCAGCCGGTTGGCGGCAGCGGCTATCAAGTATCCAGCGTCTACGAACAAGGCAGATTGGGACCGCATGATCATCCTTACATCAGCTATATCGGATTCTGCGGAAGGAACCACGAAGTACGCCCAATGCTGGGTAGGTTTCAGCTCCCCTTGAGGCTGGAACCAATCACGCGATGCCTACCGCCGCACCTCCGAGGGGGCGAGAAACCCATGACCTGGCCTCCAGTGCCCCTCCGGGGGTACCTCGTCAAGGATACTGCGCGACGGCGGGTGTTCCACCGAGTGGACGTCGGGTTCGCGTCATCCTCTTGGCGAGCAGCGGACGCAAACCCGACATCATCGCAGACTGATGATCTGGTCCGGTGAGTCAGCCCTGCTGGCGGGCCACGGCGGCGACCAGATCGTCGACCAGGCTCTTCAGATCCTTCTGCTGGCGTTCGTTGGAGACGACGGAGTTATCCGCGAAGTCGGTGAAAAGCGACAGCATCACCTGCGGACGGATCACGTGCATGTTGAAGTTGGCCAGGACATGGCGGAGGTGCTCAACGGCACGCACCCCTCCCACCGATCCGTAGCTGACGCATGCGGCGTTCTTGTCCATCCATTCGGGGGCGAGCCAGTCGACGGCGTTCTTCAGGACCGCTGGAATCGAACGGTTGTACTCGGGAAGGACGAAGATGAAGCCGTCGCAGCTGTCAACAGCCTGGCTCCAGGCCCTGACAGCCTCCGAGTCGTACTGACGCTTCAGCATCATCGGCGGTTTGGGGGCGTCGAACATGGGGAGTTTGAAGACCGCCAGGTCCAGCAGCTCAGCCTCCACGCCGTCACGGCCGGCCACGCCCTGCGCCACCCACTGGGCAACGCCCTCGGCCTTGCGCCCCTGGCGGATCGAACCCACGATGATCCCAATCTTCACAGTGCATTTCCTTTCGTCATCAGCACCCGCTCCTGCTGCCCGATCCGCAGACTACGGCGCAGCAGATGCGTGAAAGCCTACTTGAGATTTCAGACAACTCCGATGAGCTGGGCGCAAAGGAGCTTCCAGCCATGCGGAACAGCTCACCGGTTCACCTTGTACACCGCCAGCTCGTCGAACTGCACCACCAGCGTCGCATGGTCCAGGGCGTCGCTGGTGGTGACGCGCTGGCGGTATGTCTCCCGCAACGGCAGGGTCAATACCACGTAGTCGATGTCTCTCCAGCCGTTGGCGAGATAGCTGTCAACTTCGGTGTCGGTGTTGGGCTTCTGATACCAGACGATGTTCTTCCGGGGACGGCCCGCGATGACCAGGTCGAACCACAGCGAGTTGTCAACGATCACTATGTCATCGGCTGTGGTGTTCGTCAGCACCCAATCCCTGGCTTGACGATACTGAATCACCTTGTCCTCAGTGAGATACATCTCACTCTTGACCACGCCAAGGCTCGCCACCCCCGCCATCGCAGCAGCGAGCGCGACAGTTGCTCCCCTCCTGATCGCCCGTCTCACTCGCCGTTTTCGCAGCAATGTCAGCATACGGGCGGAGCACAGCGTCACAGCCAGCGCTGAGGGCCAGATGAGGCTGACCGGGTAGGGGCCCGGCACGTAGCCGCCACGCAGCACCACTGACCACAGCAACACCAGTACAAGAAAGAGCGGCCGGAAGCGAGACCACCGAGTGATCAGCAGCGCAGCGAGCGCACCAGCAATCAGCAGGATGCCGTCCGTCTCAAACCACGACATTACCTTGGACGCCGCCTCACTGGTCGGGTCCAAGAGCGAGCCCGACGACTTGCGCGACACCAGCTGCCACCGCAGAGCCCACTCCAGAGACACATGGCCCGGGCCGTCGAACAGCTCATTCTTCATGAGGGCGAACAACACATATGCCAATCCCATGCCGGTGACGAGCCATACGTAGATCGGCACCACATAGCGACGGTGCGATCGAGCCGATTGCAGCAGCGACCAGAACACGGCCGGGAGGAACAGCAGAGTCGTCTCCTTAACCAGCACCGCGCAGGCCAGCAGGAGCGCGCTGGTCGCGAAACGCGACAGCCGCTGTCGCCTGTCGAGTGCGAGCAGCCAGGCAGCCAGCAGGAAAGGCGTGGCGATGTTGTCCAGCATCACCAGCCGACCCCATCGCATCATGATTGGCGACGCGGTGAACAGCACTGGTGCGATAGCTGCTGCCCAACGTGGCGCGGAGAACCGCCGCGCCAACGCATAGAGCAACGCGCAGGACAGCGCATGGATGACCAGCATTCCGATCCGTCCAGCAACCCACTCGTCTATGCCGAACAGCCGGAACGGCTGGTTCCAGACGGCCAGCAGCATCCATCCCAGCGGCGGGTGGTCGTACCAGTATGTGTAGTGCGACAATTCACCGTGATTCGCGAGTGCCCACGCCTGCGAGATATAGGTTCCCTCGTCGTCGAACGGCATCGGCGAACGCAGCATGTTCCAGGCGTGCAGCACTGTCGCTCCGGTGAGCACTGGAAGCAGCCACACGAGGTCACGCATCGTGCCCTTGGACAGCTGCATTCTGCGGCGTTTCGCCGGTGGCGCCTCCGACACTCGCTCATACAGGTCCGGCTCCAGTTCAGCCAACGTCTGGGACCGGGCGAGCTGCTCCCTCTTCACAACCGCGGTCTTCATGCGAGCTCCCGTTCCGGCTGGGTGTGACGCTCCTGCTCCGGCACCGGCGGGGTCAGCAGATGAGCTCCGACGTGCGCCGTCTTCTCCCAGGAGGTGCGCCCGGAAGCCATGCGCCAGCATGCCCGCACGGCAGCGAACATGAGCAGTGCCTGGAACGGCACCAGGCCAACCACCAGCAGCAGATAGTGGCGAATTCCTGGTCGCCGCCCCACGATCTGCCCCAAGTCATGCAGCCCAACGCACTCTGCAACGAGCGTCGCGAGCATCGGCAGGATGGGCAGGAAGGTCAGAAGCGACCATCCGTCTGGCAGAGGGATGAACAGCATGGATGCCACCGCCAGCAGCAGCAGAGGGCCTGAAAACGCAATGAGGAAGGGGGTCAGCAGCGTGACCACAGCCAGTGCCCGCTGCCTTCGTCCCGGAAGCCGCCGCCACTCTCCCTTGCGCATCACCTGGATGAATCCCTGGTTCCATCGCGTGCGTTGCTTGATGAACTGCTTTATGGTGACAGGCGCTTCTTCGCGGGTGACTAATTCTGGATCATATATTACTGAGACGGGTAATCCGTGACTCGATAATCGCACCCCGATCTCGCAGTCTTCGGCAAGGCAGTCGGCGTCCCATCCGCCAAGCTCGCACACAACTCGGCGACGCATGAAGACCGTGTTGCCTCCGAGGGGGATGAACTTGTGCTCTCCCTGGAATGCCAATCTGCTGCGGAACCAGAAATAGTACTCCAGCGTGTTGCGCAACGTGTACCATTTCGACCAGAAGTTCACCAGCTGCACTCCCGCTTGGACAGCGGCTGATCGGTCCTCCAGCATAGTCCGCTCCACCACTCTCAGCAGCCCAGGGTGGACGACGTCCTCAGCGTCGAATATGCCGATCACATCGCCGCGGCTGTGGGCCAAGGCAGTGTTGAGGGCCTTGGGCTTCGATTTCTCCTCGTGGTAGTCGACGATCACCCGGATTCTCCCCGGATGTCGAGCTGCTGCCGCCTCCGCCTCTCGGCTGGTGTCCGGGTCGTCGTGACCGACGATGACCAGCACCTCGTAGTCAGGATGATCAAGTGAGGCCAGGCCATCAAGCGTGGTTCCGATCACCGCCTCCTCATGCCGCGCTGGCACAAGGAGAGTGAACGAAAGTTGACCCTCAGATGCGTCGGCCGGGGTTGCGGAACGGTGGCTTTCCCGCCATTCCCAGAGCATCGTCGCAAGCGTGAATGTTGACAGCAGAAATAAGTAGCCTGCCGCCAGCATGACGAGAAACCACAAAACGATATTGACAGACACGGCCAGAACCTCCCAGACCAAGTCGTCGGGACGGGTGCGCCCCGAGAAAATCCGGAGTCAAGCACCGATGAACAGTTCTGCCGACCCCCCCTATGAAGCTTGAGTCTAAGCTCTATGATCCCGAAGCGCAACCTTCTGCCTGTCGGCACGATGCCAATGCCTCATAATGCCCAGTCAACGATTAGTTCACAGATGAAGATTAGTTCAGGTGGGCGGCGACGACGGGCCCCCCTCACGGAGCCCTCGAACCCCGTAGCCGCAAAGACAACGGAGGCGAGTGACAGCACCAGATGCCGGTCTCAGGTGGGGACCTCGCGCTTCGGCACGAAATCGACAACGCAGTCGCAGAGCAGAGCAAACCAGTCCGCCGGGACCAGGACTGAGTTGGAGGAGGTCGGCTTCAACCCCAGATACCTGGAACAGGCTTCGCAGCGCCTCGCTGAGAAAACTGCAGCTCGACGCAGCCACGCGATGACCGCACTTGAGGCCCTGGGAAAAGGTCACAGGTCATGGGTCACAAGCCCACAACCGTCGATTATGCGCGACTGGCCAGCAGTCGGCGCTCTACCTCGGTCGAGAGCCCAAGTTCCTGATCAGCCCAGGTCTGGATACCGTCGGGGCCCTGCATCCACAGCCACGTGTCCTCGACAGTTTCGGCCAGATCACGCTGCCTGAACCCGGTCGCTGCAAGTGCAGTCGTATCTCCTCGGTGGACGCCCGCATGTTCCGGGCCAGGTGGGAGCCAGATGGGCACCTGCGTCCAGGCTTCGATTCCCTCCCGAGCCACGATCGCTGGATCCACCCAGACCAGTTTTGCGTCAGAGCCAGTCGTCGCCAGGCATTTTGCCATGAGTGAGGCCATCGTGGCCCCACCGGGCGGCCCAACAACATTGAATATTCCGGTGACGGAATCAGCTGCGCAGTCCAGCATCCAGGCCGAAACATCCCGAGCATCGGCGTACTGAATATCCAACTCTGGAGGGCCGGGCACGGGAATTACTCCACCGCGCGAAATCCGCGCCAACCACCAAGTCAGTCGACACGGCCGCTCTCTTGGTCCAAGCAGCATTCCGGCTCGCGCGATCAGGCATCGCCCACCGAAAACGCTTCGAACAGCATCCTCCGCCCTCAACTTGGCCTGAGCATAGTCCAAGGCGACTGGGGACTCAGGCAATGCCACGAGAGGGGCGGACTCATCAGCCCCAGCCGGCGCCGGCCAGGCATAGACTGACCGGCTCGACACGTACTGGTAGCACGAAGTCCGGTCGGCAAGTCTGTCGACAGCATTCACAACGGCTTCCGGGGATCCTGACCAAGTATCGATGACGCAGTCCCAGGTGTGCTGCCCCAGAGCGTCTAAGGCTGAGTTGTCTCTACGATCTGCCACGATAGACCCCGCCCCCGGGGGCGGAGCATGATGTCCGGCATGCAGGCATGTCACTAACCAACCACGTTGCAGCACCTGGGTGGCCACCGTATAGCCTAGGAACTGCGTGCCACCGAGAACCAGCAAGGACACCAAATCAATCCCTCCTCACAGCATTAGCGTCGGTCAATTGCAGGCGTTTCTAGTCATGGCCATCAGTCCGAAGGACCGGGTGAGCTTGGAAGATTATTCCTAGCCATAAGCGACCGGCTGCGGCTAGATGGCACGCTACCCTACCGGCAGTGTCAGTGTCATAGGGTCATGGCGACAGTAGTTGTCCTGCGCACCGGACTGAGTTGGCTGAAGGACGTGAGGCAGTCAGGAAAAACCATGCCAACGCTGAGGAAGTGCGCTGAAGAAGCTCAGGTTCGTGGCGAAGGCATGCGCCGGGGGCTGCACGATCCAGAGTTCCTCACACGGCACCTCGCCTCACTCTCCCCCTCCCGCTCATGCCCAACCGGCTGAGGCGGACTTGGATGCCGGGGAAGCTGAGGAAGGACGAGCCGGCCGACGGTTACCCGTCGGTCTGTGGCGGCTCCGCTGCCTCTTCCTCGGTCTCCACCACTTGCAGCGGTTGGATGTATGAGAACCCTGTCTCATCGTTCTTTGTGACAGCGAGGATCAAGTCCATGTGGGGTTCCAGGGCCGTCACCTTGTCCAGCGGGGCCCCCACTATGAGCTGGAATCCCAGGCCCCGCCAGGCCCGTACCGCGCGGAATGCGAACTCACCATCGGCCTTGATGAAGCCCTCGTCCAGCAGGACCGGGGCGAATCGCGGCCTCGTCCTCGTCTCGTCGCCCAGCTGGTATCTCAGGGCCGCCCCGACGATGAACGAGACAAGCTCCTGCGTCTCGCCGCCGCTCTTGCCTCCCAGCGACGAATAGGTGCTCAAGACCGTTCCGGCCTCGTCGACCTTCGTTGCGCTGACCTCGATGTGGCGGCGGACGTCGAGGAGGTCATCGCGGCCCGCATCCTGCTCGACCAGACGCCCGACGAACGCGCGGAGCCGCTGGAAGCGGTCATCCAGCTGCTCCTCGGCCCAGTCGGCGCCGACATCTGACGACAGCTCCCGCAGTTCCCGGCGGAACACCCCCAGCGACTGCGGCCGCAATTCCCGGACGGTGATCCGCAGCCGATCAGACCGGGCCCCGAACGGCAGCCGCCCGAGGATCTCGTTGACGGGCTCGAGACGGTCGTGGATGTCCTCCAGAGCCTCCTCGAATGCATCGCCCAGCAGCTTCAGGTCGTGGCCGCTCCACTCCTGAAAATGCAACCGGAACTCCTTCCGCCGCTCGAACAGCCCATGCCGCACGATGCCGTCGAGGATCGCCGCATACTCCGGGTACGCGACGGGGCTCACACCGCGGTTCGGATCCGGCCAACGGTCGTTGAACCGTTCGAACAGGCCCTGCAGCTGCTCACCGAGCCGTTGCGCCCGCTGCGACTCCGTCGCCGATTCAACGCGCAGCCGTCGCCCCAGATCGCGCGCCTGATCCGTGAAGCTCCGCCACGAGGCCGCCCCGAGCGCCGCATCAAGGTGCTCCTCGTCGTCGTCAGACAGCTCAACCTGGTCTGCCAAGTCTTCGATGGCATCGGCGACGGCGTCACTGCGTTCGACGATCTCACCATGCTCACCGCGGGCCGCCTCAAGCGCATCCCACGCCCGGTGGTAGCCCGTCCGTGCGACCTCCTGCTTCGCGAGCAGGTCATCAAGGCGCTGTTGCAGCGCAGCAAGGACATCGGAGTTCCCGACGAGCTCAGCGTGCCGGGACTTCAGGTCCACCAGTTCAGCATCAACGGTGGCGACATCGATGCTCGTCCACGTCGTCGCCAGCACCACCTGATGGGCCGCGACCTGCTCCCCCAGCTCAGCGGTACGGTGGTCGAGGTCACGGATCTGCGAGGCCAGCTCCTCTTGGCGGGCGACGACATCCTGCAGCTCGTCGCGGATCTCCTGCACGCGCGTCGCAGTGTTGAAGCCGAGGATGAACCGCTGTCCGCGGGTGCGGCCGTGCGCGCCACGCCGCCCCGACGCCACCTGGCCACGGATCGTCACGGCCGGCTCGTCGCCGCCGAGATCCGCGACATCAACACATCGGTGGTCGAAGCCCCGCCGCGAGACGCGGCGCTGCACCCACCCGGCGAACGGAGAGTCAGCCCTGAACCGCAGCCTCCCGGACAGGTAACGATCATCACCATCATCCGTGACCGGCAGGCCCACCTCGACACCCTCGAAGTTGATGCGGCGCTCCAGGTCGAGCGAGTCGATGCGGCGCCGGATCTCGGCCTGACGGCGCTGGTCAAGCAACAGCGTCAGACCGACGCCCCGCAGCGTCACCTCCGCCGCCAGCCGCCACGCCTCGTATTCGGCTCTGAGATCCATGAGCTCGGCAGCAAAGGGGAGGTCGCGGGGGCTGAGCCCGCATGCCTCAGCAATCTGGTTGCGGGCACGGTCGTAGTCGACGGGGACGAGACCGTCGCGTCCCCGCAGCGACTCGTATTCATCACGCAGCCGGTCAACCTCCGCGACGAGCCCGGGCCGCGCCTCAACGAGGGCGTCGCGTCGGTCCTGGAGGGCCGCGCGCTGCTCGGGCGCAGCGCTGAGGAACGTCCGGGCGCGACCTCGGAGCGCGTCGAACTCGGTTTCGTCCCGATATTGAACGCCGAGCGCCCGGACCTGCCCGTCGAACTCAGCCCTTGAGGTGGTGACACGCTCCAGCCGCGCCCCTGTCTCCTGGATTTCAGCAGCAAGACGCTCCACAGCGCCGCCGCCCTCAGCGCGGATCTGCTCCTCAACTGCCTTGACGTCACGTTCGCAGCGGGCAAGGGTTTCGCGGGCGGCGTCAAGGGCCGAGGTGGCGTCAGCGCGGAGGGCCCGGTTGTCGTCCTCAGCCTGCCGCAGTGCCCGGGCTTCGGCTCGGAGCCGCCACATGTGGAACGGTGTGCGTTCGCCTCCGGCAACGACGCCGTAGCGGTCGAGGCGTTCGACGCGCTCCCGGGCCTCCTGGTATTCCTCGTGGAGTTCGGGGATGGGGTCGAGGATCTGCTTCTTCTCGGCGGCAGTCTCCAGATCCCGGTAGGACTGGTCGAGGCTGGCGAACTGTGCGAGGACCCTCGCAGCCGCGTCGTAGGTTTTGGGGCGTTCGAGGACGAGTTCCTTGTAGAGGCGGTCGACGGTGCGAACCTGGTGGCCGGCCTGGATGCGCGCCAGCAGACGGAGGGCGCGTTCGCCCTCGCCGGCGGTGCCGATGCCGAGGCGTGAGGTGACGGTGTCGAAGAAACGGGTGAGGGTGTCATGGTGTTCGATCGCTGGGAAGCGGGAGCGCATGGCACGCGGATCGAAGCGACCGGCGGCGAACTCCTCAAGCTCGGCGAGGTCGATGTCCGCCCCGAGGGTGAACAGCTTCATCGCGACGTCGCTGGGGTGCGTCGCGCCGACAGGCACCCAGTATGTGCGCAACGGCGTGAATCGGCGACCGAAGTCATCTTGGAACGTCATCGCCAGGGCACCCCAGACGGGAGCGCCGTCACCTCGGAGGGCCTGGTCGGAGCCGTCGACACCGGTGTCACGCTTGCCCTTGAGGTAGGTGAGGACGTTGCGCTGCGTGACATCGCGGGCACGACCCGTCGTCGCATTGTTGGAGGCTCCGTTGAACGGCACCGCCGACGGCATCATCAGGGCCGTGTATGCGTCGAGAAGGGTGCTTTTGCCGGTGCCGGAGGCGCCGGAGATAAGGGTGCCGCCGTCGGAGAAGTCGACGTGCGTGTGGCCATGGAAGCCACCCCAGTTCACGAGTTGGAGTGCGCGGGCTCGCCACTGAAGGGTCTCGTCGCTGAACCCGGGAAGCGCGGCCTCACTCATCGTCGTCCTCCTGATCCATGCCGGGTTCGTCCAAGGGCCTCTCGTCGACGAGGGGGTTCTGAGCGGCGCGCGCCTCAGCGAGGGCTGCGGCCTCCTCAGGGTCGAGGTCGATCAGGGCCGGCTCTTCGGATTCGTGGGTGTTGTTGGCGCGCGCCAGCCAGTCGAGGAGCTCAGTGAGGCGGCTGAGAGGCAGCAGCGTCTCAATGGCCGGGGAAATGATGAGACGGTCCTCCTCGGCGGTGCGCTCCAGGAGACCCATGGTCCGCAGGCTCTCGACGGCGTTGCGGGCGCGGGTTTCGTCACCGTAGACATCTGTCGCGGTCTCAGGCCGGTAGCGGGCGATGGCGTCAAGGCATTCCTGCCGGTCGACACGGACACGGTCGCCGGGTTCGCTGAGGAATCTCTGACGCAGAAACACCAGCAAAATGGTCTCCTCGCGGCTATAGGAGGTGTCGCGCAGAAGGGTGGGGAAGCGTCGCGCAACCTCCGAGCGAACCTGCACCTTGTAGGCGACGCCGCGATCCACGTCGAGAACGAGGTCCAGGAACAGATCGTTGAGGCGGCTGCGGATGATGCCACGATGCGCCAGGAGAGTCTCCCAGGCACGCGGCTGGTGCTTTTCGGTCAGCATGGGACGCCGCAGGAGGGAGGCAAGGCATTGCCGCACGTCGAGCGGAAGCTCACCCTCGTCGCCCTCGAACAGCGACCAGCCGGTCTGCTCGTCCTCAATGGCCTCGGGGTCGACGAAACCGTCGTCTGGGTCAGTCATTGGTTCTCCTTGCGTGGGCGAAGGTCAGCGGCGGTGACGTGAAGCCGCGGCAGCATCAGCTCGCGGACGGTGCCGTCGGGGCGGATGGCCTGGACAGCGGCAATTCCAACATCTTGGCCATCCCACAGGCCGAGGCGCGTGAGGACCTGGAGGAGGCCGAGGACTTCAACGGGTCGGCGCAGGTCGGCGGGGAGGGTGTTGAATGCGTCTCCGACAGTCGTGATCTCCGGGTCGGCGAGGGCGTCGACGAGCGCGGCGCGCACCTCCTGCAGCAATGGCCCGCCGTAGCGACGGACGGCGTCGAGCGAGGGCGGGGCGGGGGCATCGGAGATGCGCTCAAGGGCGGCGGGTGGCAGCTCACTGGCGGGGTCGTGGAAGCGGGTGCGAAGGTGATCCACGTCGAGTCGACCGGGCATCCAGTCCATGGGGACCTGGTCGCGGGGTCGAGCGTCCCTCATCCATGCCGCGAGTTCCTGGTCAAGGCGACGCAGCACCTTCTCAACCTCACGTCCAGTGGTGGAGTCGAGGTTGGCGAGGTGGTCGGCGAGGGCGCGGGAGGCTTTGTGCTGCCGCTCCTGGACGCTGCGCAGCCCGGCTCTGAGCGTCGCGGGGGCTGCGAGGAAGTCCTGGCGCTCACGCTGGCTCAGCGACCGGGCAAACGGGTGGGCGAGGATGGCGCGCAGATTGGCTCGGAACTGCGCGAGGAGGTCCTCGTCGTGGAGGATCGCGAGGGCCCCCTCGAATGCGCGGCCCTGCTCCGTCGCTGAGATGAGTTCCTTGCTGGCAGTCAGGTAATCGTCGAGGACTTCGCCTTTGGGGCGCTCCTCGTCACGGAAGTCGGCGATCATGCGACGGTGGATGCGGTCGATGTCCTCCTCGACGCGGCGGAAGTCGCCGGGAAGCTGCGTCAAGAGGTTGCGGACGTTGATGTAGCCGCTGAGGATCTGCTCATCGCTTGCCGCCATGACCTCGCCGCCATCAATGAGTCGCTGGCGTTCGGCGGTCAGGCGGGCGATCTCGTCGTCGAGGGCCGTGATGCGGGCGTCACGGTCGGGAACGGCTTCATGGGCGGTGCGGGCGACGGCCTCGACGATCGTCGTCAGCCGCGACTCGCTCAGCAGCGCCCGGTCGCGCGCCAGCTCGTCGAAGATCCGCTGCGCGGCGAGGGCGCTGGAGGTCAGCTCGTACATTTCGTCGCCGTCGTCCCCGGGAAGACGCCGCAGCCAGCCCTCCCGCATCCATGACCGGCACAGGCCCTGGCCGCTGGCACCGGGTGGGAGATCGTGGCCGAGGGTCCCGAGTTCCTGCAGGTGGGCGTCGATGCGGGAGTGGAGGCGGTCCGCCGCGACCTGCTGGGCGTGCTGCCCAAACTCGACGCCGAAGACGGCCAGCGCGAGCGCCGACCACTTGTAGGTGACCAGCCGGAGGGTCGGCCCCTCTCCGGCTTCCTTGAGCCGGGTGATCTCCGACGCAATGCTCACTCGTTGCTCCTCCCGCTGACCCGTACACCTTAGATGAGCCTCGCCGCCGTGACGTGTCAATTCGCGGGCGAGGGTCCGGGCTGTGTCTGATGTACGCGCGTCTGCCTGGGGCCCTCGAACGTCCCCGGAGATTCGTCAATCCCCGAAAATTGTCGGGGGTGGCTGGTTGACTGGAGGCATCAAGCAAAGGAGTCTCCATGATCAACGAGAACGCTACCCGCTTCGTCGTCGTGTTCGACACCGCCGATGCAAAGATCCTAGAAGACGTCGCCCCCGCCATGCTGGAGAGCCTCGGCTTCACACCAGAACGATACTTCCCACGGCTCGGTGTTGCCATCGTGACAGGTTCCGGGGAAGGGGTCGCATCAATTGCGTCGCAGAAGTCATCCCCGGACGTCCCGGTCGAGGTTTTCCCCGAGACGATATATCACGCCATCTCCGAGCCGGAGGGCGATACGGCTGCCGCCACGTGGGGGCTTGCCGCCATCAGGGCCCTGAATACCCCTTACACCGGCAAGGGCATCAAACTGGCTGTGCTGGACACGGGGTTCAACTCCACGCATCCCGATTTCACAGGCCGCAAGGTGACCACCAAGTCATTCGTGGCAGGCGAGGACGCAGAGGATGGGCATGGCCACGGCACCCACTGCATCGGGACGGCGGCGGGGCCGCGGGTCGTCGAAGGAGGTCGGGGATATGGTGTCGCGCCGGAGGTCGAGATCTTCGCCGGCAAGGTGCTGGGCAACCAGGGCACCGGATCCGACACCACCATCCTGGAGGGCATCGACTGGGCGCTGGCCAACGGATGCCAGGTCATCTCGATGTCACTCGGGGCGAGCGTCCGAACCGTCCACCCGCCGTACGTCGCGGCCGGGAAGCGGGCCCTGGAACAGGGTGCTGTCATCATCGCGGCGGCCGGCAACAACGCTCACCGCAGCTCTGGTGACCCAGGCTTCGTCGGGGCGCCGGCCAACAGTCCGTACGTGATGGCCGTCGGCGCCGTCGACCAGGACATGAAGGTCGCGGACTTCTCAGCCCAGGCCGTCACGGCGGAGGGCGGTGAGGTCGACATCGCGGCCCCAGGTGTTGAGGTCTACTCGTCGTGGATCGCTCCGAAGAACTACAACACCATCAACGGAACGTCGATGGCGACCCCCCACGTCTCAGGGATCGCGGCGCTCATCGCGGAGGCGACGGGCGCACGCGGGCAGGAGCTGTGGGATCAGTTGCTCGCCGGCGCGAAGGCGCTGCAGCTGCCGAAGGAGGATGTCGGGGCTGGTCTGGTTCAGGCACCGTCCGGCACGTCGTCGCCGTCCAAGAGCTGGGTCTTCACAGTCGCCGACGAGCAGGCCAGCAACCTCGACGCGGTCGCCGAGGGGCTGCGGGGCGCGGGGGTCACCGTCACCCGTACGCTTCCCAGCCTGGGCATGATCTACGGCACCGCCCCAGCCGATGTCGAGGGACTCGCGAAGCTGAAGGGCATCGCATCGGCGGATGTCGCAGTCGCCCACTCCATCAACCCTCCGGAGGCCGAGATCCAGTAGCAGGCCAAACCTTACGTGACGAAGTTCCGGTGGGCAGGCACGCCAGCCTGCTCACCGGGCGGAAACCACGATAAAACACCGTCGACCATTGAGCCCCTCGGCATAGCGATGAAAGTGGGGTTGACCTCTTGTGCGACGAGGGAGCTCAAAAAGCGAGCTGGAACTTCTCAGCTCCGCGCGGGAAGCCAGTCATGCTCAAATGAATCTTCGATGCAGAGCTCCTATCACGGAGCGACTACCAGGAAACCTTATAAGAAGGAGCATTAACGGGAGATCGGCATCCTGTTTACTGTTTGTGGAGCTAAGGGGATTCGAACCCCTGACCTTCTCATTGCGAACGAGACGCGC
>ERZ773077.517-NODE-517-length-28915-cov-9.844317_pt1 | contig 28915 bp, 21 predicted proteins | sample MGYA00580612_ERZ773077 | MGnify/ENA primary metagenome ERZ773077 (study PRJEB29015, sample SAMEA2737971) | human oral metagenome | biome: human oral; feature: human-associated habitat; material: dental | place: China | collected 2021 ...
TGGCCAGGGGGCCCACCTGGGCGAAGTCGGCGCACACGAAGGTGAAGTTGTGCTTCCCGTCGAGCTGGCGGATGGTGCGGATGCGGTCCAGGCCCTCCTTGTTCCCCGGTGCGCAGGCTAGGGCGTAGCCGGAGTCGGTGGGATAGGCGACCAGACCGCCGTCGCGCAAGGTACCGACGACCTTCTCAACCAGGCGGATCTGCGGGTTCACGGGGTGGAGCTCGATGTAGCGTGACATGACCCCACCCTACCCCTGGTGACTGCGCTCACACAGCCTTCCGGGTCATGCATCGAGTCAATTGAGATTGAGTCAGACGTGCCGGCGACCTCGTCCGACGATGGTCAGAGCGAAGGCGCAGGCGGCTCCTGCTAGCGCCACGGCTAGGGTGATGAGAAAGATGATCTGATAGCCCGCATAGGCGTCGTGGCGGTGGGACTCCACGATGCCGGAGGTCATCGAGTTGCCCCAGATAATGGAGGCGTAGGCGAGGAACGAGGCGACCGCCATAGCCGAACCATTGATCTCCTCGGGCAGGTCGAGCTCGGCGATCGGAGCCAGGATGACCGACTTGCCCATGAAGACACCCGCTGACATGACGATGAGGAGGATGATTGCGGGCCACATCATCGTCTTCGATGACGGCAGCATGTACACCGCTGCGGCGCTTACCCCGACGACGGTCAGCGCTGCCGTCATCATGGCGGCTGACGACTTGAAGACGTAGTCGGCGACGAGCCCCGCCGGAATGCAGATAAGGGCGCCGACGAGGCTGGTGGTCGCAGCCCCGAACAGTCCGGCCACGCCGTCGGAGACGTTGTAGACGAGCTTGAGGTAGGGGGCTGAGGAGTAGATGAGATTGACATAGGCCCAGTACAGGCACATGGCCGCCAGCCCGGCCAGCCAGATGCGCGGACGAGTCATGACCTTGAGTAGCCCAAGGAGGGCGGCCGCGTTCGCCGAGGTGTTGTCCTGGTGGGCGATCGCGTTCCTCGGCACGAAGTGGAGCAGACAGGCGATCAGCGGGACGAGCAACAGGGAGTAGCCGACCGCGAAGCTGATGATGATGACCTTCCAGTGCTGAGGAAAGACCCAGACGCAGCCGACGACGATCATGGCCAGGATGAACTCCACGCTGCGTCTGATCGCCTCGAAGAATCCCATGACCATGCCTCTGCCGCGGCGGCGATCGTCTCGGGAGATGAAGGTGAGGCCATTGACCACCGCCGGCCATCCGATGGCATCCCAGACCGCCCAGGAGAACGCGATGGCGAGCATCGTCGTGAACGACAGCCCCGGTGTCAGGTAGAGGACCAGCAGTGTGACAAGTCTCCAGGCGCACCACGTCACCAGGATCGAGCGGATGGTGAAGCGGTTGTTGATCCATCCGGCCGGGACATACATGTACATGGCCAGACCGATAACGCTCATCATGGCGCCGAAGCCGTCAATGCCGATCCCCAGCACGTCGGAGACCTGCAGCATGAGGGAGCCCTTGAGCGCCTCGAAGGCGGCGTACACGAGCTGGCCGGAGAGCGCGATGCTGAGGAACGCGCCAACGCGGTCACGGCGCAGAAAGGCCGGACGCCCCCGGGCAGCGGCGCCCTCGGGCAGATCGGCGAGATGCTCGCCCGTCTCCTCTGAGACGATGGCGGCAGACGAATCAGGGGATGACTCGGATGTGGACGCAGTCATGGGACCAGGTCCGTCCTTTCAAGGGATGATGTCAGAGATGTGTACTGCGGAGAAGAATGTCAGCGGCGAGGAATCTGATGGGCGATGTCGGAGAAGATGCCGGTGGCACCCCAGTTGAAGAGCTCGTTGGCCCGGCCGAGCGAGTTGACGGTCCAGACGTTGACGCCGTAGCCCTCGGCTCGAAAGGTCTGAATCTGTTGCCGGGTCAGGCCGGAGTCCTCTGGGTGAATGTAGTCGGCTCCCACGATCTGAAGCGTGCTCCTCCAGTCGTCTGAAAGAGTGCGACTCCTGTAGAGGCAACCCACGGGCACGTGTGGAGCGCGCTGCTTGAACAGGTGGAGCAGAAGATGACTGAAGGAGGAGACAATGACCTCCGCACCGGGACGCAGGCGTTCGAGCTGGGCGATCACACCGTCGATGAGACGCAGCGTCGCCTCTCGCCCGGTCCCATTGGGCTTGATCTCGATATTGGCGTTGAGGCCGGTGGCGTTCATGAGATCAATGAGGTTCCGCAAGGTCGGGAGCGATTCGCCCTTGAACCGGGGGGAGAACCAGCCTCCGGCGTCGATGCCCGCCAGATCGGCGACGGTTAGGTCGTCATACCGGCCAGCCCGGTTCGTAGTGCGATCCAGGGTCGAGTCGTGGCAGATGATGACCGTTCCGTCGGCGATGATGTCAACGTCCGCTTCCACCCAGCCCACCTGGTGGTCCACTGCGCAGCGGAAGGCAGCCATAGTGTTCTCCGGGGCGAGCGAGCTCAGACCACGATGCCCGATGATCATGCACTCGCCGTCGGACACGAGCCCATCACTGTCTGAGGTCGCCGACGACATGGCTGGAATGCTACATGAGCGGCGACAGCCCTCGGGTGGTTCGGGTCAGGGTGTGACCCGGACGGTGTCGACCGTGGGGGCGACCTTGAAGGTCACGGTGGGACCGGCCGTGGTCTCCAACGATGTCATGGTGGTCCCCCTGGCCGTCCACCTGGACAAGGCCGGCTCCGGCGGCCTGTCGTCTGATGGCAAGAAGTTCGACGTGCACCTGGCCTGGGACCGCAATGATCGTTTTAGTGGTGCTGATGGTGTGCGATTGGTGGACCTTGATACCGGCACCGTCCAGGAGACCTTCAAAGCCTCCTCCCAAAGCACGAGCCTGACGGACAAGGAGCCCGATGCTACGTTGCACGCCCTGTTCAAGCCGGTCGACGCCAGCACCATCAACGTGCTGGTGCCCGAGTCGGGCCTGTTCGAGGGCGTGCCGGTGGTACGCGACGGCAAGCTGTCCGAGGAGACCAAGAAGGCGCTGGAGAATACCTACGACACCGAGAGCAGCCCGGACCCGGTGGCGCTGGAGACCTTCACCGCCTCAGTGGACGGGGCCTCCGACACCCGGGTGACGGGCAAGTCGGTGACCATCACCCTGGCCTCCGACGTCCTGTTCGACTCAGACTCAGCCGATCTGAGCGCCCAGGCCGACACCACGCTGAAGAAAGCGGCCGACCAGCTGTCCACCTACCCCGGTGGACAAGTCACGATCGTGGTCCACACCGACGACATCGCCGACGACGCTCACAACCAGGACCTGTCCAACCGCAGGGCCCAGGCCGTGGCCGACCGGCTGGGGCAGCTGACCAGCATGTCGGCCTACAGCGTGAGTGTCTCGGGCAAGGGTGAAAGCGAGCCGCGGGTGCCCAACGACTCCGATGAGAACCGTCAGCTCAACCGCCGCGTGGAGATTACCCTGGTGCCCACAGAGTCCACCTCAACCAAGTCCGATGCGGGCAAGGACCCGTCTGGCAAGGGCGGTGGCGATCTTCCCAAGGCCGAGGGGCCGGTCGCGAAGGGCAGTGAGGGAGTCACGGTCAAACGAGGCAGCGGGGAGGACAAGCTGACCTTTGTGCTCAAGGAGGTGTCCCGCCGTGGGAAGTACCTCGTCAGTGAGGTCAAGGCCACCGGCGGCCCCGGAGGCACCGACGTCGGCCCGGCGGACTGGCTGCAACCGACCCAGCTGGCCGGAAGCGCCCGTGGTGAGGAGGGCACCAAGCTGCTGGGCGCGATCACGGGGCTGAGCCTGCTGACCGCTCAGACGCGCTACTACCCGGTCGACTACACCACCGCCAAAGGGGCCCACCACCCCCTGAGCGAGATCACTGCCGACAACAAGCTCGGTGACGGCGACGCCACCACCCTGACAGTAGTGTGGCCCGACACCGGGCAGGACACCGTCACCCTCGACCTCGAACCCTCCAAACGCCCCACCCGCCCCAACAACCCCTTCCGCCTCACCGACATCCCCGTCAAAAGATGACTGAAAGCCACCGTCGATCGGCTGCAGTATGTGCTCTCAACGACTGGGACGCGGCGTCCAAGCTGGTTTGCCAGTTCTGGGACGGCTGGGCTGTCACAGCACCTGACCAGCGCATTCTTTCCGGATCCGGCAGCGCGACGCGCTCATTCGAGCATTGACATCAAGACAGATTGATATAAAATCTCCTACATGCGAAAGGTCGCGACGCCGCCGGAGGCTCCTCTCGGGGATGACTCCGCCGTGGTGCAGCTGTTCAAGGCTCTCGCTCACCCCATGAGGGCGAGCATCGTCTATCGCCTCATCAGCTCACCGGCCGACGTCACCGAGTTAGTGGCGTTCCTCGGCGTGTCCCAGCCCCTGGTCTCTCATCACCTGCGGGTACTGCGCGACGCCCACCTGGTCGAGTCAGTCCGCGACGGCAGGCGGCAGAGCTATTCCCTCATCGACGACCATGTCGCATCGATCTTCATCGACACCCTTGAGCATACGAAGGAGCACGATCATGACTGCCACCACTGAGCACCGCCCCGCCGAGGCCCACCGCCACACTCACGGCCCGAATTGCGGCCACCTCGCCGTCATCCATGGCGACCACGTGGACTACATTCACAACGGTCACGCCCACCACGAGGACAACGGCCATTACGACGAGTGCGACGTCTGCTCGTGTGAGCACTGCTCGGACTCCTGCGCCGTGTGCGAGTGCGAGGACTGCTCCTGCCCGACCTGCAACCACAACACCTGCTCGTGCGAGCATTGCTCGGACTCCTGCTCCTCGTGTACCTGCGAGGACTGCTCCTGCCCGACCTGCACGCACGCCGCCTAATCGATTCAGTCGGTAGCCCCTGTACGCGCGCCGCTTGCGGTGTACTGCTGTGGTGGCCTTCTGCCGGAGGAAGCTCTTCGGCAGAAGGCCACCACGGGTTTCACGGCACCGTAGCGAACGGGATGAATGCTGGCAGACGGCGATGAGTGGCGGAGACCGAGGATCAGGTCTGAACAGGTTTGCGCCGGTGCGCCCTCGCAACGATCATGAGCCCATGAGTAGCCCCTTCCCCATTCCCGACGCCTTTGCGCACGTCGCGCCGCCTGTGCCCGGTGTCCGTCTGGGAGAACCGTTGGGGCGGGGAGGCTTCGCCACCGTCTACGCCGGGGAGCAGATTTCGCTGCAGCGTCCGGTGGCCGTCAAGATCGACTCCCGGCCGTTGCACGACGAACGCAACCGTCGACGCTTCATGCGGGAGATGGCGGCCGCCAGCCGCATCAGCGGGCACCCGCACGTGGTCTCGCTGATCGACTCCGGAGTCCTGCCCGACGGGCGTCCCTACCTGGTCATGGAACGCTGCGACGGAGGCTCCTTGGCCCAGGTCCTGGAGAGCGGCGAACTCAGCGCCGCCGAGGCCGTCAGCATCGTCTCGGCCGTCTCCTCCGCCCTGGGAGCCGCTCACCGAGCCGGGGTCCTCCACCGCGACATCAAACCCGGCAACATCCTCATCGACGCCTACGGAAGCCCGCGCCTGAGCGACTTCGGCCTTGCCGCCATCCAACGCGAGGGCATCGAGTCCTCCGTCACCCTGGAGACGATGACACCGGACTTCGCTCCACCGGAGGCCTTCACCCTGGCCGAGCCCTCACCCAGCGGCGACGTATGGTCGTTGGGGGCCGTTCTGTTCACGCTTCTCACCGGACGCGGTCCTCGTCGCACTGCCGACGGCGGGGCGCTGAGTCTGCCGGAGATCATCAACCGCCTGTCCGTGCCCGCGGACACCTCGGATCCGCGTATCCCCGAGGCATTGCGCCCGCTCCTCGACCGGGCGCTGCACCCCGACCCGGCGCAGCGCTACCGCGACGGCAACGAGCTCGCCGAGGCACTGGCCCGAGTCGGCGATATCCCGCGCTCGGCGATCGCCATCCCTCCCGCAGTGATGCGGACGCCCCTTCCAGCCTCCGCCCCAGTACCGGCCTCCGACGCAAGACGCTCGGGCAGGGCCTTCGCGCTCCTGGCGCTCAGCGTGACAGCAGGCGTCATCATCTCCGCCGTCGTGCTTGCGAGTACGAACCTGGTTCCGTCGGCGTCCTCGGCGAACCGGACCGCCCAGCGGGCCTCGGCCTCAACCGTCCCGAGTGCCAAGAGCCTTGAGAAACGGGGGGCCGGCGGCGAAGCCACGGCCACGGCTCGGCCAGATGCCCGCAGTCCCGAGAAAGCCTCGCCGTCTGCGACGCCCGCCCCTACTCCCGCGCAGGTCAACGCTCAGGGCATCCCCTACTCAGATGACATGCCCTGGCCTCTGGGGACCTGTCTGAGCCGGGCCACCTCAGTCGTGGGCGGCACGAGCGTGAGCCAGGTCGACTGTTCCCAAGCCGACTGGATCGTCTTCGCCGGTGGCACCTTCGACCCGACCACGAACGCTTCCAGCGCCTCCGAGGCGCTAACGGATGACCCGCAGGTCAAGGTCACCTGCACCAGCACCTACGCCAAGCGCTACGGACTCGACCTGTCCACCAGCTACTCGATCAACACGCTCGGTCCCAGTGATGAGGAGTGGGCCGCGGGCAATCGCGGTTTCGCCTGCGTCCTGGGCCGGTTATAAGTCTGCAGCGGTCTCACGTGCCCCGCCGTGCGCGGGGCCCGCACCGACAAGGACCCAGCCCTGCATCTCCTGGCGACCCTGGACCAGGCCACGGGCACTGTGCTGATCCAGGGGCGAGTCACCGGCCGGTGCCGGCGAAGACTTCCTCGATGAAGGGATCGACCAGCCCGTGGTAGGCCTCCGGGGCATCCCTCCGCACGCAGTGGCCGACGCCGTCGAGCAGCACCAAACGTACGAGAGGATTGCTCACCTCAGAGGGGTCAGGAGCCATCTCACCGCGCCGAGGCGCCAGGTAGAGCGTCGGCCTCCGCAGCCGGTTGATCGCGCTGACGAGGTCGGCCTCGCCGAGATAGGTACCTTCGCGGATGTAACGGCGGTCGACCTGCCTCTTGCACGCGGCCCAGGCCTCAATCTCGGACTCGGTCCATGAGGTCTCGCGCCGCATACGTTCCCGCTCGGCAGCGCCGCCGTCGGCGAAGGCGTCCAGGAAGTGCTCCTGATGCTCCACGAACCAGGGGGCCGGAGCCCAGTGCCCGGTGGGACGCGCGACGTCCTCCAGGACCAATGCCCGAACCAGCTCGGGCCGGGCGACACTCACCCGCAGCGATATGAGCCCACCCAGACTGTGCGCCACGACGACCGGCGGCTCCGGGAACAGCGCCAATGTCCTCGTAAGGTCCTCGTGCATCGTCTGCGGCGCCCGAGCCAGGGCCTCATCGTCCCACCGCGGGGATGCCCCGTGTCCCCGCTGATCGATCGCGAGGACGTGATACTGGGAGGACCAGCGGGCTACGGCATCCGGCCAAGCGGTAGCTGATTCAGTCAGGCCGTGGACTAAGAGCAGCGGCGGATCCGTCGGGTCGCCCCACTCGTGCAACGCAAGCATCGTCACCTCATCGAGTGTAGGCGAAGAGCGCACACGACTTCCGTGCTCACCTCGGTCCCCACTGAGTTCATCGAATCCGATGAGGGCGAGTCTTCTAGAGCTTGAGGTGAAAGTCGTCGAGTTCGGTACTCCCCTGGGGAGCACCGAACTCGACGCCGGGATCAGCGCGCCGTCCGCAGGTCCTTACCCAACGACGCGACCTGCGAACGCAGATTTGCTTCCTCCCTTGCTGTTAGCCCTGCGCCGCAGAGCCGGAGTCGTTGTCCGGGACGGCGTCGACCCCGGCCTCCTTGCGCTGCTCGGGCGTGATCGGGGCGGGAGCCTCGGTCAGCGGGTCGAAGCCGCCGCCGGACTTGGGGAAGGCGATGACGTCGCGGATGGAGTCGGCCCTGGTCAGTAGGGAGACGATGCGGTCCCAGCCGAAGGCGATGCCGCCGTGCGGCGGGGCGCCGAAGGCGAAGGCGTCCAGCAGGAAGCCGAACTTCTCCCGGGCCTCCTGCTCGCCGATGCCCATGACGGCGAAGACCCGCTCCTGGACGTCGCGGCGGTGGATGCGGATGGAGCCGCCGCCGATCTCGTTGCCGTTGCACACGATGTCGTAGGCGTGGGCCAGGGCGCCGCCCGGGTCGGTGTCGAAGGTGTCCAGGCACTCGGGCTTGGGCGAGGTGAAGGCGTGGTGGACGGCGGTCCACGCGGACTTGCCCAGGGCCACGTCCCCCTCGGCGCGGGCCTCGGCCGAGGGCTTGAACAGGGGCGCGTCCACGACCCACACGAAGGACCACTGCGCCTCGTCGATCAGGCCGCAGCGCCCGGCGATCTCCAGGCGGGCGGCGCCCAGCAGGGCGCGCGAGGCGTCCACGGCGCCGGCGGCGAAGAAGATGCAGTCGCCGGGTCGGGCGCCGACGGCCCGCGCCAGACCGGCGCGCTCGGCGTCGGTGATGTTCTTGGCCACCGGCCCGCCCAGGGTCCCGTCCTCGGCCACGGTCACGTAGGCCAGGCCCCGGGCCCCGCGCTGCCTGGCCCAGTCCTGCCAGGCGTCGAGGGTGCGCCGCGACTGCGAGGCCCCGCCGGGCATGACGACGGCGCCCACGTAGTCGGCGCGGAAGACCCGGAAGGTCGTGTCCTTGAAGTAGTCGGTCAGGTCCACCAGCTCGCACCCGAAGCGCAGGTCCGGCTTGTCGGTGCCGTAGCGCTCCATGGCGTCGCGGTAGGTCATGCGCGCGATCGGAGTGGGCAGGTCGTGGCCGATGAGGGCCCAGATCTCGCGCAGCACGTCCTCGGCCACGGCGATGACGTCGTCCTGGTCGACGAAGCTCATCTCCACGTCGAGCTGGGTGAACTCGGGCTGGCGGTCGGCGCGGAAGTCCTCGTCCCGGTAGCAGCGGGCGATCTGGTAGTAGCGCTCCATGCCGGCGACCATGAGGAGCTGCTTGAACAGCTGCGGGCTCTGTGGCAGGGCGTACCAGGATCCCGGGGCCAGGCGGGCGGGCACGAGGAAGTCGCGGGCTCCTTCCGGAGTGGAGCGGGTCAGGGTCGGCGTCTCGATCTCCACGAAGTCGTGGGAGTCCAGGACCCTGCGGGCGGCCTGGCTGACCTTGGCCCGCAGACGGATGGCGTGCTGCATGGCACTGCGCCGCAGGTCGAGGTAGCGGTAGCGCAGGCGCGCCTCCTCGCCGACCTGCCCGGCGTCCTCGGCGTGGTCGGAGACCTGGAAAGGCAACGGGGCGGCGGCGTTGAGGATCTCGACGTCGGAGACGACGACCTCGATCTCGCCGGTGGGCAGGTTCGGGTTGGCGTTGCCTTCGGGCCTGGCGCTCACCTCCCCGGTGACGGCCAGAACGTACTCGGCGCGCAGGTCGTGGGCGATCTCCTCGCGGATGACGACCTGGGCGATCCCCGAGGCGTCCCGCAAGTCGATGAAGGCCACGCCTCCATGGTCACGACGTCGATCCACCCATCCGGTGAGGGTGACGACCTGGCCGATGTCTGAGGCGCGCAGGGAGCCTGCGGTGCGAGTTCGCAGCACGGTGCTGGGTTCCTTCCGTGTGGGGCACTGAGCCGGTGCCCGTCGGGGCGCACCACGAGACGGGTGGGCGCCGGCGGCAGTTTACAAGGAGCTCGGGTCTCAGTCCTCAGGCCATGGCCCGACGACGCTGATAGGCGGCCATCCTGCGACGGTTGATTGCCACGAGCACCGACAGCACCACCAGGATCACGCTGAGCCCGAGGACGAAGGCACCGATGATTGGGAAACCGGCCGACTCGCCACCTGGCCCCGCGGCTTGGATGCCGGCGGCGGTGCCGTTGGCCCGGCCCGAGGCCGCGACCTGACGGGGCGGCGGGGTGGGAGCCGGCGGAACGGTGGGAGGGGCGGACCCGCCTATGACCGTGACACCCGATACCGTGAAGTAGGGGCTCTTGTTGGTGTAGTCCGCCGCGTTGCCCTCCTGGCCGCTCTCCCCTTGGGCCCCGAAGACCCGGAATCGCAGCCAGTGGTTGCCCTGCTCGACGTACTCGGGCAGCTCGAAGGAGCCTGCGGCGGTGCCGTCCTTCTTGACGGTGATCGTGGTGACCACCTCGGACTCCCCGGGGCGCGAGGCGACCAGGGCACCGTCGTCGATGAGGACCTGGACCGTCACGCCGCTGGGGAATCCCGAGAGCGTGTACATGATCGTTCCTCCGACGGCGACCGTCGAGGGGCTGACTGTTGAAGCGGTTCCTGTAGTGGAGGGACCGGTTTTGGTGTCCGCGCTGGCGACGGGGCTCGTGGAGACCACCGCCACCAGGGAGGCCAGGAGCACGGAGCAGACGATGACCAGCATCCGAGGAGACCCCTGAAGGCGCCTCAAGGCACTCCGATACCGACTCGGCACGGCACGCCGCTCACGCCGTACGCGCTCAGTCATCCGGAATATCCGGATCATCCGCTCACACCTCCTTTCCACGGCCGCGTGCTCCGGCCCCTTGACGATGTCATTGACGCTCTCCTACTACACCGTCTCAGCGCCTGCGCGGAAGCCGCAGGGAGGTCCGTGGTGCACGCAGCGGCATCCCGGAGAACGCGGCGACCAGCAGGCTCACGGCTCCGACGACCAGCAGCCCTCCGGCGCTCCCCAGGAGCATGTCGTTGGCACTCAGGCCCTTGGTGGGCGCAGCCGCGGTGTCCGGGAAGGTCAGCAGCTGAGCCTGTGCCGGGTTGCGAGGATCGAAGGACGCGGAGGAGATCTCCAGCTTCGCCCATCCCAGGAGGCTGTTGTCGCGATCGGCCACCGCCAGCTCGTAGGAGCCGGAGTCGAATGTTGAGATATCGATGGAGACGCTGTTGGCATCATCAACCTGCACCCATCCCTTCGTGGTGGCTCCGGGGAAGACGAACACCGAGACCCACTCGCCCGCCTGCGCCTTGGACTTGGGCAAAACGAGGTTGACGATGTTGCCCTGGCGGGAGCCGGACAGGGAGCCGGCGTTGTCCGCGCTCAGGTGGGCCGCGCTGGTCACCGGGGCCACCGGGCTCCGGTCCGGACGGACGGTGCGCTGTGAGCTCGCGTCAGCCTCAGGCGAGGCCTGCGCCGAGGCCGTGGAGTCTTCCGAGGTATGGGCGCGTTCGCCTCCTGAGCCACCGGCGTTCGGGGCGGGCGCCGCCCCAGCGTTGGCCGGTTGTTGAGCGGAGCCGTCCTGCGAGGTCGAACGGGAGTCCGATCCGGCATCGGGGGCATGCGGCGCGGAGGAGTCGGCCTGGCTGCCTGCGCCTGTGTCCGCGCCCGCACCTGAACCAGCGCCCGAGCCGGAGCCCGTGCCGCCGGGGTTGCCACCTGGGTGGTTGCCCGCGGCGTTGTCCGTTCCGGGGCGCCCACTGTCATCCGGGTTCGGCTTCGGAGCGTTCTGGTCGGGTTCGGTGGTCTGAGGTGCAGGAGCCGGGGAGGCCTTCTCGGAGGGGTGGGCCGAGGGAGCCGGCGAGGCGGAGGGCTCCGACGACGGAGCAGCCGAGGGCGTGGGAGCAGGGCTGGTGGGTGAACCAGTCGGCTCCGGTGCGGGTTCACTGGTGGGCTCCGCAGTGGCCGAGGGCTCCGCGGTCGCAGGAGGAGCCGGGCTCGGCGCGGGGGACGGCTCCGGCGTGGGCTGTGGGGCGACGGCCTTGTTGAGGGCGAAGATGTTGGTCGCGGCCGTCAGCCCGGAATCGATGGGCGAGAGCTGCAGGTAGTAGCGCCCCTTGTCGACCTTCCCCCCGGTGTAGAGGGCCGACAGGTTGAGCTGGGCGTCGAAGGACCCGTGACGGAAGGTGACGGGAACCGAGAGCGTTCCCGGAACCACGTACCCGCCGTAGGCCGCGACCTTGATCTCGACCGGCTTCTCGCCGTCGAGCATCGTCCCCTGCGAGCACCAGCCCGTACCCCGGACCCTGACTGCAGTATCCGGGTCGTAGGAGGGCTCTACCCCCTGGAGATCCGAGCCATCGGAACCGAGCACCTGGACGGCGGGCTTGACCTGGCACGTCTTAGCGGTCGCGCTCGGCTGGGTAGAGGCAGCCGGCTTGGGCGACTTGGAAGGCGAGGGCGACGAGCTGGGTGAGGCAGCCGCGGAAGGACTGGCCGTCGGGCTGGGCACCGCAGAAGGAGTCGGTGAGGGGGCTGCCGACGGACTGGGTGCCGCGGAGGGACTCGGTGAAGGCGTCGGTGTCGGTACCGGCGTGGGAGACGCCGAGGGTGCCGGCGACGGCTCAGTCGAGGCATGAGGAGCCGGTTCCGCAGTAGGTGCGGCCGTCGGTTCAGCAGTCGGCTCCGCAGAGGGTTCGGGAGTCGGCTCCGCAGAGGGTTCGGGAGTCGGCTCCGCAGTGGGCTCCGGAGTCGGCTCCGCAGAGGGTTCGGGAGTCGGCTCCGGCGACGGCTCGGGAGCCGGAGGGTTGATGACATCCGGGTCCTGCTTGACAAAGGAGAACAGGCCCGTGGTCGCACTCACCGTTCCACTGGTGTAGGTGAGGCTGAAGACCTTCGTGCCGACCTCCCAGCCTTTGTCTCCGGTGGCCTGACGCACGCCCTTGACGAGGTAGTCAGTCGGGATGAACACGTCCTGCTCGCCGTTGGCGGGAGCCGGACGCTCAAGTTCGGCCTTGATACCTGGAAGCAGGTAGGGAGTGACGGTCTTGCCCTCGACGACGTTGAGCGTGATGGTGGGGTCCTCCAGGACCTCCCCAGCGGTACTGCACCAGCCCGACAGGATCGACTCGACCCCCACGCCGAACCCGGTCTCATAGACCGGCACCACGTACTCGGGCGCCGACTGGCCCTCGGGGTAGACCATTCTGGCTGCGGGGTGGCAGGCCGAGCCGCTCTCATAGTCCTCAACAGCATTGCCTGCATTCAAAAGGGGCATGGCGGCAACACCGGCGGTGGCCAGAACAATGCCGAAGGCTGTCAGAACAGCAAGAATCGCGCGCAGGCCGCTCCTGACGGAAGGGAGGGCGGCAAGCAGCCGCTGAGCGTATTGCATGACGTGGTCTCGTTCATGGGCAGGGGCAGATGGACTTACTCGTACAGCACATGGTTGACAACCGAGATGCACGAGGAAAGGACGCACCGCGAAGCAGGCGCGACTGCCTTTCGCGAACGATGATAGACGGACGCCTCCCTTCTAAGAATCCGCTATCACCCGAAAACATCGTCCGCGTTGTCGATTCCGGGTTAAGTATACACAGCGGTAACCCGTCAATCGGTCGGGTTGAGACCATTCAGAACCGGGAGACTTGAGGAAACTCGAGCAATGGTAACGATAAATTGGGATACGTGACCCCTTTGTTGCCAAGATTTCTTTTGTGTCACGGTTTTATTTGCGCAGTAGATCCGCCCCTGCAGCGCGCCCCGAGCTGGCGACAGCCGCACGCGGAGCACCTCAGGTGGCTCATGAGCAGAACCCCAGGTCCTGCTCATGAGCGTCAAGTCCCCACGACAAGGCATGACGCCACCAGGCGTAATCGTGCCCGCCACGCTCCTCGCGATACTCGAGCAGCGCTCCTTCGACCCCAAGAAGCTCTGAGACGGTGCGAGCCCCCTGACGCAGGCCGTCTTCATGGACCCCGCACTGGACCACCAGTCGCGCCCCCAGCCCCTGACCATCATGAGGATGCTGGTCGCTTCTTGGGCGTTGCAGGCTCTGGGCCTCGGAGCGGTGACGCAACCAGCGCAGCAGCTCCCCTTCACCCTCGCCTCGGCGCTGAGAGCCGAGCCAGAAGGATCCGGACTGGACAATGGCACGAGTAGCCAGCTCGGGATGACGCAGAACCAGGTCGGCCGCAGCAACCCCTCCCAAAGACTGCCCAGCCACCACGGTCCAATCCGGGCGCCACATGCAACCAGCACCATCCTCAGAGGACACAGCTATCCTGCAGCCTCGTCCGCAGACGGCCCGATGTGCCGCCTGCAGACACCTACGGAGCAGTTCTCTGCTGCGTCGCGGATCCCCCAGGTCGCGTGAGCGCATGGCCAGGCTGCCGGACTCGATGAGCAGCACATCCCATTGGCGGGATCTGGGGGCCAGGTGATCGACGGCATGGTTGCCACGCCAGATGTTTCCGTCGAGCAGGATCAGCAGACCCCGCTCACCGTGCCCGCAGGAGCCCTCCTGGACACGGCCCCCGCACCACAGTGTGACTCGCCGTCCGGGGTCTCCCGGCTCATCAAAGTCTGTGAGCACCTCGTTCTCCAGGTCGAACCGGAGGACGTACCCAGCGTGTTCATCCTGGGGACGGCTCAGCGCCTGCCACGCCCCCTCTGCCGAAGCGCCCGAGCCGATCATCCAATCCGGGTGCAGCATGGCCTTGGGGCCCGCCCATAGCGAGGACACCAGACCGAAGCCGTCATGCAGCCGCTCGGGATTGAGGGGATCGGGCCGTCCCAGTGCGTGAACGCGCTTCCAGCACTCGCGTCGGGCCCCGGCATCGTCAGGCAGGGCGTCATGAGTCACAACGATCCGGTAACTCAAGAGCGCATCCTGCGGCAGCAGGACGTGAAGCGCCCACCAGCCGGTCCCGGGAACCCGGGCGGCCAGTGCCGGCGCGATGTGAGCGCGATGGTTGTCGGTCAGGGTATTGAGATGGATGAGCACACTGGGGCTGGCGCCGTGCCGGTGGTCATCACGCCACAGGAAGCTCGCCTCCACCATCTCAACCCCGTTGATGATGTGTCCCTCCCCCAGGACGGGAGTGCCGTGCACCGCGGCAGCGGCCAAGGCTGAATCGTCGGGAACCGGAGGCCACCACGCCGGGGTGATGCGAAGCGGGCCACCGTCCTGGGCCACAGGAGTCGCGGCCAGCTGTCTCCACCGTGCCTGCGGCACAGGCGGTTGATCGCCACACCCCCCACTCACGTCGCCGACTCTACAGCCACTCAGTATCGGTTCCACGTATCGGTTCCACAGTGATCCGGCGATGGGAGGCTCGCATCATGGGACGCATGGCAGGCTTGCATTGTTCCGGGGAGGGTGGCATAGGGTAGTCGTCATGACGCACATCGTTCTTACGGCCACAACCGCTCCTGGCGCACAGGCGCTCGCGGTCATGTGTGGTGCGCAGATGTGTTGTTGTCGAGCCTGTTGATTCCGTCCCCTCCCCCGGCGCTGAACCTGCCCGGGGAGCGTGACGACACCTCAAAGCAGCGTTGACGCCGGCCGAGAACGACAACCGGCCATGACGTTGTGGGCTCCCGTGCCGCGTATTTTCCGCTCGCCAGAGTACGGAGACGCCCTTTCACACGCTCTGATGGCCTGAGGCTGTGTCCGCACTTACTCGGCTTGCTCCGCTCGGCTTCTCGTGCTCCTTCTCCACCATTTTCACTGGGACGCTGCTGCGTCATGCGCATCGAGGCCCGTTCCCACCACTACAGGAGAAACCATGTCCACGTCCTCGTCGTCCTCATCGTCCTCTTCTTCCTCCGATCCGTCCCAGTCCTCCGACTCCTTGTCCTCCGTCCCATCGGAGGCCGAGGTCGTGGAGACTCAGGAGGTCACGGCTGAGAACGCCGCCGCGATTCTGGCAGCCGATGACGACATCGATGATCCCGACGCCAATGAGACGGATCAGTCGCATCGCGGCAAACCGTCACGGCGCACGCTGCTCACGATTGGGGGACTCGCAGCCGCTGCCGTAGTCGGTACCGGCGCGTACCTGACGATTCGGCGCACCAACCAGGGTGTCATCGGAACCCACGAGGCACTCCCCCTGGTGATTGGCGGCGACATCTGCGCTGCACCACTGTACGCCGCGTACCACCGGGGTTTCTTCGACGACGCGGGACTGAAGGTCACGCTGGCGCGCACCCAGCAGACCGAGGACACCAAGGACGGCGTAGGCGCCGGTAAGTACATTGGCGCTCCGGGAATCTTCTTCTCCTGGCTGGAGCCGATCTACAACGGCCTCAACGCCAGGCTCACCGCAGGCCTCCACGCCGGCTGCCTGCGCCTGGTGGTGCGCAAGGACTCCCCTTATCAGAAGCTGGCTGACCTGAAAGGCGCCACCATCGGCGTGCCGTCACTGTCGTCATCCGCCTTCGCCTACTTCGCGATCGGGCTGTCGGAGGCCGGCATCAACGTCAAGCCGGACGGAGGCGACATCACGTGGCGCACAGTCGATGCGGACTCCTTGGGGACCGCGCTGACTGACGGCCAGGTAGACGCCATCATGGGTTCTGACCCCGGACCGCTGCTTCCCGTCTTCAACGGGACGGCCCGTGAGCTGGCCAACAACGACGCTGAGGAGTTCTGCTGCTCGGTGGCACTCAACGGGGACTTCGTACGTCGGCAGCCCAAGGAGGCGAAGGCTCTGACCGAGGCCTGGTTGAAGGGCTCGGCCTACGTACCGGGCCACATTGAGGAGATTGCCAAGATCGAGGTTGACAACGACTACGTCGCCGCGGACCAGGACGTCGTCGTCCGGGTGCTCAAGACATACGGGTTCAAGGCCTCGGCCTCCAGGTTCCGGGCCGCGATCGAGCCCGGCATCGAGAAGTTCAAGGGGACCGGCTTCATCGCATCCGACGTCTCCGCCCGGAAGCTGACCGACACCGTCGTCGCCGACCTCGGCATCAAGGACTGAGTGACGATGCCCACTGAAGTGACTCCCGCGACCGCATCGACCGCGTCCTCCAAGCCCGTCGACGATGGGCATCCACGACCGCCCTCCTCCACAGCCAGGCAGAGCACACCAAGCGATCGCCGTTCCAGCGCAGGCGCGCTTGTGAGCACGACGGCGCTGTTCCTGTGGTCGGCCTACCTGGTCCTCCTCATCGCCCTGCCGGAAGCCGACCTTCTCCGCAAGGAGTCAACCACTCCAGTCGCAGTCCTTGCCGGGGCATGGCTGACCGCCCTGATCGCGTGGACACTCACCGCACGGGTCCGACCGGCCTCTTCGGCAGCGACGTCACTGACGCACTTCCTGCCCTGGATCAACGCCGCCGGCGCATCGTTCATCGTCTGGCAGCTGACAACATCCAAGCTCGGACTGCTCACGCCCCCGTACTTCGCCGCCCCAGAAGTACTCATTGCCTCCTTCCTCGGAGACTGGAGGCTGCTGCTCAGCTGCCTGGGTGCCTCGGCGCTGCTCTTCATCATCGGGTACACGGCCGGATCGGTGCTGGGGTTCTTCACCGGCCTGCTCATGGGCTGGTCGAGGCGCGCCGACTACTGGCTCCATCCGCTCCTTCAGACCATCGGCCCAGTTCCCGCGGCCTCTCTGCTTCCGCTGGCGCTGCTGCTGCTTCCGACGACATACACCTCGGCAGCCTTCATCGTCGGCTTCGGCGCCTGGTTCCCCATGGCGACCATGACTCGGGCGGGAGTTCGCTCCGTGCGCCGCGACTACATCGACATGGCCCGCACGCTAGGAGCCGGCGAGTTCTTCCTCATCAGACGAGTGGCCGTGCCCTCCGCGCTACCAGACATGCTCACCGGCCTGTTCACAGGACTGGGAACCTCGCTCGCCGCCCTCATGACCGCCGAGCTGACCGGCGTCGACAAGGGCCTGGCCTGGTACATCAACTGGGTCAAGGGCTGGGCAGACTACCCCCGGATGTACGTGGGCCTCATCATTCTGGTGACCTTCTGCCGCACGCTCATGGTCCTGCTGTTCAAGATCCGCTCCTCGCTGCTGGCATGGCAGCAGAACCTTGTGAGGTGGTGAACCGATGTCTGCTGATTCGTCGGCGGCTACTGCCGCGCCGCAGGTCTCGACTCCGTCCGTCCCCCGCGGGGCACAGGTCGATCTCGCTGGTGTCTCCCACAGCTACCCGTTGTCCCATGACCTGGAGCACGGGTGGCTCCATCTGCTGCTGCGCCGGTTCTCCCCCGCTGCGAGGGCTCGCTATGAGGCTGAGGCTGCCAAGCCGGATCAGCTTGCCGTCCTCAATGACATCGACCTGACGGTGGCACCCGGGGAGTTCGTCTCACTCGTGGGGCCGTCCGGCTGCGGGAAGTCCACGATCCTGAGACTGCTGGCCGGATTGGAGCAGCCCGTCGAGGGCAGTGTCACCGTCGACTCCACGCAGGTGACCGGGCCCTCGCCTTTGCGCGCGCTCGCGTTCCAGGACTCCACGCTCCTGCCGTGGAGGACCGTGCGGGACAATGTCGCCCTGGGCCCTGAAGCAAGAAACCGCATGGAGCGCGACCGGCGCCGGGTGGAGGCGGCCCTGCAGATCGTGGGGCTGCGGGAATTCGCCGATTCCTACCCCTCCACGCTCTCAGGCGGTATGGCTCAACGGGCCTCACTGGCCCGAGCCCTGGTCAACCGGCCCCGGCTCTTCCTCCTGGATGAGCCCCTGGGCAAGCTCGATGCCCTGACACGCCTCCAGCTCCAGGACGAGATCCTCAGGCTGTGGGAGTCCCAGCGCTTCACCGCCGTCCTGGTCACCCACGACGTGGACGAGGCCCTGCGCCTGTCCAACCGAGTGGTCGTCCTGTCAGAGCGCCCCGCGCGCATCGTCGCCGACATCGAGGTACCCGAGCACGACGAGTCGAGTGACGAGGTCCGCGAGCTGCGTCGGAAGATCCTCGGCCTGCTGGGGCGGTGAACGGGCCACGAGACCGACCTCACCTGTGATCCAGCCCGTGGAGCGCGGAGTTCCGCTGAGTCTCCCGTAGCCTGGGCGCAGGAGCGATCCGTGCCCTGTTGACCCCGTTCGGGTCCTGCCGCACCCGGTGTGCGGCACGAGTATCCCGTGAGTCTGTGCGTGTTAGCCCATGAGTCACCCGGCCAGTCCGGGTGCGGGGCGAGTGTGGTGGGCCAGGTACGGCAAAGAGCGGAGGACAAAAGGTCCTCCCCCACACTCCGCCGCGGTCCCCACCATCTTCATGGGGACAGATATGGGATAACTTCATGACTCACTCCAGCAGTACTGCGCCTGGCGCCTCCGACGCTCAGAGCAAGGACGGCAACGGCCCCCTCAGCCTCGATGCGCTCTTCTCCGCCGAGCTCTCCGGCGGCGAGCAGACCGGCCCGACCAAGAACGACGAGGAGAGCACTGTCGCCGCGCCGCACCACCGCGACGGCACCACATCCTCCCCCGAGGACTTCGCCACTCCCGCCTCCTCCGATTCCCCTGAGGACCCGGAGGACGTCGACCACGAGGAGGAGGCGGACGACGTCGACCGAGATCTCCCCGAGGCCGACCCGGAGGACGGAATCGACGACTCCGATGAGGACGACGGCGTCGACATTGATGAGGACGAGGTTGACGGCCACACCCCCTTCATCGACACCGATGCCGACTCCGACAGCCACCAGCGCGACGTCGAGCGCGCCGCCTCGCCGCGCGACCGGGACAAGAGCGAGGTGAGGACCGCTCACGAGGATGAGGAGATCACCTTCGCCGACCTGGGTCTTCCCGGTGACCTGCTCAAGGCCGTCACCGACATGGGCTTCGTGACCCCCACCGCCATCCAGAAGGAGGCGATCCCGGTTCTGCTGGCCGGCCGTGACGTCGTCGGCGTCGCCCAGACCGGAACCGGCAAGACGGCGGCCTTCGGGCTTCCGCTGCTCGACGCCGTCGACTCGCGTGACAACGTCGTTCAGGCGCTCGTTCTGGCCCCCACCCGCGAGCTCGCGCTCCAGAGCGCCGAGGCCATTACCGACATGGCCGCCCGCTCCCGCGGACTGGAGGTGGTGGCCGTCTACGGCGGCGCCCCCTACGGCCCCCAGATCGGCGCGCTCAAGGGCGGCGCCCAGGTCGTCGTCGGCACTCCCGGCCGCGTCATCGACCTCATTGACAAGGGCGCGCTCCAGCTCGACGACGTGCGCTACTTCGTCCTGGACGAGGCCGACGAGATGCTGCGGATGGGCTTCGCCGAGGACGTGGAGACGATTGCGGAGTCTCTTCCCGCCGATCGGCGCACCGCCCTGTTCTCCGCGACGATGCCGCCGGCCATCCAGGCCGTGGCGCTCCAGCACCTCCACGAGCCCGTTCAGGTCGAGGTCTCCAGGCCGGCCTCCACTGTCGCCACCGTCCACCAGACCTACGCGGTGGTTCCCTTCCGTCACAAGATCGGCGCCGTCTCCCGGGTCCTGGCCGTCACCGACGCCGAGGCCGCCATTGTCTTCGTACGGACCAAGTCCACGGCCGAGGACGTCGCCATCGAGCTGGCGGGCCGGGGCATCCAGGCCGCCGCGATCTCCGGTGACGTGCCTCAGCGCGAGCGCGAGCGCCTGGTGGAGCGGCTGCGCGCCGGCACCCTCGACGTGCTGGTGGCCACGGACGTCGCCGCCCGAGGCCTGGACGTGGACCGCATCGGCCTGGTGGTCAACTTCGACGTGCCCCGCGAGGCCGAGGCCTACGTGCACCGTATCGGTCGCACGGGCCGCGCCGGCCGCCACGGCGAGGCCGTCACCTTCCTGACCCCCAAGGAGAAGGGCAAGCTCCGCCAGATCGAGCGCCTCACCGGAAGCCGTCTGGAGGAGATCACCCTGCCCTCCCCCGCGGACGTCTCCGAGCACCGCGCCCGCAAGCTCCTGTCCAAGGCAGCCGCCCGCCACGAGCGCGGCCGTCTGGACATGTACCTGCCGCTGGTCGCTGACTCGGCCCGGGAGCTGGACATCGACGTCGAGGAGCTGGCAGCCACGTTGCTGGCCCTGGCCGTGGGAGACGAGGGACCACGCAGGCGCGAGGACCGGGGCGGTGAGCGCCCCCAGCGCGCCCGCCGGGAGGAGAACCTCGACTCCGAGGGGACCTTCCTGTCGGCCTCCTTCGAAGGCGGCCGGGAGAAGAGCCGTCGCGCAGAGCGAGGAGACCGCGGCGAGGGACGCCGCTCGGCCACGCGTTCCGGGCGCCGCGAGCACGAGGGCCCCGGGACCGTCTACCGCGTGGAGGTCGGGCACCGCGACCGGGTCCTGCCCGGAGCGATCGTGGGCGCGCTGGCCAACGAGGGCGGTATCGAGGGCTCCGATATCGGCAAGATCGACATCCTTCAGTCCTTCTCCCTGGTCACGATCTACGCCGACCTCAGCCCCGAGCAGCTGAGCGTCATGGGGCGGGCGACCTTTGCCGGCCGCGAGCTGCGGATCCGTCCCGACGAGGGTCCGGGGCACGGCTGGTCCGGCCCCAACGGCGCCGAGCGGCGTCCTAAGCGGCGTGACTGGGAGGACCGCAAGGACCGTGGCGACCGCAGCGACCGCGGCGAGCGGTCGGAACGCGGTTTCCGTCCCCGCCGTGAGGACGGCGAGCGCGGCTGGAAGGACCGTGATGGGCGCGGCGGCAGGGGCGGCTACGACCGCTCGGAGCGCGGGGAGCGCCGTGACAACCGTCGGTGGGATGAGCGCCGTGGCGATCGGGACGGCTTCCGTGGCCGGCGCGAGGACCGGGGTGGCCGCGGCTACAACCGCGACGGGCACCGGGGCGAGCGCCGTGGCTACGGCGAGCGCAACCAGAACCGCTTCGGCGGCCACCGGGGCGGCTTCCGTGGAGGGCGCGGCGAGCGCTGAGTCCCGAGGACTCGTCTGATGCGATTGGGGGCAGCAACACATGTTGCCGCCCCCACTACTCTTCCCCTACTCCGCCATCTGGTCGTCGCATGGGTGGGTGCTCAGGCCCTGCGCACCCGCACGGTCCCCATCTGGGTGCGGGCCCGCAGCTCGAGGCATCGTTCGAGGGCATCGGGGCGCTCCTGGCGGGGCAGGTCGGTGGCGACTCGACCGAAGTCGGAGTGGCAGTCGGCCAGGACCGCGGTTCCCTCGGGCACTCCCACCGACACGGTTCCCATCTCGCTGGACAGATCCAAGGATCCTTCACGGGCCTCGACGATCTTGACCGAGCCGGCCTCCGTGTGGGCAGACACCGTGCCGGAGGTCGAGCGGATGCGCACCGAACCGGCTTGGGCCCGCACGCTCCCCTCATGCAGGGCGCCGATGACGATGGAGCCGGCGTCGGCGTGCACCTGCGCACTCATGCAGTCGCCCAGCCGGATCGATCCCGCCGAGGTCCGGATCTGCACGTGCTCCCAGGAGTGCTCAGCGCTGATCGATCCGGCATCGAGGCAGGCATCCAGGTGCGTGCCGTGCGGCACCGTGACCCGAACTCGAGATGTCTGCGGGCCCCACGGCCAGATGCCAGCGAATCGTTCACGTCCCACGAGAGCGATCTGGCGGATGCTCACCTCGGCCCCGTCGGCGGTGACGTCCAGGAGGGGTGTCAGGCTCTCATCGGCCTCGACGGTGATCGCGCTTCCCGTCCCAGGCGCGGTCACCACGCTCAGGGTGGACAGGTCCAGGACGAGGCTCGGCTGAGCGTCATCGGGAAGGTCGAAGGTCCAGATCGGCATGGGTGGTCTCCTCAGGTTTCAGGTATCTGCGCGGACCGCCACGATGTGGTCATCCAGCGGGTGAGTCGTTGGGATCAGGTGAGGTCAGTGGCACGACGGCGCGCTGGTACGGGGTCAGCCGAACCAGCCGGTGAGCGTCGCCCCCGAGCTCCGGTGCTGTGCCGGTCCGGCACGCCAGTCGGTGGGGCGTCCGCCGTCTGAGCCACTCGCAGAGCGATCAGACCCCGCCCCGTCGTTCCCGGTGCTCGGCGGGCGCTGGGAGCCCGACGCGGACGACTGTTCCGACAGCGCACCTCGGGCCGCTTCCACGAGCCAGGCGTTGACCGAACGTCCCTGCATCCGGGCGGCGGCGTCGATCTGCTGCTTGAGTGACTCGGGCAGGCGCAGCGTTGTGCGGACCTCCGGGCCCTCCTCCACCTCAGGTGCTGCGTGCACCGGAGTCTCGGCATGGCGGTTCGGGCCCGTCACGTGGTCCTGCTCCTGCTCATCAGACCGATCGGCCTGGGTCACCAGGAGATGGGGCGTCGCACCGTCCATCACAACGGCGAGATGAGCTCCGTCGAGCTCGCCGTTGAGCTCATCTGCGGTGTCCGTGAGCATCTGCAGGGCGACGAGCCGCAGCGCCGGATCGAGTGCAGCCGCCAGGGAGCGGGCCACGTCCTGGGTCCGGTCATCACCCAGGGACGAGGTCTCCACGAGGGTACGACGCAGGGTCTCGGTGTAGGCATCCACATGCATGACACCATGATGACACTACTAGCCACCCCAGCCAAGAGAGTTTGGTGTCAAGTTGATGTCAGATCGGAACATGATGGTGTCACATCAGGCGATTCGCTCCAGAATCCGCGCGAGCTCCACCCATCCATGTGTCTCCGCCCTGAGCGGCTCGATGAGCTCGGCGTTCACGACCTCGTCGGTGGCCCGGCGCAAGCGCTCGACGATCCGCCTGCGGTGACGCCTGGCCTGAAGGCCGGCCAGGAACGTCCCCAGACCCGCCAGGACCAGTCCGATCAGCAGGCCTCCGAGCAGAAGGACGGTGGGCCAGGGGACTGCCCCCCAGCGCGGAACGTCGATGCTGATGAGCAGGAGGTAGTCCTCCAGCACGTGGATGGCCACCAGCCACAACCCGCCGATGAGTGCGGCCAGTGCGGTCACCCACTGCAGCACGTTCGCAGCTTTCCACCAGACCGGGCGCTTCCACGTCCCGTAGTCCACCTGGGCCACAGCCAGTTCCAGAGGCTCGGCGAGCCTCTCGGCGCGCTCGTCGCTGCGCAGAACGGCCTGAGCGGCCAGGTCACCGGGCAGGGCGGAGCAGACCGCCACGGCGTAGACGTGAGCACTGCTGCGCAGCCTGCCCGTTGCGGCAGGTCCTGCGGGGGGCAGAGAGGTCAGGTCGATGACGCCGGAGCCCGTGGCGCCGTCGGATCGTTCCGCGTCTGCGGACTTCGGGGCCGGCGGACGCCCGGTCCCCAGGTGAAGGGCTCGAAGCGGGTCGCGTCTGAGGTGCCCGATCCACCGCAGCCAGAACCAGCCGACTCGGGTGCTGGCCCGGTGACGGTCCGATCCTTCAACCGCCTGTGAGACGACGTCGACCCCGGCGAGGCTCGCGGCCGCCTGCCGCAGGGCAGTGAGGGAATGACGTACCTGCGGCTCCTGCTGGTCGACCGGGCCCGGTGTTGGCGCACCACGGCCGGATGGAGCGATGAGCCCCGTGCGCTCGCCCAGCTCGCTGGCTGCGCGCCGGGCGTGGGCGGCAAGGCTTCGTGCACTGGCCAGCCTGTTCGAGGCGACCGAGGCCACGGTGCGTGCCAGGGTCTCTACGCCCTGTCCGGTGCGGGCGCTGACGGCAATCACTGAGACGGCTCCAAGACCTTCTCGGTCCAGGATCCTTCTGAGGTCGGCGAGCACTGCGTCCCGGCTCTCGGGGTCGAGCCGATCCACCTGGTTGAGGGCGACCACCATGACCTCGGCGTGCGCCGCCATAGGGATGAGGAAGTCGCGATGAACGACGCCATCGGCGTACTTCTCTGGATCGAGGACCCACACCAGGACGTCGACCTTGCCCGCCATGCGCTCGGCGATGGCCCGGTGCGCGGGTTCGTCGGAGTCGATGTCGGGCAGATCGACCAGCACCGTCGTCTCGCCCAGGGCCCAGCCGCCGTCGACGCGCACTCTGTGGTTGATGGAGAGCCAGTCCAGCAGCTCAGTGGCCTCAGCAGCCGTCTCCGGGACGACGGCGAGGGGCTGGGTCGTCGTCGGGCGGGTGCGGGCGGTTCGGGACACCTCGGAGCCGGCCATGGCGTTGGTGAGGCTGGACTTGCCCGACCCGGTCGCCCCGAGAAGGGCCGCCACCGTGGTCTGCGGCGCCAGACGCCGTCGGTGGGAGGCCTGGGTGAGGACGTCCCGGGCCTGGGTGAGCTCTTCGCGCAGACCGAGCTGCTCGCCCAGGTCGACCGCCCTGGCCAGGTCCTCAAGAACCTGAGGCAGGTCGAACGCCTCGGAGCGGTCGGTGGTCACCTGCCCCTCCTCCCGGCCGTACGGCGACCGCGGGCAGCCGGCAGGACGCGCAAGGACGTGGCCGCCTCCTGGCAGGCCCGAAGCTGTTCTCGCAGCGTGTCCGCGCTCGGGGTGGGCAGCGGAAGAGCGTCGGTGAAGCACTTCGCCTGGTTGGCGAACAGAGCCGTGGCACGCTCGCTGAGGTCCTCCCGGGCCCGCTTGGTCATGCCACGCATCGCCTGGTCCCCGAAGACGGCCTCCAGGACACGCTGAGCCAGGATGGCGGTACCTCCCGCGATCCCCACCTCTCCCCCGGTCAGTCCACCGGTGTGAGCGAAGACGAGAATCATGAGAACGACTCCGGCGCCGTTGACCCCCAGGGACAGCAAACGGGCAGTGAGCCGCTTGTCAGACCCCTCGGATCGAACGAGCGTGAGAACCTGACGCTGCCAGTCGTGGACGAGGGCCGCGGCGACAACCTCCAGGCCGGTCTGACTGGGCACCTCCGCCAGAGCCCGGTTGAGCGCCTGCTGGGAGGTGCCGGCCCGTCTCCAGGAGCGTTCCGTGGCCAGGCAGGCCCGTTGGGACTCGGCGACCAGGAGCTCAACCAAGGAGGAGCCGATCGCCTGCTCGACGCGCTTGGCCGGCGCCGGACGTCCCCGCAGAAGCGACGTGACGCGGTCGCGGACCCGCCCCACCTGCACCTCCAAGGACCGGAACAGGTCTCCGGTGCCCACGAACTCCTGCCAGCGGGCCAGCACCTCGCCATGCAGCATGGAGCCGTCCTCGGTGGCCTCGATGACGCGCTCGAGAGCGTCATCGTGCTCGGAGGTGGCTGCCCGCCGCAGCTCGGCGTGCTCGGCCTCCTGGGAGGCCAGCTCGACGGCGAGCAGCTCGCTCTGCGCCAGGAGGGAACCAATGGCGCCGGTCAGACTGCGGTGCGCGACGTCCTGGCGAGCAGCCGCGTCGGAGGCCAGCGCCCCCAACCACTGGCGCAGCGGCGAGACGCAGGACTCGGGCAGGAAGCCGTCATCGTCCAGAGCGGTCTCGGGAATCGTGAAGACGGGTGCCTCGGCCAGGTGCGCCTGCGCGAGCCGGCGCCGCAGGTCGGCCTCCACCTCGATCTGCGCGCCCTGCGGTACGCGGTCCAGGACGATCGCAGCCGTGATGTGCCGCTCGGCCGCGGCCCGCAGGTGCTCCCAGGGAACGGCGTCGGCGTAGCGGGCCGCCGTGGTGACGAAGATCCACAGGTCCGCCCCGGCCAGGAGCGTGGCAGCCAGATCCCGGTTGTCCTCGACCACGGAGTCGACATCAGGTGCGTCCACGATCGCCAGTCCCTCGGGCAACCCCTCGCAGGCCCGCAGCTCGAGCTCTCTGGGGGTGTGATCGGTGGCCGGGCTCGCCGGTGCGTCGGCGTCCACGCGCATGCGCGACAGAGACCCCAGGACCCGGTCGGTGTCGAACCAGGCGGCGTCGGTCGGTGCGTGCAGCAGCAAGGGGCGGCGCGTGGTGGGGCGGATCGCCGAGGCCCTGGCCACATGCCGGCGAACGAGCGAGGACACGAGGGTCGACTTGCCGGCCCCGGTCGAGCCGCCCACCACGGCCAGCAGTGGTGCATCCAGGCTGGCCAGGCGGGGAAGGACGTAGTCACCGAGCTGGTCACGGATGAGCGTGGCCTTGTCCGAGGCGGCGGCGGTTCCCTGAAGGACATAGGGCATGGACAGGGCCGTCAGGCTGTCCCGGAGAGCAGACAGCGCCATGGTCGCCTGCTGGACGTGGTGCGTGCTGCTGGACTCGCTCCGGCTCGTGGTCATGAGGCTGAGTCAACCTCGCAGCCGTCCTGGCCATCGGCCGGGGAGCAATCCGCAGCCGGGCTGACGGTGATCCGGGGGGTGGCATCCTCGGCGGGCGGCTGCCAGGTGGCGGCGTCGGCCTCGACCTGCTCGCCGGAGCGGATGTCCTTGACCGAGTCCAACTCGCCGTCGGCACCGGGGAACCACACGAAGGGAATGGACCGCTTGTCCGCGGCCTTGATCTGCTTACCGAACTTGGCGGCGCTGGGGGCCACGTCGGCGCTGATGCCGCGGGCGCGCAGCGCATCGGCGACGGTGTCAGAGGCGCAGCGGTGGGCCTCGTCGGTGACGGCCACGAGCACCGTCGTGGGCACGGCTCGACTGACCTGCACCAGGCCCTCGCCGATGACGCGGGCCAGGAGCCGGGACAGGCCGATGGAGATGCCCACACCGGGGAAGGTGCGCTTGCCGTTGGTGGCCAGGGAGTCGTAGCGGCCCCCGGAGCACACTGAGCCCAGATCCTCGTGCCCGGCCATGAAGGACTCGTAGACCGTGCCGGTGTAGTAGTCCAGTCCGCGAGCGATCTTGAGGTCGGCGATAACGGCGCCGGGGCGGCGGCGTCCAGTGGCCTCGAGCAGGGCGGTCAGCTCGGCCAGGCCCTCGATGAGGAGCTCGGTGGGCTCGGCGCCGGCCAGCGCCCGCAGGACCTGATCGGAGACGTCCTGACCATCAGTGCCGGTGATGGTGGCGAGCCTGAGGGCCTGTGCCGCCTGCTGCGCGGTGGTGCCGACGCTCTGGGTGAGCTCGGCGGCCACCTTCTCGGGACCGATCTTGTCGAGCTTGTCGACCACGCGCAGGACCTCGATGAGCCGGTCCGTGTCAATGCCGATCGACTGGTAGAAGCCCTGGGCGACCTTGCGGTTGGAGACGTGGATGGTCACCGCGGGCACCGGCAGGGCGCTGAGCGCCTCGTGCATGATGAGGGGGACCTCGACGTCGTGGTGGAGCGGCAGGGCGCCGTCACCGACGATGTCGATATCGGCCTGGATGAACTCGCGGAAGCGTCCCTCCTGGGGCCGCTCCCCGCGCCAGACCTTCTGGATCTGGTAGCGCTTGAACGGGAAGGTCAGCAGCCCGGCATTGTCCACGACGTAGCGGGCGAAGGGGACGGTCAGGTCGAAGTGGAGCCCCAGCTGCTTGCGCGGATCCGTCTCGGACTCGGCGTCGGCGGGATCGGCCTGAAGGCGGCTGAGCAGGTAGACCTCCTTAGAGGTCTCCCCCTTCTTCGTCAGCTCGCTCAGCGGCTCGACGGCGCGGGTCTGGATGCCGCTGAAGCCGTGGAGCTCGAAGGTGCGGCGCAGGATGTCGACGAAGTGCTGCTCGACGATGTGGCCCGCGGGGAGCCACTCGGGGAAGCCGGACAGTGAGGAGAGAGCTTGTCGTACCTGTGCCATGGTCCGCATTGTGTCATGACGAGCAGTGAGCCTGCGCGTCGCCGTCGGGCCCTGGCGTCATCAGGCCTTGAGGTCTCCCCCACGGATCTTGGCCTCAGCGAGGTAGGGGTTGCCGTGGTGCTCGTGCTCCATGGTGGTCACTGCGCCGTGCCCGGGCAGCAGGATGGTGGCCGGGTCGACGGCGTTGGCCAGGAAGCGCAGGGTGGCGAGCATCTGCACCTGGTCCCCGCCGGGCAGATCGGTGCGTCCGACGGAACCCTTGAAGATGACGTCGCCGTCGAGGGCCATGAGGTAGGAGTGCTCCTCGTCGGCAACGGCAGGGTCGTCATCGATGACCTCGGCCTCGTAGAGTAAGGCGTTGTCGGCCAGGCGGGCCTCGAAGAAGAACAGCGTGGAGCCCTCCGAGTGGCCCGGGGCGGGGACCGCGCGCAGCGCGATACCGGGGGCCAGCTCGATGGCCTGGGAGAAGCCGTCTCCCGGGAAGAGACGGATGTCGGCGGGCTGCTTCCACTCACTGCCGGCCATGTCGGTGAAGGTCATGCCGTTGGCGCTGATACCGGTGGTGATGTCGGGCTCCTCGAGCCGGTAGCGGTCGCGCTCGGGGATGTATACCGGCACGTCGACGGCGTCGTCACTGGTGAGCAGGCCCTCGGCGTGGGCGGCCTCGATGAGCGCCTGGCAGTCCCACACGTGGTCGGCGTGACCGTGGGTGAGCAGGATGGCGCTCAGGGTGAGCCGATGGGAGCGAAGCAGGGCCAGAGCACCGCGGGCGGCACCGGCTCCAGGGTCGACGACGAGGGCGGGTTCGCCCGGACCTGCGGCCAGGACGTAGCAGTTGGCGGCGAACACGGGTGCGATGGTGCGCTCCAAGATCATGCCCCCAGCCTACTTGGGCCGCCTGGGAA
>ERZ773077.520-NODE-520-length-28811-cov-6.086157_pt1 | contig 28811 bp, 24 predicted proteins | sample MGYA00580612_ERZ773077 | MGnify/ENA primary metagenome ERZ773077 (study PRJEB29015, sample SAMEA2737971) | human oral metagenome | biome: human oral; feature: human-associated habitat; material: dental | place: China | collected 2021 ...
CAGGTTTAGCAGAAACAGCACCTAGCTGGTAGGTAGTGACTGCTAAAGCTACGAGACAGGTAAGGAAGGGTCTCATGCCAAAGTGGATTAGATGGAAGGAATATGCAGTGAATGGGTATTAGTAACGGAGAGAAAGTCGCTAGACTAGTCGGAAGCTCTTACGATGTAGCGGAGAAGCACCTAAGCGTCGGATAGCTTCCCGATGGGTGGGTGTCGGATAGCCCTTATGCTTCGCCAGATCATAACCTGGATATTCCGTATCTAGCATACACATCAATTCATCTCGGTGGGTCTTAGCTAGGATCGAAGCAGCTGCAATGGCCGTGTACTTAGCATCGCCCTTCACGATACAAGCATGCTCAATCCCAGGATAGGGATCAAAGCGATTGCCATCAATAAGCAGGAAGTCTGGACGAAAAACCAACTGATCTATCGCCCGATGCATAGCTAGGAATGAAGCATGGAGGATATTGATCTGATCGATCTCTTGCGGAGAGACGACACCGATACCCCATGCGAGGGACTCCGCCTCAATGATAGGACGAAGCTCCTCGCGCTGATGTTCGGTGAGTTGCTTGGAGTCCGTCAGCAAGGGATGATAGAAACTCTCCGGAAGGATCACTGCAGCAGCGACGACGGGACCCGCTAAGCACCCTCGACCGGCCTCATCACAGCCACACTCGAGGTCAGCACCTTGACGAAAGCGAGCAAGTAATGCTTCGTGAGTCTTCATACTCCTCGGTACTTAGCGAAGCATAGCGACAGCCTTGCGAAGACCGATAAAGAAGCGCTCGACCTCAGCCTCCGTGTTGTAAAGGCCAAATGATGCACGCGCCACGGCTGTTTGCCCGTAAGAGGCGAGCAAGGGCTCTGCACAGTGATGGCCTGTACGTATGGCGATCCCTTGATGATCCAATAGCGTGCCAAGGTCAAAGGGATGCACCCCTGGAATGCTGAATGAGAGAATCCCCCCCTTGTGCTCTGACTCACCGAGGATCAAGCTATCGGGATAGTCAGCCTTGAGTCGCTCCGTCGCCAACTTGAGCAAATGATCCTCATGGCTAGCGATTGCCTCCAATCCCAAAGACTCTACGAAGTCCAAGGCTACGGCAAAGGCCGTCGAACCTACGTAATCAGGCGTCCCAGCTTCGAACTTGAAGGGCAGAGTGTTATAGGTCGTCTTCTCAAAGGTCACCTTCTCAATCATCTCTCCTCCCCCCATGTAAGGTGGCATCTTAACCAACACCTCGGGTTTCCCATAGAGAGCACCGATCCCCGTCGGGCCATAGACCTTGTGAGCACTAAAGGCATAGAAGTCGGCGTCCAACGTAGCGACATCAACAGGCGTATGCGCAATCGCTTGAGCTCCGTCCAAGAGCACCAAAGCCCCTACCTCATGTGCCAGACGTACGACCTCGGCCACTGGATTGATCGTACCCAACACATTACTAACATGAGCCACAGAAACGATACGGGTACGTGAGCTCAGGAGCGAACGATAGGTCTCCATATCTAGCTCCCCTGCCTGAGTCAAGGGGATGACACGAAGAGTCGCACCACGACGCTGACAGAGGAGCTGCCAAGGGACGATGTTCGAATGATGCTCCATCGTGCTAATAAGGATCTCATCTCCCTCTTGCACGAAGGCTTCACCAGCACTGAAAGCAACTAAGTTAATGGCTTCAGTCGTCCCACGTGTAAAGATCAGCCCCTCAGCACTAGGCGCACCGATAAATCGGGCGACCCGACGACGTGCCTCCTCATGATGCTCTGTCGCCAATTGGCTAAGATAGTGAACGCCACGGTGGACGTTAGCATTCGCCGAACGATAAGCCCGCTCGATAGCTTCTAGGACCACTAGGGGCTTTTGCGTAGTGGCTGCATTATCTAGGTAAACGAGATCTTTCCCGTGAACCTGCTCCGTGAGGATCGGGAATACTCGTCTTATATCTTCTACTGAATACATTGATCTACTTCTTGCGCCTAAGTGCGCAGACACAAAAATACGCAATAAGCCTCGTAAACGACCTATCTTTCCCCACTAAAGAGCATCCCTACTCCTCTCGATTCTCCACAGTCACCTAAGTAAACCTAGACATTTACTCTTTCAAAGCATAGCCTTTGCCTCTGTAAAGCTTATGCTTTACCTCCCGAAATGTCTACCTTGATTTCCCAGCTCCCATGATCTGACCTAGGGAACTATGAAGTCCTAGCTTGAGATCCCCTATCGAACTACCTATAAAGAAGCAGCACCCCCAAGAGGAAGTATCCTCTTGGGGGTGCCGCAGTCTGGCCTTCGTCGAGGCAAAGATTAGAGATTCGTGGTCGTCAGATTAGTGAAGCCAACCAGCGGATCTTGACCTACAGAGAATCCATAGCCTGGGAGAGTGGCTGAAGTGAGAGCTGGCTTGTGGAGCTTATTGAGGAGCTCCTTAACAGCCTCCTTATCCAAGCCGACCAAACGCAAGCTCTTAACGGAAAGCACACCTCTAATCGCACTGAAAACACCAGGAGCCTTGACTCCCTCAACATTGAGATTAGTGATCGTGACATCCTGTGTGGTAAGATCCCTCAGCGCAGGGTTAGCCGTGAGGGTGAGGTCAAATGCTTGACCAGCCGTAGGACGGTTGATTCCTAAAACCTCAAGTTTGGGGCTATTAGGGAACGACATCGATGTAAATCTGGGAGAATGGAAGACAGCATACTCTAGAGCTGGGAGCTTCGACAGGTCTAGATCTTCGTTAGAGAAGGGAGAGCGTGTAACGATACGGGCAATCTTATTGTCATCAGCAAGCTTCACCTTCTTAATATCAGAGTTTCTATTAGGATCCCCCAAGGTAAGAGATGTCAACTCCTTCAGTGGCGTCAAGTCAAGGTCAGAGATGCTGTACCCTGAGAGAGCAAGACTCTTTAGCCCAGTGAGGCTAGATAGGTCGACCTTCAAAGTCTTACCTGCACTAGTAGTTGCACTAGCAAATGAGAAAGTCTCCACCCATGGCATAGTTCCCTTATTGATAAGGATCTCATCGACACCATTACTTAGGATAGCCAATGTGGCAGGTACTTCCTTTAGTCCAATAAAGCCATTACTCCCGACAGTATAGTTGACTTTATTGATCTTGATAATCGTTCCGGCAGTACTCTTTAGCAGAACGGGAGCATCACTCTTAGCCGTAGCATTGACATCCACCTGGAGAGGACCCGAAGGAGGAGTACCTGGATTAGGAGTAGGATTGACTGGATTAGTGGGATTCACCACTGGTGCATCACTCTTGCTCTTACAAGAGATAACAGATAGAGAAAGGGTAGCTAGCAAAGCTAGCGCAAGATGTTTCTTATTCATATGCGATGATATTATTAATTCTAGTACTCATTCAATACTTATTAATACTTCAATGCAAAGATAGATAAAAGTTTTCATTAGTATTAAATTACCTTAGGCTTCACTGAGACTAGCCAGATAAATGAAGAGCTAGAGGATACAATTAGGGAGGCAAGCCTGTTACGACAGCTAGCCTCCCTAATCCTTAGTTCATAGTCGCTAGAAAGCATCAGCAAGAGAGAACTTGACTACTTTGTCTTCAGCACGAATGCCAGCTCAATATCATCATTGATGAAGTTATCTCCTAACCCTGAGAAGAAATTTTTCGAGCCATACTTAACATTCCAATCTGTACGATTGATGGTGAAGTGTTTACTTGTAATCGTATAGGCTCCTGTGGCTTCATCTCGCACAGCAGACTCAAGAGGAATAGAGATATTCTTGGTGACGTTCTTGATCGTTAAGTTTCCCTTGATTTCCTTAGCTGAAGCTAGCTCTAATCCACTAGCAGGAACATCCGTAAGCTCAAAGGTCACTTCAGGATACTTATCCGACTCAAAGAAATCCTCACCTAAGAGATGGGCACGTAGCTTATCTCCTCCCTCTTCGGGCTTGATATCCTCAACAACTAAGCCATCCAAGCGAATAGACACACGACCAGCATGGAGCACTCCATCCTTGAGGTCAAGAGTTCCGAAGCTCACAGGAAGCTTCCCGAAATGTTCACCTCCAGGCTTAAATCCTTTCCAAGAAAGATAGGAGCTCGTACTATCTATAGACAACATACGAGCGCTATCTAGCTGACTTACTTCAGCAGCGTCTGTTGCGCTGACATTATTCTGACCTTGATTACCTGAGCAAGCGATGGTCACAAGGCTTAGCACACCGATGCTAGCCATAAGAAGACTCTTCTTCATACTATGTTTCTTTTGATTCTAATTTTAACTACTTAACATTAAAACGACAAAACGATCGTTTTAGTTCAATCTGCCTCTCGAGAGATAAAGTATATAGCAAAGAAAAGAGCAGACACTAGGCTCTTCAACCTAATGCCTGCTCTCTATGAGAATAGCGTACGAGCTAACTAGGAAATATCCTAGTGAGCAGAGGTGCTATCAGCAGCTGCTGGAGCGATGATGTCAAGAAGTTCGATTTCGAAGACAAGCGTGCTCAGAGGCTCGATCTTGTCCCCTGCATGGCGTGCACCATAGGCAAGCTCCTGAGGGATGACGACCTTAACCTTTTCGCCCACCTTCATTAGCTGGAGCATTTCTGTCCAACCCTTGATGACGCCGTCTACACGGAATTCGGCAGGGGTCTTGGATTCATCGAAGAGCGTGCCATCAACGAGTGTACCCTTATAGTTCACCTTAACCATATCGGTAGCCTTAGGCGTAGCCCCAGTACCTTCCTTGATGACCTGATAAGCAAGGCCTGAAGCCGTAGTCTTTACACCTGCTTCCTTCTTGAAGTTAGCGATGAAGGCTTCACCCTTCTGCTTATTTTCCTTGTACTGCTCTGCCATCTGCTTCTGCATCTCTGCTTCTGCCTTCTCTTGCTGAGCTAGCTGCTGCTTCATGTAGTAGGCCTGAGCGATCTGCATAAGGCTATCTGCCTGCTTAGCACGACCAGCAGAGTCGAGCTTGAGAGCCTGCTTGAAGCCATCGAGGAAGATATTCTTCTTTAGGACGGTGTCATCCTTCATGCGCATAGCAGCCTGGATACCCTGCATCTGACCTACGTAGTACCAGAGCTTAGCAGAATCGCTATTGAAGCCCTCTTCAAAGCCCTTGAAGAAAGCAGCAGAGTCGATCTTCTCACCCTGAGCCTGGGCATTCTTGATAGCATTGATGATGTCGTTAGCCTGGGAAAAACCCGTAGCGAAGGATACAGAGTCTGCCTCAGACTTGAGGGCTGCACCGCCCTTAGAGCAGGAGTAGACACCGAAGGCTACGGCTGAAGCAGCCAGTAGCATAGCGAGCTTTTTCATTGTAATTCTCTTATTGTTATTGGTTGATTGTGACTATTTCTTACGCTTAGCACTACCCTTCTTAGCAGGAGTAGACTTGGCGGATGTGGGAGAGGTAGACTTTGCTTCTTCGTGGGAAGGAGCTTCCTGATGCGGCTTGATATCGATTAGTTCTACCTCGAAGAGTAATGGTGCCCCCGGAGGAATAACGCCCCCTGCTCCACGATCACCATAAGCAAGACCAGCAGGAATGAGAAACTCATACTTAGAGCCTTTTGTCATGAGACAAATCCCCTCCGTCCAGCCTGCGATGACCTGTGATAGCGGGAAGACAGCCGGTTCCCCACGCTTGTAGGAGCTATCAAACTCCTTACCATCGAGTAGGCGACCGACATAATTGACCACGACCGTATCCTGAGGAGTAGGACGTGCATCTAGCGTAGCCTTGAGGACGCGGTACTGTAGACCACTCTCTGTGACCTTCACGCCTTCTCGTTGGCGATTCTTAGCAAGTAGCGAATCAGCCTCAGCAGTGCGCTTGGCTTGCTCCTTCTGCTGCAGTGAGGAAGCGTAAGTCTCAAAGATACTGCGTGCTTGGCTAGAGCTAATCTTCCCTTTTCGCTGAAGGAAAGCATCCGAAAATCCAGCCAAGATTTGCTCTCGGCTCAAGCTATCCCCAGGGATAGAACTGACCACACGCTGGAAGGCTTCACTGTTAAGCACTCCGAACGAATAGGCTACAGAATCCTGAGCTGTCATCGCCACCGCCTTAGACTTTAGACGAGGAGAGCAAGAAGCGGAAGCAAGGAGTGCCAGCCCTCCCAGCGACAGAGTTAGGAGATGTATCTTCTTCACTACTTCCCTACGATAGCGATGAGTTCGATGATGAAGATCAGTGTGCTTCCAGGCTGGATCATCTCGCCGGCACCACGATCTCCGTAAGCAAGGTCTGCTGGGATCGTCACCTTCCACTTAGAGCCTACGGGCATGAGCTGTAGGATCTCCGTCCAGCCCTTGATGACCCCCTGGAGAGGGAAGGTAGCTGTCTGTCCACGATCCATCGAGCTATCGAAGACCTGACCATTGATGAGCGTACCGTGATAGTGGCACTCTACCGTGTCCGTAAGACTAGGCTTCGGGCCATTACCCTCGCGTAAGATCTCATATTGGAGTCCACTAGGTAGCGTGACGACACCCTTCTTGAGACCATTGATCTTGAGGAACTCCTCACCAGCAGCTTGGTTCTGCTCGACAGCCTTACGACGAACTTCCTGGAAATACTCATTGATGACCACCTTGGCCTCTTCGTAAGTCATCTTAGGCTCCCCTTCTTCAAGGACGTCACGTACGCCTGAGAGGAAGTCTTCTAGGTTGATTTCTTCGAAGCCCGATGCTCGAAAGTTCTGGCCGATGCTAAGGCCGAGGGCATAACTTACTTTATTCATCTAGATTGATACTTATCATTCTCTTTGGGATGCTAACTCTACCGCTGACCACCGATATTAGAAAGTGGCAGAAGACAAGTAGCATATATCAAGGGACAAAGTTAAGTAATTTTTCACCTACCAAGCAATCTCTTTCCACAGAGGTAGAAGTCTCCGAATAAGCACGTTCACGAAAGGAGAGAGCCTGGACTACGAAAAAGGATAAAAAGCCCAGGAATAGCCTCTGCTTATCCCGTCTCTTCCAGCCCCAAAGGAAGTCCTCTCACTCCGCAAAGGATAGCTCATCAAGCACCGTATATAAAGGGAGGCATTCTCACATCCATCACTCTTCCAACAGGAAGATAGACCTCTCTCCTTGCTAAGATTAACCTCTTCTTAAGCAAAGGTTGACCTCCATCCGAGCCAAGGTAAACCTCTAAGCAACGAGTCCTCAATCTAACACTCCGTAGTTCCATCCTTAGCTTCTGAAAGAGATGCACGTAGTCTATGCCTAAAGACCAACATCGATCTAATCCGAAATAAGGCATCCAGATCCATCTCATGTATCATCCTTCTCAAAGAGGCCTCAACTTGGGATCATAAAGAAACAGTTTTAATAAACATTTTCTATCTTTGAGCAGTCAAGGTGGTTGTTTTCCACCATAGTTCTAGCACTATTTATCAACAAAGCAGTATGTTCAAGAAAGTACTCACAGCTGCTCTCCTCTTCGCCGGCATAGCAGGAGCAGCACAAGCACAGGAAGTCTTCGGCAAGGGAGACAAGGCACTTAACATCGGTATCGGTCTTGGTTCTACCATCTCTGGCACGACCATCCCCCCCATCACCGCAAGCCTTGACTTTGGTGTAGCAGACCGTCTTATCAATGGTAACAACGGATCTATCTCTGTCGGGGGTCTTCTCTGCTATACGGGATCGTTCAACGACTACGTTACGACGCACTATGGTATTATCGGTGCACGTGGTGCATTCCACTATCAGTTCGTAGACAAGCTCGACACTTATGCAGGTCTTCTCCTTGAATATCGCCATGCACGCGTCAACTGGAAGAGCGACATCATCAGTGGCAGTACAGGCTCTTCTGGATTCACTCTCGGAGGTTACCTCGGTGCACGCTACTTCTTTACTCCTAAGGTCGGTGCCTTCGCTGAGCTTGGCTTCTCCAATGCTTACGCTGACGTTGGTGTAACCTTCAAGCTCTAAGGCCTCCGTCCTCAGCGACGAAGTATCAAGCTAAGTGGCGAGATTTCCCTTGCGGGAGATCTCGCCACTACTTTTCTAGGTAGCAGATAGATCTAGACAGCACCGAGGCTTAAGCAAGCTAGGAGATTGAGACAGCATCTGACTGCTAGCAGATAAACGAACGGAGGCGCAAGTGAAGAGCTTTCACTTGCGCCTCCTTAGCTTAAGTCTCTTGACTTAAAGCGGGCTTAGAGGTTAGGGTTCACCTTTGACCACTCAGCGACTGGTGGGATAACCCCTAGAGAGATGACCTCATCACGCATAACGACGAGGTGCTCATAGCTCTTCTTGAGTGCTGCGATCTCTGCTTCGGTACCCTTTAGTTCGTGGCTGTAGTGGACGCCATCCTTATCGAGGACAGTTTCCATACCCATCACTACGTGATCCATCCCAGGGAGGTTGACATAGCAACCTGCAGGCCAACGGAAAGGAGCGCCTCCCATAGCTGCACGAATCATCTCGATCGAGACATAGGCTGGGCTCTGGAACGAAGAGCGACCACGAAGCTTAATGATATTCGCCCCACCCTTAGTTACACGGGTCTTGATCTCTTCCCATGTAGCTTCAGGAAGCTTGTCCGTACCGATAAGTTCGGATAGAGGCTTGCCCGCAATCGTTGCTCCACTAGAGAAGACTGCCATAGCTTCACCATGACCACCATAAGTACGTGCTCCGACGACTTCACTCTGAGCGACACCGAAGTGCTTAGCTAGTTCGCTCTGCAGACGAGTAGAGTCAAGAGCAGCGAGCGTAGTTACCTGCTCGGGACGAAGTCCTGAATGCAGAAGAGTCACGAGTCCCGTGATGTCAGCGGGGTTAAAAATGATGACGACATGGCGAACATCTGGGCAATAAGCCTTGATGTCCTTACCTAGCTGAGCAGCGATCTCAGCGTTACCCTTAAGTAGATCCTCACGGGTCATACCATCCTTACGAGGGGCACCACCAGAGGATACGATGTATTTAGCTCCCGAAAGAGCTTCCTTGATGTCAGAGGTGAAGGTAAGGTTCAGACCTTCAAAACCACAGTGACGGATCTCTTCAGCGACACCTTCGAGTCCTGTTGGGAAGGGGTCATAGAGACAGATATTGGGGGTGAGTGCCATCATGGCAGCAGTCTGAGCCATGTTGGATCCGATCATACCAGCTGCGCCGATGATCGTTAGCTTGTCTTGAGTGAGAAAGCTCATACGTAACTTGTGTATTTGAGATTAGTGATGTGAATTCTCTGTAGCAAATGTACTCTTTTTCCGCTTACGCTGTGGAGTGAATAGCTCCTGTAGAGAGTCGAATCGACGCTGGAACATGAATCCCAAACCCTGAGTCGTCAGCGATTGACGGAGGTACTGATACATATTATTGTAGTGGCTATAGCCCTTCAGACGTAGTGTTCCCGAGGCATTAAGCTTATACTCTAGATCAAACTCACCAATATATTTCCCCGATAGGAAGGGATTATCATGGTAGCCAACGTTACCATTAATCAAGAGACGATCACCCAGCCAGCTACTGGAGAAGAGCAGTTCAATATCTGTATCCTCAAAGGCCGTATTATTTGTACGGAAGTTTGTCCCCAGCTGGACAGAGCGAGAGAAACTGCCGAGCACACGATTCAGCTGGTCAGAGAGCGTCGAGGCAGCAAAAGAGGTTAGGCTATTTGACACAGCGACCGTATTACGGCGATTCTCTGGTGTGTAGAATTTCCCCAATGCCATTAGGTAGAGGAACTGTCGATTACGCTCATCCTCCGTAGAGAGCAGGGATTGCACTCGACGCTCTAGCTCGGGCTCTGCTCCGGAGAGTTCGATCCCCAGCGTAATATCAGGCTTCGAGATAACTCCACCTAGATGGATAAGGCAATTCACAGGCATCGTCGTCCGCTGAGCCAAAGTAGATAGCCCGGCATCTAGGTCAGCAATATTTGCTGTTAGGGCATGCACTGCTCTTAGATCAATAAGGGCTGCTAGCGGATCACCACGGAAGTCCAAACGTCCTCCCTCAAGTAGTGTGAAGCGTTTGCGAGTCAGCTCTTCGAAGTTGAAGATGTAGGTTCCTTCTCGTAGCGATAGTGTCCCATAGGTCGTAGGAGCACCAAAGTGAGGGACGTCGATCGTGAGATTCCCCTCACAGCGAGCTGTCACCTCATTCGGGATCGTCTGTGAGCCCAAGCGAAGAGCTAGGCGAGCATCCGGAGTCACACGCAAAGCGAGATGCATGGTTAGCTCTGTCTCGGCATCTTTGCGTGCCTCGGCAGACGATGAGACTGTCGTCACCAAGCTATCAGGCTGCTCATCACGAAGCGACTTGAAGGAGAAGAGACGCTCCTCCTTACGCACTCCCGTGGCATTGAAGTCCAGTGTCAGGTTAGTCCCTGCATCACTACGCAGATCGACATCAAAGAGTAGCTTCGGGAGCTTCCCCTTTAGCTTTGCCGTCCCTGAGCCATAAGCCTTACCAAAGAAGGGTAAGCTCTGCTTCGTCGTAGTCTCGAGCACCTTCATTCCTCGAAGTTCGCTGGCCGTAATGTCTAGGTCGAACTGATCGAAGAAGCGATGACGAATCACGCCGTCCAGCACTCCCTTATGCCCTTCGTCATCCATAACGGGGATTTTGTCAAAGCGAATAGAAGTTGGGGTAAAGGATAGACGACGAGAGAAGCGGTAACTCGTCCCCAGAAGCCTTACTCCGATAATGCCGTCAGTGACGTCTGCATCTCCCTCGATAGTCACTCCCTCCTCAAAGACACCAAATAGACGTACCTGCCCCGTAGCTCGGCCATCTACTCGATCAAAGAGCGTATCCATAAAGGGCGCCACAAAGCCAGCCTGGAGCGTATCCGCATCGAAGTGAAGATCAATCCCAGCCCCATTGGCAGGGCGGATATAGCCCGAGACATCCGCATGTCCGCCTTGAGGCTGATCGACCTTGGCGGAGAGAAGGATGCGACCATCGCCACTATCAAAGCTAAGATCAGCCTGAAGATGCCCTGCATCTACCCCCTTAACGAAGAGGGAAGGAGAGGTTACCGCTGCTGATGCTAGGACCTTGCCTGCCAGAAGGCGAGCCTGACCTTGACCAGTAAGCTCTGTATCGACAAGGTCAAAGCCAACACCGATAGCACTTAGGATATAGCGAAGGTTAATCTTCTTCAGAGCTACATTAAGGTGATCTTCGGGACGAGGCGTAAGTGCTCCACTGACGCTGACTCGTCGCTCTGCTGAGGCTAGATCTAAGCCTTGGACATGGAGTGTTCCACCAGCATAGGAGACCTGTGCTGGAGCGATCTGCCAGCGGTCATTGAGAATGCGAATCTCAGAGGGAGAGAGGTTCAAGACGACACCTACCCCCTTACGATGACCTGTCTCTGTGAAGTAAGGTGATAGGCGAGCCCCCAGACGTAGATAGCCATTAGCACGCTCCAAGCTATCTTGTCCTAGCCCGATCTCGGCATGGATACTATCGGGAGAGGTATGAGCCTGCAGGCTGATGCCTCGCACCTCAGTACCGCTAGCTAGCTGGAGGTCACCACGCACCTGTAGCTCTCCATCCGAGAAGGCTAGCTGAACCGCATGCAAGCGATTGCCTTGGAGGCGAAGACTAGGGGCATCAGCTTCTAGATGCAGTGCATGAGCGCTACCTATATAATTAGCACGTAGATCGACACCCTGCTCCAGCCCCAGAGGAAGGTGTAGGACTTGCTGCCAAGACTCCGGCAGTCGATGTAGCTGAAGAGCTAGCTCCCAGTCCGATCGGGACTGCCCCTGTTCCTTGGTCATCGTAGCTGGAGCTAGCGAAGGATAGTGGTGGTAGAGTGTTTTCTTTAGATCTGGGAGGAGCTGAGCTATGGTAAAATGTCCACTCAGCTGTGTCGTCACATAGGGCGAGCGTAGGCTAAGTATCCGCCCAGTCTCGGGTGATCCAGAGAAACGCAGGGTGAGATTCTCCAGATTCAGCGAGCGATCGACAGACTCCAAGGAAGCGTGATCCAGGACAAGCTCCCCCTGCCCTCGATCAATGTCAAACGAACTCAGACGAAGACGAGCACCTAAAGCTAAACGTTGGCTACCTAGCTGAGGGACAAAGCGCCACTGAGCACCATCTAAGTGACGAAGTTGCACCTCCAGAGCCATATCGGTAAGCCCCTTAGCCGAGAGGGAAGTCTGAGCGCGAGCCTGAAGCATCAAGCCTGGATCTTCGACTTCGAGCTCGAGCTGATGGCGCTTAGCGCCTACTGGGGTGAGTTTTGCCGAGAGATTACGTAGGCGAGCGCCATCATATTCGACCCAGGGAAGCTGGAGCGAAGCTGTCCCCTGCCAATCCTCAAGCTGACCTGTCGCATTCTTCAGATCGAGATCTAGCTGGGAGGAGAGATGCCCTAGAGGGAGATGACTCGCTGCTATCCAAGGAGAGACATCAAAGTCCCGGGTTAAGAGCCTCCCCTGTACTCCCGAGAGACGATGCCCCTCGAGAGAGGCTCGTAGCTCATAGTCCCAGCGCCCCTGATCCATCGAGAGCTTACCCTGGCTAGTAATTCCCGTAGCAGGTACGTAGTCGGCTTGCCCTTGGTAGGCGATCTTGCTTGAGCGCTGTAGCTCGGAGATGACAGAGGTAAGTGATGCGGGGAGGGCTGACTGTAGCTCGGAGAGGAGAGTGCTCCTCAGAGCCACCTCCAGAGCTGGTACTTTCAGTTGCTTTACCTTGCCCAGACCATCCCAGACCACACGAGCCTGCCCCTCGACGAAGAGACGCTCTGGCTGACGAAGGCTTAGCTCCAGCTGTCCATCGTGCTTCCCCTCTCGGCAATAGCTAGCCTGTAGGTGTAGCGGAACCTGCATCTTCCCAAGGGCGGGATGTAGGAAGGCTAGATCTTGGGGAGCGATGTCCGAAGCTCCGACCTCTAGCTCCTGAATGAGCTCTAGCCCTTTTCCTTTTAGATTGAGCTTCGTCAGCGGAAGTGAGATAGAGCTCGAGGGTAAAGCCAGCTGGAGGTTGGAGAGAGTAAGCTGCTGCTCCATCAGCTCAACCTGTGCTGTCAGCGAGCTCAGACGAAGACCAAAGCTGGAGTCAAAGCTAAGCTCATCGATCGCTCCGCCTATATACTTAGGAGCGAAGCGTAGGCGTCGGATACGGGTCGATAGCTGTGTCAAAGAGATAGGCTTGCGTCCAGGCTCTAGAAGGCTTAGGCGCATATCTCGGATGATGATGCTATTGATATCTACCGGCAAGGATTTCTTCGAAGAAGACGGCTTGCTCAGGTGATCTATGGTATGCTGGATGTTGAGGCGCCCCGTCTTCGGATCCCGAATAAGCGTCAATTGCGCCTTAAAAAGTCGAGCTGAGGTGATACGAAGCTCTTGGTCCCAGAGTAGATCAAGCAGGGATAGCCCCCCGACCAAGCGATCTGCCACGAGCATAGGCCGACGTAGGCTATCACGAACCAAGACCTGATGTACCTCGAGGTCAGTCCATCCCGTCAGATCAACACGCTTCAGCTCAACAGGAGTATCGAAGACTTGAGTGAGGAGATCAGCCGTCTTCTCGGCCGCTGTACGCTGTACCGCAGGAATACGAAAGAGCAAAAGAGGGAGGAGGTAGAAGAAGACGACGAACGTGGCTACGATCCATGCCACGATCTTCAAACTCCTCAGGAAGTACCGATTGGTCTGCCAATAGCGCATACGCTTGCTCTGCTTCTCTACCTTATATATGATGCGTCGGGAAGGGGGATCTTCCCCACACCTTAAGAACGCCGTTCTTCTTAAAAACGTACTTGCAAAGATACGACATATCTCCCTTCCTTCAAGGGAAGTGTTTACCTCTTCATCAAATGGCGTATTCCTTCAAAATCACGATCCTCAGCCTCCACTCATAGGAAACTCTAACCAAGGAAAAAATGAAGATCAACCTCTTCTCTCAAGAACGTCTACCTTAGACGAAGGAGAGGTAGATCTTAGCCGGAAGAAAGATAGACCTTAGTCCAAGCCAAGGCCGACTTGCCCCTCCACCAAGGCAACTCCCCCCTCTCACATAAGTCCTATCAATGAAGGCCAAAAGTTCGCTGGCGAGCTGGGCTGAGAAGGATACTAAATGACCTATTTACGAGCCTCTCAGGGGCTATTCTGCTATGCTTCTTCATCCGATCAACTAGCTGGCGAATTAACGAGGCTTTCTGAAGAATTTGTATCTTTGGGGGGAATAAGACGTAAGTACAGCGTAAGTATCACCATAGATATACGTCCTAGTTCAGTCCACACATAGTTCGAAACGACATGCCGAAGCAACGGGGCTTCATGCCCTTTGTCTTTTACTTCCTTATGTTACTGCTCTCGGTAGCTGCCCTCTGGGGCATCCTCTCCCTAGGGGAGGAGCTTACCCCCGAAGCGCTCCGACCTGTCAGCCAAGGAGAGATCACACTCCACACAGCATGGATTGACTTCCAGCAGAGTGTCTCTCACCATGTCCACTCGACCATCGGGCTTCTACTCGTACAGATCCTCGTGATCTTACTAGCAGCCCGCTTCATGGGCTGGCTCTTCCGTAAGCTTCGTCAGCCAGCAGTCATCGGAGAAATCATCGCAGGGATACTCCTTGGCCCCTCCCTCTTCGGTAAAATATCTCCTGAGCTATTCACCTCCCTCTTCCCTACGGAGAGCCTATCCAACATCCAGCTCTTAAGTAACTTCGGGCTTATCCTCTTCATGTTTGCCGTGGGGATGGAGCTCCGCCTAGGAGACATACAGAAGCGACTCAAGAGTAGCCTGATCATCAGCCATGCAGGGATCTTTATTCCCTTTATCCTCTCCCTGCCGTTAAGCTACGCCATCTATACCGATCAGGCAGCTTCCTATACAGATTTCACCCCATTTGCCCTATTCATCGGCATCGCGATGAGCATCACGGCCTTCCCCGTGCTCGCTCGTATCATCCAGGAAAACAACCTTCTTCGCACCAACCTCGGCAGGCTCTCCCTCTCGACAGCTGCGGCGGGTGACATATCAGCCTGGCTCATGCTCGCGGCGATCATCGCCATCTCTCAGAGTGGAAGCATACTGAGCACGGGGTATAATCTCCTCTTCCTCATCGGCTACCTACTGGTGATGTTTGGGATCATCCGTCCTCTCTTCCGAGTAGCAGGTAAAGTTTACAACAATACGGAGGTCATTAGCCACGGACTCGTCGGCGTCATCTTCATCCTACTCCTACTCTCCTCCTACATTACAGAGCTATTAAGCATGCATGCCCTCTTCGGTGCCTTCATGCTAGGCCTGGTCATGCCCGAGGATATCTCCTTTAGAAAGATCGTCACCGACAAGGTCGAGGACGTCTCTCTCCTACTCTTCCTCCCCCTCTTCTTTGTCTCTAGTGGACTTCAGACAGAGCTAGGGCTCATCGACAGCCCTGAGATGTGGAGCCTACTCGGGCTATTCACCCTCGTCGCTGTGGTCGGCAAGGTCGGAGGGACCTACTTTGCAGCTCGTATCTCTGGTGAAAGCCCTAAGTCGAGCATCTATCTAGGTGCCCTGATGAATACCCGAGGCCTGATGGAGCTAGTCGTCCTCGGCATCGGCTACGAGATGAAGATCCTACCTCCTACGATCTATACCGTGCTAGTCCTCATGACTGTCATCACCACCGTCATGACGATGCCGATGATTCATGCGATCAATGCAATCATTCGCCTACATGAAAGTCGTCGTGATCGTATCGAAGGGCTTGACAAACAGACTGGGATAAAGGTGTTACTCTCCTTCGGTCGTCCCAGCTCAGGAGCAACCCTCCTTCGGATGACCAACCAGCTCCTTCGTCGTGGGGAGGCTCATCCCCAGGTGACCGCCCTACATATCACGACCGACAAGGATATCAATACGATCGAGGCTGATAGCTATTTCCAGGCGAGCTTTGCTCCCATTCTCCAAGAAGCAAACACCTTGGAGCAGCCCTTGACGACTGATTATCTTGTCGCCGATGAGGTCGAGGGGACCATACTTAGCAAGCTCTCCGACGAACGCTATAACCTACTCATCGTAGGGACAGGTGTTCGCCTCTCCTCCGAAGAAGAAGATCAGGCAGCACACGCAGCTCGTCAGCAGATTAGTCGTAGGATGGGAGCCTTCTCGGTACGCACGACTGAGAGCTTACTATCCATCCACAGCATGCTACGAGATAAGATGACCTACTTCGTGAAGCAAGCTCCTTGCTCGGTAGGCATCCTCCTTAGTCGTGCCTTTGACTCTCCGAAGCAGATCCTACTCTATGTGATGACCCAGGAAGAGCTTCGCCTCCTACCCTACGCTCGTACGATGGCGGAGAATAACCAAGCTCATCTCCGCATCCTAGCACCTGCCTCCATCACGAATGAAAGCCTTCGACTGCATTCTGAAGAGGAACGTATCAGCGACTTATCCTCCTCTCTACCCGAGGGAGACGACTTAGTTATCGTCAGCTACAATCACTGGCTAGAGACATTCGACAAGCATGAAGAGCTCATAGCTCAGCTTCCCTCGACACTTATCCTTGCATTAAAATAGTACATACGTACTCCCGTATACACAGAAGACTATGACTAAACTAACCTCAAACGACCCTTGGCTTAAGCCCTACGAAGAGCGAATCCGTCGACGCATGGAGTTTACCTATGCACGAGAGCGATCAATTACCCAAGGGGGCGATGTGTCCCTCGAGCAGTTTGCAGATGGGCATCTCTACTATGGACTACATAAGGACAGCAAGGGAGGCTGGGTGCTACGTGAATTCCTCCCTGGTGCACAGAGTGTACATCTCATTGGCTCTTTCAATAACTGGCAGACGATGTCAGTATGGAAGCTCAAGCGCATCGATGACTACGGGAATTGGGAGATCAAAATCTCAGAAAAGATGCTCCAGCATGGTGATCTCTATCGCCTCTTTGTCCACTGGGGACACGGGGGAGGCGAGCGTATCCCCGCTTGGGCTACACGTGTCGTACAAGATAGCTCTACCGGAATCTTTAGCGCACAAGTATGGGATCCCGAGCAACCCTATACCTTCCGTCATACTCGCCCAGTCAAGAAGGGCACTGAACCTCTACTTATCTACGAGTGTCATATCGGGATGTCTTCAGAGGAAGGACGCGTTAGTACCTACCGAGAGTTTCAAGAACAGGTTCTTCCTCGCATCGTAGACCTTGGTTACAATGCTATCCAGATCATGGCTGTCCAGGAGCATCCCTATTATGGTTCGTTCGGCTATCACGTATCTAGCTTCTTTGCACCCAGCAGTCGCTTTGGTACTCCCGATGAGCTAAAGGAGCTCATTGATACAGCGCATGGACTCGGACTTAAGGTCATCATGGATCTCGTACATAGTCATGCTGTCCGTAATGAGGTAGAGGGGCTAGCTTGCTACGATGGCTCTCGTACGCTCTTCTTCCATGAAGGACCACGTGGAGATCATCCTGCTTGGGATTCGCTCTGCTTCGACTATGGGCGTAATAATGTCATGCACTTCCTTCTCTCCAACTGTAAGTACTGGCTAGAGAACTTCAACTTCGATGGCTTCCGCTTCGATGGTGTGTCATCTATGCTCTACTATAATCATGGACTAGGAGAGAACTTCACCTCCTATGCTGACTACTTTAATGGTCTGCAGGATGCTGACGCTATGGCCTACCTAACCCTAGCCAACAAGCTCATTCATCAGATCTACCCTGACGCGATCACCATCGCCGAAGAAGTCAGTGGCATGCCAGGGCTAGCTTCTCCCATTGAAGATGGAGGCTTCGGCTTTGACTATCGTCTAGCTATGAATATCCCTGACTTCTGGACAAAGCTGATTTCAGAGCGCCCTGATGAAGAATGGAGTCCTGGGGCTATTTGGCATGAGTTAACCAATCGTCGCGAAGAAGAGAAAACGATTAGCTACGTCGAAAGTCACGACCAAGCTCTCGTCGGAGATAAGACGGTCATCTTCCGATTGGCAGATGCAGCGATGTATTGGCACATGAGTCATTCGACACGCACCTTAGAGGTCGACCGAGCTGTTGCCCTCCATAAGCTGATCCGCTTAGTTACGGCAAGTACCATCAATGGAGGATACCTCACCTTCATGGGCAATGAGTTTGGCCATCCTGAATGGATTGACTTCCCTCGAGAAGGGAACGATTGGTCTTACCACTACGCTCGTCGCCAATGGAGTCTTGTAGATAATCCAGACCTGCTCTATCACGATCTACAAGCCTTCGACAAGGCCATGGTTCAGCTTCTTGAAGATCAGTCTGAATTTGCTGATCTCCCTCTCTCTCTACGTCATTGCCACGAAGGTGAGCAGGTGTTAGCGTTCAGTCGTGGAGATCTCCTATTTGTCTTCAACTTCCATCCTACAGCTTCATATACAGACTATCGTATCACTGCTCCCAAGGGTAGTTATCACATCATCCTAGATAGTGACGAGACGACCTTTGGAGGATTCGGGCTTGTAGATGATAGCATCAAGCACCAGACACTCCCAGCTAATAGCGAGGAGGAACTTCCACAGGAGCTAGAGCATCTTTCGCTCTATCTCCCATCTCGTACCGCCCTCGTACTACGTCGCAAGTAAGCTTATGCATAGGAGACTCCCCTGCAGGAGAGCCGCCACTAATCCACATATCTAAGATGAGTATTGATACTAAGAACGTCGCCATCTTTGCGGGCTCGGCCTCGCTCGACTTGGCGACCAAGATCGCCGAAGGACTAGGTCTACGCCTAGGGGATATGCAAGTAGAGCACTTCGCTGATGGCGAGTTCTCCGTCTACTACAAGGATAGCATCCGTGGTAAGGATGTTTTTCTCGTTCAGTCAACTTATCCTTCGTCGGATAATATCATGGAGCTACTCCTGATGATCGATGCTGCGAAGCGTGCCTCAGCACACTATATCGCCGCTGTCATTCCCTATTTTGGTTGGGCTCGTCAGGATCGTAAGGATAAGCCTCGTGTCTCGATCGGAGCTAAGCTCATGGCTGACCTTCTAAGCACTGCAGGTGTCACTCGCCTAATCACCATGGATCTTCATGCTGATCAAATCCAAGGCTTCTTCAATGTCCCAGTAGACCACCTTTATGCTTCTACCGTCTTCGTTGACTACCTCCGCAAGACATCTAATCTTGATCGTACGGTGATCGCTACTCCTGATGTCGGTGGAGCAAAGCGTGCGAACTCTTATGCCAAGTTCCTCGGAGTCCCTATGGTCATCTGCCATAAGAGCCGTGCCAAAGCTAACGAAGTCGCAGAGATGACTATCATCGGAGATGTCGAAGGCAAGGACGTCATCCTTGTAGATGATATCGTTGATACAGCCGGTACCATCTGTAAAGCTGCAGATCTAATGGTGAAGAATGGGGCTCGAAGTGTACGAGCGATCGCCAGCCATGCCGTCCTCAGCGATCCAGCGACAGAGCGCATTGATGCCTCTTCACTCTCAGAGATCCTCTTCACGGACTCTATCCCCCTACGCAAGCATTCAGATAAGATTCGCGTCGTCTCGACAGCCAGCGTCTTTGCAGAAGCTATCAAGCGTGTGATCAATCACGAATCTATCAGCATCCTTTACTCGCTCTAACAAGGAGGAAGCACTCCTCTTATCTCTTCGCCCCTGCCTTGATGGTTTCACGAAGGCAGGGGCGAAACTCTATCCTGTATACTCTCATCATCTCTCCTCATACTCACTCATGAAGAAGATCATCGTCTTGGTTGCTATTGCCTTGGGTATTGCTTACTGGCTCAAGCCTCAGCTAAAGCATTTCCTTTCCTCAGGCTCCCTCTCGGCATCCACACCCGATACAGTCTACCATAAGCAGGAGACATCTCCTAGCTACCATACAGACGGAGACATCGCTGATGAGATCATCAATGGAGACACTACCCTCCTTGAGTTACCTCGCCTAGCTGGAGGCAATAAGAACTATTTCCTCACTCACCGAGCTGGGGGGAGAGTTAACTATTCGATGGAGTATGATGTGACCAAGCTACACACCCGTTGGGTTGCCTTCTCCTTTGATCGAGAGACTGCCCAAGACCGTGTGCCTCGAACGGATGCTTGGGGATGGGATCCTAAGCTACCCGCAGTCTATGATACTTCTAACTTCTTCCGTCGCAGTGGCTATAGCCGAGGACATCTGGTAGCATCCGAAGACCGTACCTTCAGCAAGGAAGCAAATGAGCAGACCTTCTACTATAGTAACATGAGCCCCCAGCTACAGGCTCACAATGCAGGTATCTGGCATCGCCTAGAGCACCGTGTGCAGAGCTGGGGAAGAGACCGCTCTTTCTGTGACACCCTCTACGTGGCTAAGGGGGGAACGATCCGAGAGGATCAGATCCTGCCCGAGCGATTAAAAGGCAAGATGGTCATCCCTCAATACTACTGGATGGCACTCTTAATGAAGCGAGGTAAATCATACCATTCCCTAGCTTTCCTCACCGAGCATAAGGTCTACCCAAAAGGAGCGAGGATCGACGAACTAACCCTCTCGGTACGTGAGCTAGAGCAATTCACGGGATTAGACTTCTTCCATCATCTCCCTAATGAGATCGAGCAAGCTGTCGAGACGGAGTCCCCTCAGAGTCGTCAGTCTCGTCAGCTCTGGTGGAAGCAATAGCAAGCGACTTCTCCCCTAGTCCTATCCTTATGGGGAAGGTAAGCCGATAAAAAGGTATAAGTTTTCCCTCTCAAACGTATATGCTCCATCCAGATTAGGTATAGCTCTCCTCCCCTGGGATTTGCTTAATCCCTAGAGAGGTAGTACCTTTACATTGTACCTCCTATAAGGTACTGTACATCAGTCTAACTCTAATCTACTCCAACCCAATGATCGAACTCATAGGATCTAATGCGGGCTTAGTTTGGAACGCCCTCGATAAGCTCGGCAAGATGGATATTAAGGCGCTCAAGAAGGCTACGAAGCTGCGCTCTGACAAGGAACTCTATGCGGCTATCGGCTGGCTTGCCAAAGAAGGAAAGCTCCATTTTGATGAGTCGGGTGATGAAGTTGCCCTTGAGCTAATCTACTAGTAAGGACTTCTTCCTATAGGTCACCGCTATGACAAACGTGATAGCGGTGACCTGTTTGTTTCTATTCCTTTCCTATGTCCGACTCCTCTATTTCTACAGTCTCCTCTATCAAGGCACATCGCAACTCTAGTCTGGAGCTACTACGCATCCTATCGATGTTTCTAGTCCTGCTACTTCATGCGAACTTCACGACCTTTGGCTTCCCCTCGGTAGCAGAAGCAAGGTCAAATCCTCTCCCCTCCTTCCTCCAGCTCTCCGCCGAAGCTCTCTGTATCGTAGCAGTCAACACTTATATCCTAATATCCGGATACTTCGGCATACGCATGCAAGGGAAGGGGCTAGCGAACCTACTCTTCCAGTCCTCGTTCTATAGTGCTTCGGCCTATCTACTTTTCCTTGTCATATCAGGATACTTTACGGCCTTCAAGCTCTCGACCTTACTCACGCAGTGTATGCCTCTTCTCAAGGCTGGAGGATGGTTCTTACCCTCCTACGTAGGGCTTATGCTCCTCAGCCCTCTCCTCGAGCGTGCCTTAACTCAACTGAAGACGCGTGAACTAGGGCGTTACCTACTTCTTTACTACATCCTGCATACGATTTGGGTTTTCTTCTTCAAGACGATGGACGGGAATGATGGATACTCGATCTTCTCTTTCATCGGGATCTATCTCCTCGGAGCCTATCTCAAGCGAACAAAAGTCCACTGGAGCAAGATCCTTCGCTGGAAATTCCTCGCTGGCTATATTAGCATCAGTCTCTTCTCGGCACTACTATTCCTTGGGATTAGCATTATCACGGGGATCACTCTAGAGCAGGCTGCTCTGCCCTATTGGTTTATGAGCTATGCCTCTCCTTTAGTGATCGCTTCGGCAGTGTGCCTCTTCCTGTTTTTCGCAAGTCGGGACTTCCACTCCAAGTGGATCAATACGATCGCAGGTTCGACACTAGCTGTCTATCTACTCCACTGCCATGATGGGCTCTTCCCTCTTTACCGAGAGTACATCTGGCAGCTCCACTTTAATAAGCCTATTTGGCCCTTCCTCCTTGAGCTCTTAGCTTTCATTGTAACAGTCTTCGGGGTGAGCATCTTGATAGATCAACTACGTTTAGTGCTATGGAAGTATCAAGTCCTCCCTCTCTATCTCCGAATTGAAACTGCCGTCAAGCGACGCTTCTCATAAAAGAGACGCCATACCCACAACTTTCAGCTACTCTACAAAAATCCCAGGGCCCTACCTCTGATGAAGGTAGAGCCCTGGGATTTTAATCAAGGCACTATATAGCTACTTAGGCTTAGTCACGGCCTCCACTATCCCATCAGCAAAGCGGATCGAGATCGGTGTCTCTGCCGTAAGATGCGAGCGACGAGTGATGATCCCCTGCTTCGTAGATACGATACTGAACCCGCGCTGAAGGATGTTATCCGGATGAGCTAAATGAATGGCTTGCTCTTGGTGCTCTAGATTCGACTGCTGGCGCTCCTGCTGGCGAGAGGTCGCTAGACGTAGAGGGAGAAGCAGATGAGAGAGCTCTAGTCTCCTACGCTGGAGCAAGTGCTGACATAGCAATGGAAGTCGCTGCAGCGAAAGCGTAGTCCGATGACGAGCCTGCTCAAGGTAAGTATGTATCGACAGAGTAAGTTGGCTTTGGTAAGCACGCTGGTTACGCTGAGCTTGCTCTAGTCGTGCACGCGCGACAAGAGGTAGACGGGAGGCAAGCTGATGAAGCCAATGACTTCTCCCTAGGGAAAGGGATTGTAAAAGATGAGGGAGCGTACGCAAATGCTCTTCTACTAAGGCTAACTCCGAGGCTAACCCCTCGATGAGGTAGGTAGCGACGGCCGTTGGGGTCTTAAGCGAAGTGTGAGCGATCATATCCAACACAGATAGATCTCGTTCATGACCAATGCCCGTAATCACAGGGAGAGGATACTGGGCTACTCCTTCACAGAGAGCATAGTCGTCAAAGGCACGTAGCTCGCTGACTGCTCCCCCGCCACGGATGATCACGACGGCATCGAAAGCCTCTTCATGCCGAAGAATACGCTCCAGAGCTGCAAGGATGGAAGACGTCGTTTGCTCCCCCTGCATCTGTGCTCTGAAGAGTGCGGTATAGCAGATGACTCCATAGGCATTGTGCTGAAGCTGGCGCATAAAATCCTCGTAGCCCGCAGCCGTCGAAGAAGAGATGATCGCCAGGCGCTGTAAGGGGCGAGGTAGTTCATGCTCCTTATTCAGAGACCAGAGACCAGCTCGCTTAAGCCGATTGATCGTCTCTTGTCTTAGCCGAGCGATCTCCCCTAGAGAATAGTTCGGATCAATATCAATGATATTGAGGCTCAGTCCATACTGCGGATGAAAGGCTACCGATACTAAACACAGGATACTCATCCCCGAGGTAAGCGCACCGACACCACTGCGTACGAAAGACTGCTCGATCGCTTGGTAGGTACTCGACCAGATCGTCGCCCGCACCCGAGCGGTGACCTCCCCCTGCTCTCCCTTCTCTAGGAGCTCGAGGTAGCCATGTCCTATCCCACCAGCACGACGCAGATCGCTAACCTCCGCCCTGACCCAATAGCGATCAGGGAAGGAATGCTCTAGGCATCGACGTACCGAGCCGAGCAGTTCGCTAAGTGAAAAGGAGCGCACCTCTGCCATCTTATCCTAAGCTATGGAGAAGATGTCAACTACTGAGGAATCTGGTCGGGAATATGAATGCTACGATCGAAGCTGACATCGAGTGAGATGAGTGTCTCCGTAGCCGCTACCCCTGGGGTACTCTGGATGATCCCATTGACGATACGCATCAAGTCATTGTTATCGATGGCGTAGAGCTTAATGAGCATCGTATAAGGCCCTGTGGTGAAGTGGCACTCGACGATCTCTGGGACTTCAGCGAAGCGTGCAGCGACCTCCTTGTATAGGGAGCCACGCTCGAGCGTGACACCTACATAAGTACAAGTGCTGTAGCCGATCTTCTTGGGGTCTACATGGTAGCGTAGCGAAGTAAGTACACCATTCTCGATCATTCGGGTTAGACGCTGATTGACAGAGGAGCGAGAGCTATTCTCTCCCTCTGCCACATCTCGGAGGGGGACACGAGCGTTAGTCGTCAAGCGGCGAAGGATCTTGAGGTCAAGGTCGTTAAGTTTCTTCATATGCACGAACTTACGTATGTTCTAAAATAACATTCTAGTACAAATTTACTAAAAATGCCCCGAACGCTTGGATCATCTACCCTTGGAATATGGCAGAATGTCAGCATCACTCTTCCCCCACCTTAACCAGTGCCCCAGGATGGCTAATGCTAGCCTGTACTCCTAGGGGCATCAGTAGTAACACAAAAGGGGCATCAGTAGTGCCCCTCCAGAGGCATCAGTAGTGCCACCTCAGGGGTAACAGTAGTGCCTACTAGTTGGATACTGAGATCACTCCTCCGAGTCCTCTCTTGATCCCCTTTTCTTTCTTCTCTCTTAGGACGCATTCTTGATGCTTAGTTGCAGAACATCAGCGATTATATGTACCTTTGAAGTACATACAAGATACATATCATTTAATCAACCTATTCATATGGACTTGATTCAAGACATCATTGACCGGGCGAAGGCTAATCCCCAGCATATCGTCTTCCCCGAAGGTACCGAAGAAAGAACACTCAAGGCAGCTGATCGCCTACTCCGTGACGGCGTAGTACGCCTAACGCTCATCGGAGATCCCTACGCCATCCGCTCTCGTGCGCACGACCTGGGTCTTCGTCATATCGATAAGGCAGAGCTCCTTGACCCTAAGAAACACCCTAAGAAGCAAGAGTACACTGAGCTACTACTAGAACTACGCCGTAAGAAAGGTCTCACCGAAGAGCAGGCAGCGATCCTTGTCGAAGACCCTCTCTATCTGGGATGTCTGATGATCAAGGCTGGAGACGCTGACGGAGAGCTCGCAGGTGCGATCAATGCTACTGGCGATGTCCTTCGCCCTGCTCTACAGATCGTGAAGACCACACCAGGGATCAGCTGTGTCAGTGGAGTCTTCTTGATGTTCCTCCCTCATGGCGACTATGGCGATAATGGGCTACTCCTCTTCGCTGACTGCGCAGTCATGCCTACCCCTACAGCCGAAGAGCTTGCCCAGATCGCTATCTCCTCTGCTGAGTCTGCACGAGCTATCGCTGGCATTGAGCCACGCATCGCCATGCTCAGCTTCTCCACTAAGGGGAGTGCTCACCACGAAGCTGTCGACAAGGTCATCGAAGCTACCCGCATCGCCAAGGAAATGGCTCCCGACCTCCAGCTCGATGGAGAAATGCAGCTCGATGCCGCCCTCGTCAGCAAGGTAGCCACCCTCAAGGCTCCAGGAAGTCCTGTGGCAGGAAAGGCTAACGTACTCGTCTTCCCCTCCCTCGAAGCAGGAAACATCGGCTACAAGCTCGTACAGCGCCTCGCTGGTGCCGAAGCCGTCGGTCCTATCCTCCAGGGAATGGCTGCACCCGTCAATGACCTAAGCCGTGGCGCTTCTGTCGACGATATCTATAAGATGGCCGCCATCACAGCCAATCAATCTATTGCCCTCAAAGCCCACAAGTAAACGCTGACACTAGCATGAAAATCCTCGTCCTCAACTGCGGGAGCTCCTCGCTAAAGTTTGCTCTCATCGAGCTTCCTACTTACAAGGTACTAACCTCTGGGAACGAAGAGCGCATCGGTATCGCAGACTCCTTCATCACCTTCCGAGCACCTGATGGGAAGAAGATCGAGCGTCACCTCGACATCCCCAACCATACTCGTGGTGTAGAGATCATCCTCGACATCCTGAAGGAAGAAGAGTTTGGCTACATCCGCTCCTTCGATGAGATCGATGCCATCGGACACCGCCTTGTCCATGGTGGAGAACGCTTTGCTCAGAGCGTCCGCATCACTCCAGAAGTCATCGAGAAGCTGAAGGAATGTACTCCTCTTGCCCCCCTGCACAACCCAGCGAACATCCTCGGGATCGAAGCTGTCACTCGCGTCTTACCTCAGACACCTCAGGTCGGAGTCTTCGACACAGCCTTCCATCAGTCGATGCCAGAGCACGCCTATATGTACGCTCTCCCCTACGACTTCTATGAGAAGTACCACATCCGTCGCTACGGCTTCCATGGCACGAGTCATGACTATGTCAGCGAAAAGGGAGCTGAGATCGCAGGCCTAGATCGCTCACAGTCCAAGATCGTGACTGCCCATATCGGCAGTGGTGCTTCAATGGCTGCTATCCTCAATGGGAAGAGTATCGACACCTCGATGGGGCTTACTCCTAACGAAGGTCTGATGATGGGTACACGTGCTGGAGACATCGATAGTGGAGTCATTGACTTCCTGCTCGCCAAGAAGGACTACGATCCTGCCTTCATTGCTCCTTACCTTAAGAAGGCTGAGGAGGGTAAATCACACCTCGATCTCGAGGACGTCACATTCCTACTGACGAAGAAGAGTGGTCTGCAAGGTATCAGCACGCAGGGCTCTGACATGCGTGACGTGTCGAAGGCTGCAGAGAGCGGTTCACACCGTGATAAGCTCGCCATCGCTATGCACAGCTACCGAGTCAAGAAGTACGTCGGTGCTTATGCCGCCGCCCTAGGAGGTCTTGACTTGCTTGTCTTTACGGCTGGCGTAGGAGAAAACCGTGTTGCACTGCGTACAGACGTCTGTCAGGGACTGGAGTTCCTCGGTATCAAGATCGACGAGGCTCTCAATAGCCAGGCAGTCGGAGGCAAGAGCATGATCATCAGCGCAGCTGATAGCCGTGTCAAGGTAGCCGTCGTCGCAACTGACGAAGAGTATATGATAGCTCGTGATACGTACACGATCCTAAGCAAGTAAAGCGACTTGATGCCAAGAGCGCCGATGCAGATCCTCAGATCTACATCGGCGCTCTTCTTTACCAGCTACTAGTGTTCCTAAAATATTTAAGTTGAAAAATCGACTGATCTAGCCTTACTCTTGGTATTTCTTAGCAACTACATTCAAGGACTACTCAACAAAGGATCAATACATAAAGCCATATAATACAAACACTTGATCACCAACGAATCCTTCCAGAAGCTAGTCTCACCCATCATCACATAATCCCTATAGGACTTACTCTAAAGCAAAGCCTAGGAATCTAGGGAGTATTACTATCTTTGTTTCGTGATCGTTTAGAGGAGTATCTCTAGACGCAACATAATGACAAGAACAGGCATATAAGTGCAAATACACTCAACTATCATCAAACATATTAACACAGCAGAACTATGAACGACTCCGCTATCTTCACTCTCATCGAAGAGGAACGCCAACGACAGCTCAAGGGCATTGAGCTCATTGCCTCTGAGAACTTCGTCAGTGAAGAAGTCATGAAGGCTATGGGTAGCTGCATGACTAATAAGTATGCAGAAGGCTATCCAGGTAAGCGCTACTATGGTGGTTGTGAAGTCGTCGACAAGTCAGAGCAACTGGCTATCGATCGCATCAAGCAACTATTCGACGCTGAATGGGCTAACGTACAGCCTCACTCAGGAGCACAGGCTAACATGGCTGTCCTGCTCGCTTGTCTCAATCCTGGCGACACCTTTATGGGACTCAACCTCGCACACGGAGGACACCTCTCTCATGGATCGCCCGTCAATAGCTCAGGACTCCTCTATCATGCGATCGACTATAACGTCTGTGAGGATACAGGTCGTGTAGATTATGACCAGATGGAGCAGCGTGCTCTAGAGCACAAGCCCAAGCTCATCATCGCCGGAGGATCAGCCTACTCTCGTGAATGGGACTATAAGCGTATCCGTGCTATCGCCGATAAGATCGGAGCGATCTTCCTCGTAGATATGGCACACCCTGCAGGACTTATCGCAGCAGGACTTCTTGAGAATCCCGTGAAGTATGCTCATATCGTCACTTCCACGACCCATAAGACTCTTCGTGGTCCACGTGGTGGTATCATCCTTATGGGGAAAGACTTTGATAACCCTTGGGGTAAGAAGACTCCTAAGGGAGAGATCAAGAAGATGTCTGCTCTTCTTGACTCGGCAGTCTTCCCTGGGGTACAAGGCGGTCCACTAGAGCATGTCATCGCAGCTAAGGCTGTAGCCTTCTATGAAGCCCTCCAGCCCTCATTCAAGGAATATGGTCGTCAGGTCAAGAAGAATGCACAAGCAATGGCCGATGCCTTCGTGCGCCGTGGCTATGGTGTCGTCTCAGGAGGTACAGACAACCACTGTATGCTGATCGACCTGCGAAGCAAGTTCCCTGACTTAACGGGTAAGGTCGCCGAGAAGGCTCTTGTAGCAGCAGACATCACGGTCAATAAGAATATGGTGCCATTCGATAGCCGCTCAGCCTTCCAGACCTCTGGAATTCGTGTTGGGACACCTGCTATCACGACACGTGGGGTTAAGGAGGATAAGATGGACTACATCGTTACCCTCATTGATCGCGTGCTCTCAGCTCCCGAAGATGAAGCTGTCATCGCTGCTGTCCGTAAGGAAGTCAACGAAATGATGGCCAACTACCCCATATTCGCCTACTAGAACAATCTTAACACTACTGATAAACACAGATAGCCTGAAGTGTCAAATTGGCACTTCAGGCTATCTATCTTATATTTGTAAGAGTTTGCTCTCTTCTGCCTAACTAGAAGTATGATAGCAAGCACCCATTATTTCAACTCACACATCTCTATGAAGAAGTTATTCATCGGCATGACTTGCCTTCTTGGTCTCTCCGTAAGTGGCCAAGCAATGCAGTCTTCGGCACAGCGGATTACTGCTGTGCGTGGCTCGGTGC